>Ga0255765_1006048_pt1 | contig 11147 bp, 14 predicted proteins | sample 041ome_8_FD_179965 | JGI IMG/M metagenome (GOLD analysis project Ga0255765, IMG submission 179965) | Coastal salt marsh microbial communities from the Groves Creek Marsh, Skidaway Island, Georgia - 041407BS metaG (version 2) | ecosystem: Environmental > Aquatic > Marine > Intertidal zone > Salt... | reverse complement strand
AAGCTTGAATATGATGAATTTATATTTGATGTTAATGAGGTAGATAAAAAATATTATCTTTCTAAGACTGTTAAAGATTATGTATTAAAGTCTGGAACTAAGAACTATAAAGCTGCTCCCGGTACTGACCCTGAAATAGCAAGAACTCTACTTCAATCAATGCATAAAATGCATAGATCAGGTGTTGATAATTATGTTACTCATCACAAAGGCAGGATAAGAAGATTAACTCCAAGAGAGTGCCTCAGGCTAATGGGCTTTAGAGACTCATTCAAAATTGCAATAAGCGATACGCAAACCTACAGACAAGCCGGCAACAGTATTGTTGTAGATGTTCTTATTGCCCTATTAAGACAGATGGATATCACTAAATATGGATCTTGAGGCGAGTCTTAAAAAAGTTGCTCTTTCTGAAAAGAAAATAAATTTGCCGGACTCATTTGTTGTTAATAAATTGGGTGAGGGTCACGGGGAGTCCACTCTATATTTAGGTGGAAAGAAAGATCATTCGCATATTTATGATTTATTCAAAAAATTAGAAAATGAATTACTTTTTTCAAGCAAGAATATATTACAGATATTAAATTTTTATGAACCCTTTTATGTTAATCAGCATAAATTCTATTTAAATAATGGAGAATTGCTCGGCTTTAAATCTGATTTAAAAGACCTCTTAAAAAAAGAAAAAGCCATTCAAGAAAAAAATAATTCAATCATAAATGAAAGCGTTGAAATTCTTGAGCCTGATAGTCAAGGTAGAATCTATCTGAGAGTAGATTCCTCCTCTATTCTCAGGAGAGTTTTTTTACCTTATTCAGTTTATTGTGTATTATTTAAATACATAAGTCCCAGTCAAGAAGAACTGCCTTTTTGTAAATTTTATCCAATATTAATGTCTTCAAAAAAAAATATTAGGTATAAAAGAATGAAGATGACAATAGATATCGATTACTTTACGAATTATGAGTGAATTTATTAAAGCCCCGCCTATAGCGGAAAATTTTATTAAGACATTAAGAAAATTTGGCTACACAATGCAATCAGCTATTGCTGACATCATTGATAATTCAATAAGTGCTTCTGCAAAAAATATAAACATTTTGTATCTACCCAATAGCAGTTGGTTAAGCATCATTGATGATGGAAATGGTATGACAAAAAAAGAACTCATATCAGCAATGACTCCAGGATCGTTTGATCCCGATTTACAAAGACAAAAAGGCGACTTAGGACGATTTGGAAGTGGGCTTAAAACAGCTAGCTGGTCTCAAGCAAAAGTTCTTATAGTTATTACAAAGAAAAAAGGCAAAATATGTGGCGCTAAATGGGATCTTGATATAGTTGAAAAAAAGAAAGGTTGGCTGCTTGAGATTATTTCGAATAAAGAAATTAAATCTCTTTTAGAGGAATATGGTATTGAACTAAGTGAAAGTGGTACTGCAATAATTTGGGATAATATTGATTCGATTCAAGGCTCAACTAAAGAAGAGCTTGAAAAAGATCAGGATGAGAAAATAGCAAATACTATTGATCATATAGAGCTTACATATCATAGATTTCTTGATGCTGGTCCAAAAGATTCTATTAAAATATTATTTAACGGCAGAGCACTTAAAGCATTTGACCCGTTTTTTACAAAAAACAGCAAGACCCATAGAGAGGAAGCTCAACAAGTACCCGCAGGTGATGCTGATGGAAGTTTTATATATTTAACAGCATTTACTATCCCTCATGATAAATTTCTATCTAATGATGAGACCAATAAGTCTGAATCAAATGATGGTTTATATAAAAACCAAGGCTTTTATATTTACCGTGAAAAAAGACTTATCATGCATGGTGGCTGGTTTGGGCTTCAGCGCTTTAAAGAAATTTCAAAGTTAGCAAGAGTAATGGTAGATGTTCCGAGCTCATTAGATTCAAACTGGGTTACTGATGTAAAAAAATCAAATATGAGTCCACCACCTATTGTTAGAAATGAAATGAAGAATCTAATGATGAGATTTGATGGAAGATCTAAAAAGGTAATAACATTTAGTGGCAAAAAATCAGAAAAATCTTCAAACACTTGGGAAATTCTTAAACTTGATAATAAATATAAGTTTGTTATTAAATCTAGCAATCCATCATTTAAAAATTTTGAAAAAACTTTAACCAAAGAACAAAAAATCATGTTTCAAAAACTAGTTACTCAGTTTCAGGAAGATCTACCATGGGAGGCAATTTATTCTTACTTTGCCTCAGGCGACCTACATTACAATAAAGACGATGAATAAATATAAATACATCTTAGAGACCTGCAGAATGCGAAGATCCTCATTGGAAAATATTTCTAATGAGTCTCTTACTAAAGATGAAATAATAAAACTAATCGATACTGAACTTTCATTTTATTCATCTAAGATTGACCAGGAGACTTTAGAAGTTTTTAAAGAAAAAATAAAAAAGAAATTACTGCATGAAAAAGAAAGATTAGTTGGGATACATACCTCAATAGTCCTTAAAGAAAATAAAAGTTGGATTAAAGAAAGGAAATCTTCAGAGAACTTTGATGACTATTATTATGATAGATATGAAAAATTAATGAGTAAAAAATTTGATCCAAAAACAATATATCAGAATGATGACATAACTGATTCAATTTTAGATAATCTTGGCGATCCATTGCAAACAGGTAGTTTTTCTACAAGAGGTCTTGTCGTGGGAAGCGTTCAGTCAGGTAAAACACTCAACTTTACAACCTTAATAAATAAAGCTGCTGATCATGGATATAAGTTTATTATCGTTTTGGCAGGCATTCATAATATCTTAAGGGAGCAGACTCAGGATAGGATTGATAAAGGGTTTATAGGAATGAAAACCAAGGGAAATACAGCGTTCTCTCATACCAACAGGAGGTCCGGTGTTGGAGAGATTGATTTCACACCTAGAAAAAAACCACTTCCATTAACAACCTTTGAATACGATTTCAACAAAATGAAAAGCCTAAGTGGGCAGAATCTTGACCAGATCGAAGCTCCTGTTATTGCGGTAATTAAAAAAAATAAAACGGTTCTAGAAAATTTATTAAACTGGCTTGATATCGAGCATCAAGTAGATATCGAAAACAAAATAAGAATTAACTCACCATTATTGATAATTGATGATGAAGCTGATAACGCAAGTATAAATACAAGCGAGAAAACAGTAACGACCATAAATAATTTAATTAAAGAGGTATTAAATAGATTTAATAAAAAGAGCTATGTTGGTTATACAGCTACCCCCTTTGCAAATATTTTTATAAAAACAACCGACAAAGATGAAACTATCGAAGCTGATGATTTATTTCCTAGAAATTTCATAACAAAACTTAATTTCCCAAATAACTATGTTGGTCCTGATACTTTCTTTGGGGATGAAGACGAAAGAAATGACAATTTAGTAAACGTATTTGATGATGATGAACAAGATAAAGATTTAGTTGTGCTGCCAAAGGATAAAATTTTTGAAGTAACACGGTTATCAGAGCAACTCAAGAAAGCAATTAGAAATTATGTTTTAGTTATTGCTACAAGAATCTACAGGCAGGATGGAGATGAACATAATTCAATGCTAATAAATTTTCATTACAGGACAGCGTTAATTAAAGAAATGAAGATTGCTGTTCAATTATATGTTTCTGATCTAAGAAAAGCAGTAAAAGGCTTTGGTTCGCTGAACTTAAAGCAAGGATTGAACAACTCGCATATAAAAGACTTGTATGAAACATTTAGGGAAGAATTCACCTCAAAAGGAGTAGTCGAGTCATATGAAGACATTCAGGCATATCTCTTTAAAGGATTAACTATGCTTGAAGTTCTTGCTGTCCATACCGGTGGTGATTTTATTGACTATGGGGATGATGATGATGATAAAGCTCCTAAATATATCATTGCTATAGGTGGATTTAGCCTTGGTAGGGGTTATACATTAGAGGGTCTTTCAGTAACTTTTCTATCGAGAAAAACTGCAACCATGGATACTCTCTTGCAAATGGGCAGATGGTTTGGTTACCGGGATGGATACGAGGATCTTTGTAGGCTATATCTAAATACAGGCTCATATATTAACTATGTAGATACAACAACCAGCTTAAATGAACTGTATGAGATGTTTAATTTAATGCGTTCAAGTAAAAATAGAACGCCTTTAAATTTTGGTTTAGCAGTTAGGGAGCATCCTGGTGGCATAAAGGTTACTGCAGCTAATAAGCGAAGATCTGCTAGAAGTTCAATCAGATATATTTCCTTCAGAGGAACCAAGCATCAGGCTGTGAAACTATCTCTAGAAGACAAAATTAGGTCTTCTAACTATGAGACAGTGATTAATCTTTACAAAGGGTTAAAACAACAACATAAAGTAAAAGAAATAGACAACCATAAAAATAACTATTTTTTTAATAATGTTTCTATAAAGTATGTCAGAGATTTCTTGGCAAGATTTGAAGAGCCCGCGACATTTGCAAATAAAGAAGGCTATTTAAGGCAGTATTTAAATCAAGACCATGATGACTTGATGGAAAATTGGAAAGTAGTTTTCCTATCTAGGATCAATAAAAGCCCAGATCTTGGAGAAGAGGAATCAGAAATCTCTGCAAAGCTCGATGAAGATATAGAAATAAAACCAAATGCAAGAGCTGTAACAGTTAAAAAAGAGGAAATGAAAAATTTGGATTGGCAAAGCGAAGCAACTATTGGGAAGTCTCAAATTGGTAATACAAAAGAAGAGCTGCTGACACTGGATAAAGAGCTGCAAAAGAAAATATTAGATGATCACTCTGTACAGCAGAAAAATTTAGGTCAGAACAAAAGCATAGGACCTGCCTTTATTAGATCATATTCTACTGAACCTACACTTTTTATATATCCGCTTATTCTAATTAAAAAGAAAACACCAAAAGTGGATCCAATTGAATATTTAAAATCATCAAAGGGTTTAGATTTTACATATTCTATTGCCTTCCCTCCTTCTTCTGATGGTAAGCCTGAGAAAAAGATAACAATATTAGAGAATGAGATAGCACAAAGATACAAACAATCTACTCTTTTTAAAGACAACGAGGATGAGGATGAATATGAACAAGAATATATTGATGAGGGATAATTGTGGAAAATAAATTTATTGAAGAATGGATGGATGAAATTCCTGAGTATCCAAAGGGTAAACAAATACATCCTGAAAACGAGTATTTTCTAAAATCAAGAGGAGTTGATGGAAGACATATATTAGTTGCAGAGCTAAATGAAAGTTTAGACTTAACTGACTTACCCAAACTTGCAGGAATCAGTCTAGACCTTCAGCCAAATAATAATGGATGTCTTTTAACTTTAACTCTTGAGGATTCAGAAAATTTAGATAAATTTGCACTAATTTGTTTCAATATTGCCCAAAGGACCGCAACATATTCAGGAAGAAATTTAATACTCCATACAGTTAAAATATTAAATTCCTGGTCAAAACTATTCTCTCCATCTAGATCAAAGATATCTGAAAGTGAGTTAATTGGTTTAATTGGTGAACTATTTGCATTAGAAAGACACCTTCTCGATAAATTAACTCCATCGCTTGCTATAAGAGCCTGGATAGGTCCAGAAGATGCAAAACAAGATATTGTTGCTGATAATTTTGCTATTGAAGTCAAAGCCCATCATGCCGGTTTTTCAAATAAAATTTCTATATCTTCTGCTGAGCAATTAGATTTTGATAAAGAAAATTTCTTCCTATACAAGGTGGACTTTTCACCCTCAGACTTAAATAGTGCTGTTTCACTAACGTCTCTTAGGGACTCCATAATTAGTAAAATTGAAACCTCAAATGAGGCTCTTAGTGAGTTTGTATTTCACTTTAATGAAAAAACAGAAAAAGCAGACTCTCAACAACTTCTATCTTCATACATATTAGACACAGAATCAGTTTATAGAGTTACCGAAAGTTTTCCTAAGATCCATCTTGCTAACATTCCATCTGCAATTATTAGCGATTCTATAAAATATAGTTTGGATGTGTCTTGTCTTGATGAATTTTTGTTAAAAGATACTCTAAAGGATCTAATTGATGAGTGTTAGTAACGACTTAAGAGAATATAGAGAGCTCTTTTTAAGCGATATTTTATCTGACTCTCAAGCCAACCAAGACTTAAATCATGTTGGCTTTTTTAGAAAGTGTATAGATTTAATTTCAGAAGATGGGGTTGTTGATGAGCCTATCGAAATAGCATATAAAAAAATTGATCAAGGTATATCTATTCATGCTTATATTTACGGCGAGCTTGACGGTGCATTATCAATATTTACTCATGAATTTTTACATCTCGAAGATTGGGAAAAACCTCAAGCAAGAGGTGAAGTAATAAAAAAGGTTCAAAGAGCAGTAAGGTTTATTGAGAAGTCTGCTAATGAAAGCTGGGTAAACAAACTAGAAGAATCACATGAGTGTTTTTATGCTGCTAAAAGAATCATGAACCTTTTAGAAAAAAATGAAATAAAGATTATCAATGCTTACTATTTCACGGACGGAGTTTTATCAGAAAACACCAAAGATTATCTCATAGATGATGTTCACGATATAAAAATTAGAGTAAAGCCATATGACATAGTCAGGCTAAGAAATTTAGAAGAATCTGATTCAGGAATGGAGGATTTTGAAGTCGACTTCGAAGACTTATGTGGTGGACTAGCAGCCTTAGAAGCAAATGAAACAGGCTTGAAAAGCTACTTGGCAGTAATGCCAGGGCATGTCTTGAGCAAAGTATATGAAAATGTAAATCAAAAATTATTAGAAAGTAATGTTAGAACATTTTTAGACTTTAGAGGCAAAGTTAACAGAGGTATAAAGACTACTTTAAAAGAGGAGCCTGAGAAGTTTTTTGCATACAATAACGGTCTAACAGTTACTGCTACAGATATAGACGCTTCCACGAAAGGCACAAATGGTGCTGTAAATATTAAGAAGTTAACTAACATGCAAATTGTTAATGGAGGTCAAACAACCTGCGCAATATTTTTTTCACCTAAAGAAAAAAACTTCACAGATATTGATCTAAACAAAGTCTTTGTTCCAATGAAACTCACCATAATTAATGCCGGAACAGATGCTACTGAAGAATCTTTAGAAGAGGCAGAAATATTTAAAGCAAAAGTTTCTGAGTATGCAAATTCACAAAATGCTGTTAATCAAGGTGACCTGCAATCAAATCATGATTTTCATATTCGCATGGAAAAACACAGCAGAAGAATCTTGGCACCACATAATGAGTCGGGAATACAAACCAAATGGTTTTATGAAAGAACAAGAGGTCAGTGGACAACAAGCAAAAGAGTTGCAAGCTCTCCAAAACAGTTTGAGAGACAACATCCGAAACGCCAGGTATTTACTAAAACCGATTTAGCCAAATATGAGAACACATGGAGAATGAGACCATTTGATGTTAGTAAGGGTGCACAAAAGAATTTAATGGAGTTTTATAAAATTGCTAAAGTAGAATTTTCAAAAAATGAAAATCAATTTAGAGAACAGTTTTATAAATCAATTGTTTCAAAAAAGATATTATTCAATTCAACCGAAAGAATAATTACAAAAAGCTCATGGTTTATATCTGAAACTTATACAAGACCTTTCGTTGTTACTTATTCAATTGCTTTGATGAGAGATCTTTTAATGCAAAAGAAGAAAGACTTAGATCTTGCAAAGATCTATGAAGAACAATCAATTGGTGGCAGTTTAATTACACAACTAGATGCAACCTGCGAATACGTTTTTGACTGTTTCCAAGATTCAAAGTTTCGCAACAACTCCTCGTATAGAGAATGGGCGGTAAAGGAAGCATGTTGGCATAGATTAAAATTAGGTGACCATACCTTGGATCATTTAGATGACTCATACATACTAAATCATAGAGAAGTTTTAGATAAGGCTGAGGAAGATAATGAAATTGGTAAGATCGGTTCTGAGATTGAAATAGCTTCTAATTTGTTTAAAGTTACTTCAGAGGAATGGGAGGAGCTGGTCAGCTTTCAAATGGATAGAGGTTTTATAATGAGCGATAAAGAAGTTTCTATTCCTCAAAAAGCTCTAGGCATGCTTCAACCAGGGGGTCAGCTTCTATCAGAAAAACAAATGAGTGCACTTCAAACTATATATAAAGAAGCTATAGATAACGGCTTCTATTTCAATAAATAAAAGCTTAAAATAAAAGCATGCATCAAGAGTGAGATTTGATTCTCCTCCAACCTGCCAACTCCGGCAAGGTGGAACAAAAGATGTGGTTAACCAACAATTAAAGGAGTTAAACATGAAAAAACTAAAACTGCTTGTCGTTAAACCTCAAGACGACAGAAAAACTATTTATAAAAATTTAATTAAATATCTTGGTCAGCAAGGTATAAAAATTAATAGTGGTGATAAAAATGGCAAATAGAATTTATCCACCTGAGAAATATTTATATCCTAAAGGAATTTGTCCCAAACATTTAAAAAAGTTGATTCCCTGTATTGAAAAGAATTTTCAAGGCTGTATTACACCCCATCCAAATCCAGGAGTACATGTTATTTATATGTGTCCAGATTGTTGGGAGGACCGGCAAGAATCGAAGAAAAAATCAGGATTTAGGTGGTGACATGAACTATAGAAAAATACAAATAAATAAGTCGAGTTATATCAGATTATATGAAGACGACACTTTCGAGGTTCATTGTTCTGCTCAAGGACCACTTGGTGCAAATGTTTATCATTTCAAAAGAGGTCTTCTTGAGTGGAAACAAAGGAGAAGTTATAGTTTTATATCTAAAAAATATAAAATTAAATATGAGTAATAAAGAATAAGAGTTAATGACCTCCGGTAACTAGATATTCTGATTTAAGCTCTTCAGCCAATTCTTTTTCTCTTGCTTTGGAATCTTTAACACCTAGCTCGAAATATAATAAATATTTTCCTCTTTTGGTGGCATGACCCTTACCGCTTTTATAACCTCTCAAGTGTTGCAGATATCTTCTTAATGGATGATGACCTGTTTCACCGACATATACTGCTTGTTGTTTATCGCCCTCCTTCTTTGATAATTTGATAACGTATGTGCTTCTTCCATAACCCTTTGGAATTTTAAATTTTTTAATTAATTCCTTTTCTATTAGCTTATTTTTTTCAGAATCAGGTTTTTCTTTATTATTAAATTCCTTTAAAACATTTCTATGCCAATAAAAAGTACCGCAATCTTCTTTGGTGCATTGATACAAATATGGCTCTTTCATTGCAGCGCCATAGAAGTTACAAGGAGTTGCTTTTGCTCTACAGTGTCTACACTTCATCTATACCCTCATATCTTTTTAGAAAATCTTCTGCATCCCCTTCTACCTTACATTCAAGACAGCGATAAGTTTTAGACTCCCTGTCTACAATCATAGATTCATGCATAAGAACCTTTTTTTCTTGTTTGTGAAATGGACATACACCCCAATAGTATCCGGATCTTTTTTCTAAAACTATCCTTCTTCCAATGGCATCGATAATATTTAATTCAGTCATATTTCTCCTTTCAAAGATTTGTTAAAAATTAATTTCCTTTTTTACGAATAGCACAAAAAAATATTAATTGTCAAAATAAAACACATTGTTTAGGATGTAAGAATGTCTGAATTTTTAAATTCTATATTCCCATTTGGTGCTTTTTTTATTCTTACAATACTTATTGGGATTGTTTATTACATTGTCAAAGAGGTTTCAATCTTTCTGTATGAAACAATAAATGAATTGATCTTCCCTACCCCAAAGCTTTCTGAAGAAGAAGCAAATAGAATCTATAAAGAGGCTGCCGACTTTGTTCACTCTAAGCATAGACCTTGGATTTACGACGATACCTTTGCTGAATATCTAGCTATTATTCATGAGAGATCAGAACAAAAATGGCAACAATTATATGGTCATAAAAAATGAATTATAAAAATCTAAGTGTGAGTGAGTTGGCTGGGTTGTTGTCGCCAGCCTCCCCTGCTTTTGTTGAATTACAAGAAAGAGGAGTCTTAAGAACAAAGAATATTGTTGGAGAGCTAGGAGAATATTACGCTATAGATCACTATACAAATAATTCCAATTTACCAAACTTAACAATTGCCCCTGTAACAGTTAAAAATATTGATGCGTTAAGTAGGAATGGTGAGATTTATAGCATTAAAACAGTGTCATCTAGAAAAGGTACAACTGGCTCTTTTTGGGATCCTGAATCAATTGAAAAGAATCAAAAAAAGTTTGATTTTCTAATAATTGTAGTCCTCGATGAATCATTTTCATTGGATATGATTCTAGAGTTAACATGGGATGATTTTTTCAAGCATAAAAAATTTAATTCAAGGATGAACAACTACAATATTTCATTAACAAACAAACTCATAAGTGATGTAAAAGTCATTTATAAAAAAAGTTAAATCGAAACAATAATGGAAAAGAAAGATAAGTTAGATTTAATTCTTGAGAAATTAGAAAATATTGAAAAGCATCTTGGTATTTATAAAAAGACTATCTACGACGATATGCAACCCTCATACACTATAAAAGATACAGCTACTATTTTAGGCTGCACCCCTCATAAGGTTAAGCAATACATAAAATATAATATGCTCGAATCTTTCAGGGTTGGCTATAAAAAAATGGTTGTCTCAAAATCAATTAAAAAATTAATAAAAAATAATTCGTAGACTAAGATGAGATTTGATGATGATAGGATTAAAAAAGCTCTAGAGAAACATGATAAGCGCGATGAAGTCTTTAATTTTATAAGTGAAAATAAAATAGATTTTCCAAGACCAAATCGCTGGGTTCATTTTGCAAATAAAATTGGTTTCAATGAAGAATGCAAGAAATATAGATCTCAAGAAGAGCTATATAAATCAGATTTTTGGGATAAATGCAGACCCCTAGTACTTAGCTCATCTGATGAGACAGTAGAAAAAAAACATCAGAATTTCATTAATCTAATTACATATTTTTATGATAAATCTCCACAACAAAGAATGGTAATTAATTGGTTGGTACTAAGAAATCCTGTCGGAGATGATTACTGGGTAAAAAAATCTAAATAATTTGTAACATTGTTGACCCTGGTACGTTAAGCAGTAGATAGATATATTTACTCAA
>Ga0255765_1006042_pt1 | contig 11156 bp, 10 predicted proteins | sample 041ome_8_FD_179965 | JGI IMG/M metagenome (GOLD analysis project Ga0255765, IMG submission 179965) | Coastal salt marsh microbial communities from the Groves Creek Marsh, Skidaway Island, Georgia - 041407BS metaG (version 2) | ecosystem: Environmental > Aquatic > Marine > Intertidal zone > Salt... | reverse complement strand
AGCCCCACACTTTCATCGACTTTGTTGTGTTCGATTTTGATGCCTGACCACCAGAATTGGTCCCTAGAATAGAAATGCGATCGACTGCCTATTTTACGGGCGTAGCCGACCACTTCATCGTCGTGGCGCAATCGATATCTCGTTTCTAGGGTATTATCCATCACCCAAAAAACATCGCCCGGAGCAGAAGGTTCTGTCCGGGCGTGATATTTATGATTACAATCTTATTTCTGGAAGGCTGAGATGCCGCGGTCCATCCATTCGATATAGGCTTCGATATCGAGATCTGCGCCTCTTGTTTCAATCAAAGGCTTGAGGTCATCGTGCCCGAGGAAAACGTACAAGGGCTGGCTTACCGCCCCAAAGTTCACTTCCTCAAACTCGCTCCACTTGTTACCGACGTTCTTGATTTTACGGCCCGTTACTTCGCTGATGTATTGCTCTTCTTTCGGGAACTCCGTGCGCTCATCCACATATAGTGAAATGAGAACAACTTCATCTCTCAACCTCTTGTGAACGCGCTCGTCTACCCAAACGTTTTCTTCCATCTTGCGACAATTCTGACATCCCCATCCGGTGAAATCTATCATGATGGGCTTGCCTACCTCCTTGGCATAGGCCAAACCGGCATCAAAATCATTGAAACACGGCAAGCCGTTGGGACAATGATCGCCATGCTCCACCTCTACGGCTGCAGACTCACCCGCACCAACCATATTGATCACGGGTTGCGCGTAGGCACCGCTTTTACTTTCTGCATAATGCTCTGGCGGCGGGAATCCTGAGATGAGCTTAACAGGGGCACCGAAGATTCCGGGCAACATGTAGAAGCCCAAAATCATGAAGACCATCGCGAAGCTAAGTCGTGGCACTGAAATAGTGGTTACCGGGCTATCTAGCGGCATGCGGAAGGCACCTAAGAGATAGAAGGCCGTGATGAAGGCGATGGCTACCCAAATGGCGAGGAATAGTTCACGCTCTAACCAATGCGCTTGCCATACCAAATCTGCCGTGGACAAAAATTTCAATGCGAACGCTAATTCCAAGAACCCGAGGGTCACTTTCACGGTGTTCAACCAACCGCCCGAAGAAGGCAAAGAGTTCAACCATCCAGGGAAAGCGGCAAAAAGGGTAAAGGGTATGGCCAAGGCCAAAGAGAATCCAAACATCCCTACGGCAGGTCCCAGTAGCGAACCTTTTGATCCCGCCTCGACGAGCAGTGTTCCGATAATTGGACCCGTACAAGAAAAGCTCACCAAGCTCAAGGTAAAGGCCATGAAGAAGATACCAAGCATCCCTCCCTTGTTGGACGCATCATCTGCTTTATTGACCCAGCTCGACGGCAGAGTGATTTCAAAGGCACCAAAGAAGCTGGCCGCAAAAATGACAAAGAGAGTAAAGAACGCTAGGTTGAACCATGGATTCGTAGCCATTTGATTCAAGGCATCAGATCCAAAAATGACACTCACGGCAAGACCAAGGGCAACGTATATTACAATAATCCCTAGCCCATACAACGCTGCTTTAAATATCCCTTCGGCCTTCGTTTTGGATTGCTTGGTAAAGAAGCTCACCGTCAGTGGAATCATTGGGAAAATACAGGGCATAAGTAGCGCTGCGAAACCGCCCAAGAATCCAAGCCAGAATGTAGTTCCTAACCCTTTCCAAATGGAGGGTACAGGTGCATTGGTCACCCGAACCGAGAAATCTTCATAGGTCGGCGGCAAACACATTTCGTCATTACACACCATGAATTCGAGCTCGCCTTTAACTGTAAATTCTTTCTCAGTAGGCAAGAGCTTGATGGTGAAATCCGCGGCATCACTGAAATAAGCCAAATCCATATCGAAATTTGGATCAAACTCCACATGTGGCTCTCCTTCGGCCCATCCTCCCACCGTGGTGAAGGAAGAATCTTCCTCGAGGACAAAGGAGGTTGGAATAGGTCCGCCTTCGTCAAGGTTTTGACTGTACAAATGCCAACCTTCCGCAATTTCTGCATGAACCGTGATGATCGTGTGCTCATCAGTGTTCTCATAAGAAGTAGACCAAGTAACGGCTTGCGGCTGTGCCCAGGCCAAGGTGGTCATTAGGAAAATAAAGGCGGTAAAAATTCGCTTCATGTGATCAAAGTTTCAGAGATGCAAGATAGGCCATGTCATCGCCTTCGACAACTTTTACGTGTGCCGCGATTCTGTGGCCGAGGACCCAAAATATTTCATCATTGTGCAAGGCAACGTAGATGTGCTTTTTACGGTGGCGAGGAAGGCGCAGGTCGTTGAGGAAATCGGCCACTTTTTTTGATCCCTTCATCCCTAAGGGCAAAAAAGAATCTCCGGGTTTCCATACTCGAATAGTCCAGGGAAATGGGGCTGCCGAAGGGCTGATCCATTCGTGATCATCGTCAAAAACAACCTGTGCACGAGGGGTAGGCTCCAGGGTCAGGGTAAAGGGCAAATTTGACAAATCTTCCGGCCCATGAATGGTATAGGTATTGGGGTCCAATTCCTTTTTCGGCGCCAAAATAAAGGCCGTGCGGTCTTTGACTAAAATCTTCTGGCGGCCAGGCGTTAATTGGCCCGAATCCCCCTTCAAAACATGGCCACATTCCTCGTAGGAAAAGCCTAGATCCCAGCGCAGGCAGTACCTGTACAACAACGTTTGGGCATAGGGTTGCTCGATCCACGTTCCGAAATCAATGTGGACTTCATCTTCGAATTCACGCACATGATGCTGCTCAAACTCGTCCAACATTCCCTCCAACAGTTCGCGATCGCGGACCAAATTATCAATGGTCTTGGCCAAACCGCCGTGCCATCGAGGCTCCACTTCATCGAGGACCTCCGGCAACAAATTGCGCACCTTGTTTCGCGTGTATTTCAATGTCTGATTCGAAGCATCTTCTCGCCAAGTGAGCTCATGTTCCTGCGCAAACGCAAGAATATCCGCCTTGCTCATCTGCGCCAATGGACGAAGAATGTGGGGATGAGACATGCCAGTAAGGCCGGTCAATCCCGCGCCGCGAAGGGCGTTCATTAAAAAGGTTTCCTTTCTATCGTCAAGGTGATGGGCTGTAAAAATATATTCCGCCCCAAGGGCTTGTGCACGTTCCTTGAACCAATGATACCGAAGCTTCCGTGCCCAATTCTGAATGTTTTCTCCCTTGCGCCTTGTAGGATCGGCATGCAGCACTTCAATTTCAAATCGATGCTCCTGAGCGAACCAGCGGCACCAGCGTTCGTCTTCGTCCGCCTCCTCACGCAAACCGTAATTCACATGGAGCAAATACGGACGGATGTTGTACCGCTGCAGCAACCAATGACTCAACACCACGGAATCTACGCCGCCGCTGAAGCCGAGAATTGCTTTTGATCCGGGAATAATGGTCATGAATGGAGGATTATAGTCTCAAAACTACAACCAATTTATCGAGCGCTATCAAACATGCTCTCTGCCTTGAGCAAACATTCTTCGTACTCCTGCTGTGGATCGCTCAAAATCGTGATGGCCCCGCCCACGTGCGTCGTGGCCACACCCGTTGTACGATTGATCGCCACACTGCGGATGACCACATTGAAATCAGCATCGCCTTCAGGAGTGGTATAGCCCACCGTACCTGAATAAATCTCCCGTGCTGTTTTTTCATACCGCTCGGCCAATTGCATGGCACTCACCTTAGGAGCGCCCGTCATTGAACCCATGGGGAAGGTCGCGCCAAAGAGCTCCCAAAATCCGGTATTGGGGCTGATATTGGCTTCGACTGTACTGATCAATTGGTTTACATTTTTAAAGGCGTACGTGCCGTACAACTCGCTTACCTGAACGCTCCCCTTAGTCGCCAGACGACTGAGGTCATTGCGGACTAAATCTACGATCATCACATTCTCTGCGCGTTCCTTTTCACTTTCCTTCAACGCCGCCATAGCTGCCGCATTGTTGGCTACCCGGCGATTGGTGCCTTTAATGGGCTGACTCAAGATGCGCTGTCCCTTTTTACTGAAATAGCGTTCGGGAGAGGTACACAGGAGTTCGTGCTGGTCGAGCTTGAGATAGGCGCTGAACGGCGCTTCTGTTCGAGACGCCATTTTTTCAAACAAGGCCGGCGAATGCAACGCCGCTACCTCAGCCTTGAAAGCCGTGCAGTAATTGACCTCGTAAATATCCCCTCTTTGGATGTGTGCTTTGAGGTGTTCGACGGCGCTCAAGTATTCCGCTTTGGTCTCCACAGGCTTGAAATCAAGGGCAGTAGGGCCATCGAGCGGTGCGGCCGGCTGAAGCAGGTCTTGAATGATTTGGGTGGAGCGGTCGCTGGTGAAATCGGTCACAGATAATTCTCCATCCCAACTCAAGGTACCCACTACTTCAGGCTCAAAGAAGAGGGCTTCGGGCCAATCTCCCAAGGCGGGATTCCCACGGTCCAAAGATTCAAAGCGATGGCGCATTTCATAACCGGCAAAACCGAAGCGCCACCCGCCTTCGAGGGCGCCAAGAGCCAATTCATCGGCGCCAAAGACACGTTGAGCCCCCCACGCAAATAACAAGGCGTATGAGGTGTGAGAATTTTTATACCCCCTAGACGTGTAGAGGGCAAAAAACGATCGGCCATTGGATTCCTCCAACAGCCGATGTTCTAAATGGATCGGATCGACCTTATGTGTCGATGCCGTATGCATTAACTATGTAGTGCGCGGTTATCCGTCGCCGCCAACGCTGCTTCCTTGATCGCCTCAGTGTAGGTCGGGTGACCGTGACAAATGCGGGCAATATCTTCAGCAGATGCGCGGAATTCCATCGCAGTAACTGCTTCCATGATCATATCCGCAGCACGAGCAGCCACCATGTGTACTCCTAATACTTCATCCGTTGTAGCGTCTGCCAATACTTTCACTACCCCGTCGATATCTCCACTGGCACGTGAACGTCCCAAGGCACGCATAGGGAAGCTACCTGATTTGTAGGCAACGCCTGAAGCTTTCAACTCTTCTTCCGTCTTACCCACGGCAGCCACTTCAGGCCATGTATATACAATACCCGGAATCAAGTCGTGGTTAATATGTGGTTTCTGACCGGCCAACGTTTCGGCTACAAATACACCTTCCTCTTCCGCCTTGTGCGCCAACATAGCTCCTTTCACCACATCACCAATGGCGTAAATGTTGGCCTGTGAGGTTTGTAAATGTGCGTTAGTCTCGATGCGACCACGGTCGTCAGTGGCAATACCTACGTTTTCCAACCCTAGGTTATCCGTGTAGGCACGGCGACCTACAGCCACCAAACAGTAATCTCCTTCAAAAGTGATTTCGTTGCCTTTCTTATCTGTTCCTTTGACCGTTACGGTATCACCGTCGCGGCTTACTTCGCTCACTTTCGTGCTCAAGCTGAACTTCATGCCCAACTTTTTCAAGCTGCGCTGCAGCTCTTTGCCCAAGGCGCCATCCATCGTAGGGATAATGCTCGGTGCATATTCCACCACCGTTACCTCAGCACCTAGACGCTTGTATACAGAACCAAGTTCCAATCCAATAACGCCACCACCGATCACGATCATGTGCTTTGGAATCTCCTTCAAGCTCAATGCTTCGGTAGAGCTGATGATGCGCTCTTTATCAAATTTTGCAAACGGCAACTCAATAGGTTTTGAACCCGTTGCAAGGATGATGTTTTTCGCACTGACCTCAGTGGTGCTTTCGCCAGCCACCTTTACCGTGTTGGCATTCACCAGTGAACCGAAGCCGCGAAGCACATCGATGTTGTTCTTTTTCATCAAGTAATCGATACCGTCGCAAGTAGTGCTTACTACTCCTGCTTTGCGCTCCATCATCTTGCCAAAATCAATGGTAGGTGGATTCACCACAATACCGTGATCTTCGAATGAGTGTGCTGCCATGTGGTAATGCTCCGAGGAGTCCAACAAGGCTTTTGATGGAATACATCCAACGTTTAGACAGGTACCACCAAGTGTAGCATATTTCTCCACCAAGGCTGTTTTCATTCCCAGTTGCGCGCAACGAATAGCGCTCACATAACCACCAGGACCTGAACCAATGACAACGACGTCGTAAGAACTCATAAAATGATGTTTAATTCTAAGCAAAGGTACACACGGGGCGTTGCTTACCTCGGCTTTAATCGGAAAAATCTACTAAATAGAAGTACACCGAGATTGAGGGCAAAGAGCCAAATCATGAATTGGCCGATCCAGTCCCCAGTTCTGCTATATACTGTTTGGCCTTCGAGTAGCGGAACCTCCATCACAATCACGCCTTCCTCTTCCCAACCGAGCGGCTCGTGTACACGGCCTTTTTGGTCGATAATACAACTGATACCGGTGTTGGCGCTGCGCACAATCCACTTGCCGTTTTCTATCGCGCGCAACCCGGAGAATCGCATGTGCTGAACATGACCCTGCGTATCCCCCCACCAACCGTCGTTGGTGATGACTGCGAGTAGGTTTGCACCTTGTTTCGCATAGTCCGTGGTATAATCTGAGAACTCGTTTTCCCAGCAAATAATTGGGCCCAATTTCATCCCTTTCCCATTCTCAAATACGGTGCGTTCACCAGAAACTCCAAGCGTTCCGGAAGTACCTCCCAACTCCAGTGCCCAATCTCCCAACCAAGGCTTAAGCAGCTGAACAAACGGCATGGTCTCCCCGCCAACCACGAGTTTTCCTTTGTGATACAAAGCGGCATTTGGCATGCCTTGCGTGCGGAATAAAGCCGTGTTGTACAAGGTATAGTATCGATTGCCCATAGGCCTATTGTAGGCATTTGGGGCATCTTGAAAGTCGTAGGTCGTCGCTCCGAAAATCGCCGCATCACCATAGGCATCCAACACCTGGTGCAACTTGCGGTCCATTGGCGAATATCCGTAAGTCGACTCCTGACGAGCCTTCGGCAAGAACGTCTCCGGCAGTACGATCAAATCCACTCGCTGATCGCCCAATTGAGCGTGCAACAGACCTCGTACCTTTTCAATCTGCTCGCCTTCCGGCATTTCCCATTTTTCGGTATAGGCGTTGATATTTGGTTGGACCACTGCGACGCTGACCCACACCAATGGTTTCTCTCTATGTGGTAAAGACCACAGACTTACACTGGTTAAAACAGGTATTAAAAACAACAAGAGCGGACGATCCTTTCTCCACCGTCCTAACAACCATTGGTACGTGGCTATGGCCACAAGAAGTACCCAAAGTGTTCCTCCGGTCGCACCCAGCCACTGATACCATTGTACCAATATGGGCAGGCCGTTAAACGTGTTTCCTAGATTTAACCAGGGAAAGGCCAATCCCCAGTGGTCGTGCAGCTTTTCAAAAGCGATCCAGCTCGCAATGACCGGCAAATACGCCAATAGGCTGAACCTTTCTACTTGTGGGAACTTCCGCCAAAGGATGGAAGAACGTACCCCCAGCCACAAGGCAGCCGCCATCAACGCACCATTGATACATACTGTCGCAATGACTCCTAAAGGGTGTGCATTAGCGATCCAGTAGGTAGTAGCCGCATTCCACAGTGCCATGACCGCATAAAGCTTTAAAAACTTTCGTCCCGGACGGTGGGCTAATTCCAATAATACCGCGAAAGCGGGTATGATCAACACCCCCAACATAGGGACATTCCAAGCAGCGACTAATAAAACTGTCGCTGCTAACATCATTTTCCAATCCGACCAAGGGCGTAGTTGAGACATAGTGCCAAAATAATGCATCTTTGCAGGGCATGAAACACATTCCAAATCTTTTAACACTCGCGAACGCAATTTGCGGGATGATGGCCATCTACTTCATCGTCAACGCGAGCAATACAGGTCTTGCCATAGCACTCATTGCAGCTGCATTATTCGATATGCTTGACGGCTGGGCGGCTCGAAAAGTGGGCGCCTCCTCTGAACTAGGCAAACAACTAGATTCTCTGGCAGACGCCATTTCCTTTGGGGCAACCTCTGGATTTCTTTGGTCTAGTATTTTGGCCGATTACGCCAAAGTACCGCAACCCTGGGCCATGCTCGTGGGCGCAAGCGTAACGGCCGCCAGCGTCTATCGCTTAGCGGTATTTAACCTTCGTGAGGACGGAGGAATAGACTTTATCGGAATGCCGACCCCTGCCAATGCTTTATTCGCGCTCGGCCTGTGGTCCTGGTGTTGGAATAATTTGCTTTGGATCATGGCTTTGGAAGGCACTCAATTGTTAATATGGCACATGGCACTGGTCTCTATTGCCTTCTATACCATCTACTGGCAAAACGCTTCATTCCAAGTACTTAGCCTCAAAGGCGGCGGCGATACACGTCGTAAAATAGGGCAATACACCCTTGTTGGAATTTTAGCCGTAATGATTCCTTTTTTTGGTGCCTTGAGCATCTCAATTGTCGTATTTTTGCTACCAATTATTAGCGCCTTCGCTCTGAAAAGCAAGGCATAAGACCCATAAAAACTCAACGATGAAATTCACTGCTGAAATCAACGTGATGCCGCTAAAGGCACTTTTAGATCCTCAAGGAAAAACCGTAGGTGCAAACCTTAAAAACATCGGATTGGAAGCATTGACCAATGTGAGAATTGGCAAGCACATTACCCTAGAGGTAGAGGCAGATTCGAAGGAAGCTGCAGAAGCAATGGTGAAAGAAGCGAGCGAAAAGCTCCTCATCAACCCTGTGATGGAGTCCTTTGACTTCGTCGTAACCGAGGCGTAAACACTACGCTTTGAACTTCTTAGCGCATTTACATTTAAGCCCGAACCTCTCCGAGGTTCGGGTTTTTAATTTCACCGCAGATGGCTTCAAAGGCCAAGGTTGGCGGGTAGGTTCCACCCCAGCCCAAAGGCTCGGCATCGACCTCCACCGCTTCATTGACCAATTCGCGGATGCGCACCCACTAAGTCTAACGACCAAGAAGCTACTCTACCCTAAAGTGGGGAAATACGCTCCGGTGGCGCTAGACTTGATGGGAGATTTCTTTTTGCACCGCCACTGGAATTGGACCCAACACCGCCCCGCTCCTACCGCGCCTGAATTCATTCAAATGTGCTTGGACGATATTGCTGCCCACCAACATCTCTTGGTCGGGCGAGCCGCACACATGGCGCCGCACCTGCTTCGGGAAAATTGGCTCCTGTCCTACCGAAACGTCGAAGGCCTGGCGCGCGCTGCCTCAGGCATTGCCTACAGACATCGTGGTGGGGAAACTTTTGCGCACTACTTCAACAACGCCCTTGAGGGGGAAATAGACTTATTCGAACCGTGGTTTTTAGAGATGTACAGCGATTTACAGCAGGCCGCCAAGGACTTCTACCAGCAACACTCAGATTGGGGGCAACTTCAAAGCGGGAATGCCCTATGAAAACTTCACCCATCGTATCTTTGCTTAAACTTTTACCAGCATGATGTATATCAAGCGCAAAGAACACTTCTGTGCTGCGCACAAATTGTGGAATGATAAATGGGACGCCGCGACCAATAAAAAGGTTTTCGGAAAATGTTCAAACGAGAACTACCACGGCCACAACTTCGAGTTGGAGGTGACCGTTCGCGGGGAAATCGACCCAGAAACAGGCTTCGTGATGAACCTTTTCGACCTCAAACAGATCATTCGCGAGAACATCATCGATGTGGTCGACCACAAAAACTTGAATTTAGATATCGACTTCATGGCGGGCAAGCAGCCCACTGCGGAGATTATTGCCTATGAATTTTGGAAGATCCTCGCACCGAAAGTTGCTGAACACGGGGCCGAGTTGCACAAAATCCAATTGGCCGAAACACATAATAACATTATAGAATACTACGGAGAATGAGCAAAGCCTATGTATTTCCGGGCCAAGGCGCCCAGTACCCAGGAATGGGAAAAGACTTGTACGACAACCACAAAGAAGCACGCGAGCTGTTTGATACCGCCGACCGAGTGCTAGGTTTTGAATTGAGCAAAATCATGTTCGAAGGAACGGAGGAAGAGCTCAAGCAAACCAAAGTAACCCAACCGGCCATCTTTACCATGAGCGTGATTATGGCAAAACTCTTGGGCAACGATTTCCAGCCAGATATGGTGGCAGGCCACAGTTTGGGTGAGTTTTCAGCCCTTTGTGCGGCCGGTGCGTTGAGCTTCACGGACGCCCTAACCTTGGTGAGCAAGCGTGCCATGGCGATGCAAAAAGCCTGTGAGCAGAATCCATCCACGATGGCCGCAATCTTGGGCCTAGACGATGAAGTAGTCGAAAATATATGCGCCGATATCGACGGCGTAGTTGTGGCCGCGAACTATAACTGTCCTGGGCAGTTAGTGATATCGGGTACGATCAGTGCCGTGGAGGCTGCTTGTACAAAAGCTACCGAAGCTGGTGCGCGTCGCGCCTTGGTACTACCAGTGGGTGGAGCATTCCACAGCCCATTGATGGAGCCTGCTAGAGCAGAATTAGCCGCCGCTATCGAAGCAACAGACATCGATACTCCGGTGTGCCCTGTGTACCAGAACAGCGTTGCGAAAGCAGTGCAAAACCCAACAGAGATTAAAAAGAATTTAATCGACCAATTAACTGCTCCGGTAAAATGGACCCAAAGTGTTCAGGAGATGATGGCCGACGGCGCCACTCACTTCGTAGAATGCGGACCAGGAAAAACCTTGCAGGGGTTGATCAAGAAAATTGATCGCGCCAATGAAGTTAGCGGCGTGAGCTTCGAATAATGAAAGAAGTAACCTGGAAAAGCCCTTCTAATATTGCGCTAGTAAAATACTGGGGCAAATACCCGGTCCAAATACCGGCCAACCCTTCTATTAGCTTTACCCTGAGTGCAGCGGCTACAACCACGACGTTGAAGTACGCGCCGGGAACTGGCCAAATAGAAGTATACCTCGAAGGCGTTTCCACCCCGAGTTTCCTGCCGAAAATCAAGACGTTCCTCGAACGTACTGCCGAGCAATTTCCCTTTGCCAGCACCCTTGATTTGGAAATTCACACCTCCAACAGCTTCCCACACAGCTCGGGCATTGCCTCCTCTGCCTCGGGCATGAGCGCTTTAGCCTTGTGTTTAATGAGCGTGAAACAAGCATTGGGACTGCCCGTTTCAGACTTTTTCCAAGAGGCTAGCGAAGCCGCAAGATTAGGATCTGGGTCTGGATCACGAAGCGTTTTTGGCCCATTGGCCGCCTGGGGAACACACCA
>Ga0255765_1006041_pt1 | contig 11157 bp, 6 predicted proteins | sample 041ome_8_FD_179965 | JGI IMG/M metagenome (GOLD analysis project Ga0255765, IMG submission 179965) | Coastal salt marsh microbial communities from the Groves Creek Marsh, Skidaway Island, Georgia - 041407BS metaG (version 2) | ecosystem: Environmental > Aquatic > Marine > Intertidal zone > Salt... | reverse complement strand
GAGCTCGTTTTCGTGCGACGACGACTACTACTACTACTACAAATAATAACAACAACGACGACGAGTAATACTACGAGCAGAAGAAAGAATCCACGTCCGAAAAGAGCGGTGCACGCGAGGACGGTTTTGAAGGGAGAGAAAGAAGAACCGGTGGTGTTTGTGTGCTCGAGGATTCCTGAGGAGGAGGATGATCTCGAGGTGAATCATCATCAGATGCGAAAAGAAGAAACGACTGTTAATAAGAAAGGAGTGAAGAGGAAGAGAACGCAACGACACGAGTGCGATGTGTGCGAGAAGTGTTTTCGTACATCTGGTCATTTGAAAAACCACATGCGTATTCACACGAACGAGAGACCGTACGAATGTGATGTGTGCGAGAAGAGATTTAATCAATCTGGTCATTTGCAAACTCACATGCGTATTCACACGAACGAGAAACCGTACGAATGTGATGTGTGCGAGAGGTCTTTTCGTCATTCTAATGCTTTGAAAGATCACATGCGTATTCACACGAAGGAGAAACCGTACGAGTGCGATGTATGCAAGAAGCGTTTTCGTCACTCTGGTGCTTTGAAAAACCACATGCGTATTCACACGAACGAGAAACCGTACGAGTGCGATGTGTGCGATAAAGCTTTTCGTCAACTTAGTAATTTGAAAAGGCACAAGCGCACTCAACATTAGCGCCTCTGTAGTCCTGTTGTGCATACATTCACATCACGTACTCAACGAATACTCAAAAGAACACTTTCTTCGCCATTAAGGTTTACGTCTGTTACTCGTCAGGCTTTTTCTTTTGTTTTGTTGAGTTTTATCACTTTTCTCCCCATTATTATTTGTACGTATAAAACTTGCGCGCTCTTTTGCGGAGAGTTTCGCGCGTAAGAGAGAGAGAAAAGATGATGATGACGATGACGACGACGAGTTGTTCGACAACGACGACGATGATGATGAGAACGACAACGAGCGTTTTGTCGACGACGAAGAGTAATTGTCGACGTCGGTTTGCGTTGATGTCTTCGTTTTTGTCCTCCTCCTCCTCCCCGTCGGGGAAGCATTTTCATCATCATCAGCGGCGGAACAACGCGAAGACGAACGAACAGGAGGAGGAGGAGGTTGAAGAATCCCGCGTAGTCATCGAGAAAGAAGACGGGCCCGCGGTTTTGAAGACGAAGAAGACGAAGCACGGAGTGCGAGTATTTATTCTCCAACGGAACGAGTGCGACGCCCCAAGTTTGCTCGAAAAATACGAACGCTTACTCTCGAAACGCGAGTTGGATTCGATTCAAATCGAAAGTTTACACCCGGAAACGAAAAAGGAGAGATTACAAACCCGAGCGATGGTTCGGACGGTTTTATCGTCCATTTTGAACGAAGGAAGAGAAGGGAGGAAACCATCGCAGCGCAAAGTCGTCGATCCGTCTTCGTTGGAGTTTACGTTCAACGAGAAAGGGAAACCGTTTTTGAAACAGTCGACGACGACGACGACGACGAGTTCTTTTGCGAATTCGAACGAGGAAGAGGAGTCGACGAACTCGTTTTCGACGTCGTCCATGTCGTCTGAAAATTTGAATATTCAGTTTAGCGTGTCGCACTCGAAAAATGTCGTCGCGATGGCGGTGACGACGGACGGGAGACGCGTGGGGATCGATTGCGAAGTGGAGAAGAGAAGGACGAAAGACGCGTGCTTGAAATTAGCAAAGAGGTATTTTAGGAAAGGCGAGGCGGTCGAGAGGATTGAAACCGCGTTAGCGAAAGAGGAGGAGTTGGGGAGGAGGATGTTTGTCAGGTATTGGTGTTTGTGCGAAAGTTACGTGAAGGCGTTAGGGGTTGGGATTTCCGGCAGGCCGTTCCGGAACTTTGACATCGCGGTGACAGAAAAAAGGAACGACGACGACGAGCGCGAAGACATCTCACTCTTTGAATCGGATCCAGAAACGTTCGGTCGATGGCGGTTCCAGCTCTTTCGCGAGACACCGACGATAAAAGTCAAAGAGGACGAAAGAAGTATCGTCGCCGTATGCGTCGAAGACGATGACGAAGACGAAGACGACGATACCAATACTAATAGAAATATCACTTCTCCGTCATCGAAACGAAAAAGGAGACCGCCGATTGTCTCCTCCATCACGCGCGTTCGACCTTTACTCGATGATATACACGATTCGAATGACAACAACGAAAAGAGTTCTAGCGCGATAGCCGACATCGAAGACGACGACATCGAGATTTTAGCCGCTTCTTCTTGACTTTTGTAACGCATTTTTTATGCATTAAACAACATGTCAAACATTCTCCCTCTCCGTTGTCAGCGCATCTCTTGCGACTGTCTTCTCTCCGAGACGAATACAAAATGCGTGCACCACACTCAACCGCCTCAGTTTCGAGACGGCGAAAAGCTTTGGCCGTGTTGTAATAAACGAAGCAAAGATTTCAACGCGTTTTTGAGCATAAAAGGCTGCCGGGAACTGGATTCGCATTCGAGCGAAAAACGAGTCGTCTCACCACAGACGACGAGAACGACGAGCGCGAAAGAAGAGAAAGACGACGCACTTGGTGTTGAAAAGTGTCCTCGGTGTTCGAACGGCTTCGCGTGCGAAATGCACCCGGAAGAGAGCAAAAAGAACGAAGAGAAAATGAGACGAGTGAAAGAGCTGAAAGAGCAGAAGAAAAGAGAAGAGGAACTCGAGCGAGCGAAGATGGATCCGAACGCGCTACAAACGTGCAAACGAACAGGATGTGGAATGAAATTTAGAGAGAGCGAAAATACGAGCGATAATAGTTGTCGATATCACAAAGGGAAGCCGATTTTCCACGAGAGGAGTAAAGGGTGGTCGTGTTGCGCGAGCGGGAAGAAGGCGGTGTACGACTTTGACGAGTTTTTGAAGATTCCGCCGTGCGCGGTTGGGAGACATTCCGCGGTCGTGGAGGAGGAGGAGGAAGGTGAAGAAGAGTAGGAGGAGGAGGAGGTTCTTCGTGTTTCTTCTATCTAGGTTGTAGTTTTTCTAGTCATTATTAAATGCGCATTAGTCGTTATTACTCTTGGAACGCGCCTAACGTGGCCACGTCGTCTAAGAAGTTCAAGTATTGGTCGTCTTTACCCTTCTCGTCCTTCTTTTCCTTCGAGACCTTTACGACCGTTGGCGCCGGGTTAACTTTTTTCTTCCTATTCTGGTCGCCGCCTCTTTGCACGCGCAAGTGCGCCGGGACGAGTTTTTGCAACGCTGGGTTTTGCGACGGCGCGGCGATGGTGGTCGCTTCGCCGCGTATGGTGGCTTGCTCTTGAGACTTCTTTTTTACAGCCATTGGCGCGGCCGGGGAGAAGAAGTGTTGTTGCGGTGGATTGTTGCCGCGAGCATTACTCATCGAGTGTATCGGCGGCGGGCGTTGGTAGATGTTGGCGGCACGCATGGGTTGGTGGGAAGGAGGGGGTGGTCGAGATATCGACGCCATGTGCGACTGCGCCTTCATTTCCAGCGTGTTGCCGAACATTGGCGGTTTGTTGATGGTCCTGGCAATGTCGATACCAACCGGCGGAGGCGGAGGTGGAGGCGCCGTCGTTTCTACTTTTTCTACTTCTTTTTCTTCTTCGTCCTCCTCCTCGTCGTCGTCTTCATCGGTATCGTCTGGAGGTGGTGGCGGAACAACGATACCGTCTATAACTATCTCTTCTACGTTCTCCTCCTCCTCCTCCTCGTCCGACGGCGGCGGCGACCCGCTCGGCGCAGGCGGCATCCATCCCGGCGGCGGTCCTACCGGCGGCGGAACGACAACGTCGGTGTACTTTTCCTCATCTTCATCTTCGCTCGCATCTTCTCCTTCTTCTAACAACGGCGGCGGCGGACCTTTCGGCGGGCCCGGTACTTTTTTTTCTTTCTTCGCCTTTGCGCCGCTGTCAACGTTGAACATTTTGGTGAAAATATTCCCGCCGCCTTCCTCCTCGTCTTCGTCGCTACTCTCGCCGCTACTCTCGCCGCTACTACTCTCCGTGTTTTCTTCCCCGTCTCTTTTCCTCTTCCTCTTTTCCGGTGCCGGCAACGCCATCCCCGCGTCCACCTTCCCGCCTCTCTTCCTCTGCACGTACTTCTGCGGCTTCCCCGGCGGCGGTTTCCCGAGCGGATTGAGCGTCGGATGATAATACACGCTATCTTCCGCATCTCTCGCAGAGTCGCCGACGTAATCATCGTACGCGATTTTATTGCCATTATTACTACTCCTTTTAACCCCACCATTATTTAATGCCGCTGTTGGTCCGATGTCGTTCTTCGGCGTCGTCTTCTTTTCCTCCAACAACCGCTTCTCTAAACTTTTCAATCTCTGCACATCTTTCTCATCCACGTTCGATTTTGGTTTCCTTTTGAGTTTTTCGTACTCCTGTTCGACTTCTTCGCGAGTTAACTTTGTAAACTTTTCTTTGTTTTTCACTCGTCGTTGTTTCTTTTGTTTCAGGAGCAGTTGTTTCTGCTTTTGTTTCCGGAGTTTCTCCACTGGATTTAAGGCCATTTTGCTCGAGAATTTCCCCTAATTAGTAGTACTACTAATAAAGAGTAGTTTATACCACAAAAAGCAGCACTCTCTCTCTCGTGCACCACCTCCTAACTAAGTGGTTTGTTAAAGTATATATACTGCGACTAAAGTCTTCTTCAAACGCAAAAGGAACGCTCTCCTCCGTGCTCTCTTACTCTCTCTCTCTGTGTGTTTTGCGCTTCACTTTTGTCTCGTTTTTAAAGGGAGAAAGAAACACACTATTTAGGGTTTTAGTGTACCACTTTAAAACCCTAAATATGTCCTTGCACGCTTCGCGAGCAAAAATGGACGAAAAGGCGGCAAAGCGAAGCACACAGTTTACGACCGACACTCGGAGAAAGAACACGCAAACAGATGATGCAAGAAGAACGTCTTTTTAAGAGAACGACGACGTGTATGTAAACATCATTTTATACCCTTCTTTAAATAAGAGAGAGAAGCGTTTTTGTTCGTCTTTTAACATCTCGTCATGGGGAAGAAAAAAAAGAACGGAGAAAACAAGATGTCTTTGCAGGAGTTCTTCAAACAAACGCCGATGCCCGTACGGGCGAGCGGGATACTGCACGGCAGAGACGGCGGTGGTCAGGAGTTTGACAGTAGCTTCGATGGCGGTTTTACCGCGAATGCTACGACTCCTGGTTCGGGAAAGAAAAAGACGAACACGGTAAGCCCCTTCCGGGGAAACGATTCGGCGTCGTTTAGTTCGTCCGTTTCGCATCTCATCAACGGCACGATTGACTTTCGAGTCGGGTTTAAAGTCCTCCAATTGAACGAAAAGAGCAACTCGAACGTCGGGGAAATGTTTGTCCATTTAGAGGACACCGAGCTGGACAAACTCTACGCGAATAAAATCATCAAACGCGTGGACGTTTTGTTCGGAAACGAGGCGTTAGGAAGCGTGGAGATGGCGCGCGCGCCGTTCGTGGCGACATTTCAAACCGAGCTGAAAGGCGTGGACGTGCTGATTAAGATCACGTTTCGGTCGAGTTTACATCGACCGCCGGTGAAGTTTACGAAATCGTTTGAGTTTTTCGAGTGCGCGGAAGGCGACGCGAGAGAGACGATTGAACGCGTGGATTTTAAACCGGAGTTGATAAAGAAGATTTTAGTGGTGAAGGGAGAGGAGAGCGGCGAGGATGAAGACGGAGAGGAGGAAGGGAAACGGACATCCCGAGCGGCGAAGATGTTGAGTAGCAATAGTAGCGGGAGTAAAAAGAAAGACGCGGCGGTTGCCAAACGAAGATTTACGTACCCGAATAACAACGCGACGGCGACGAGTAATATGTTCCGGAATTTAGATTTGGAGAGCAATAACGACGACGACGATGACGACGACGACGATGACGACGAAAAGAGCGACCCAGAAGAAGAAGAGAAAAAAAGTAGCAGTGGTAGCAGAAAAAACAACAAGCAAACGCCGGCGGATCCAAACGTGTGGACGGTGAAGGACGTCGGGAACTGGTTGGAATCGAACATGCTTGGTTTTTTGGTTTCTAGGTTCGCCAACTCCGCCGTGGATGGGTACGTGTTGTTGAGGTTGACCGATCAAGACGTTCTGAAAGATTTACGGGTAACCTCTCACGTGGAACGATTGAGATTGTTTCGAAACATCGACGCTTTGAAAGCTTCTCGCGTTCCGTTCGAAGAGAAGACTCGATCGCTCGAGAAGGAAACGAGGGATAAGTTGAACCGAACTACGGCGAGTACTAATTCGTTCAACACTCCGGTAGATTTGTTGGAAGCGGACGTTTCTTGGTTACAGTTTGTGTTACCCATGAGGAGATTAGCCGTCTTGAGCGGGTGGCTTTCTCACGTCGTCGATGAAGTCATAGAGCGATTCAACGTGGACGTCGGGTCGAAACGTGAAACAATCGCCGCACAGATTAGCGTGTATTGCGTCTCGGCGATAAAGGCAGAGTTGGAAATACAGGAAATCAATGCCGACAGGAGTAAACAATCGACGCCGACGACGGCGAGAAAAAGTAGAATTAGAGAAAGCTTAGAAACGGTCAAGGGGTGGTCGAAGGAATTGGAATTGTTCGACGATCCGAAGACGTTGGACGAGCGACAGCTGCAAAAAAACTTGATCGCTTTGCATTTACTTCTGAAAGAAGAAGAAGAAGAGGAGGATGTCGAAAACCACGCGAATAATTGGATGGGGAGCAGTGGTGGCGTTTCAACTCCGCCGCCACTGTTGAACGCCAAGGCGCAATCGTTCATTGGAAGCGGAACGTCGATGGCGTCTTTAGGGGAGTTGGAGCCGTCCTCGCGAAGCGCGTCGCCGTCAAATGCGCATCATTTACGGCACGTGTCTTCGGTCATGGAACTCGCCGAAGAGTGCGAGATTCGATACGATGACATTGAATTCTCAACTGGCGAGGCGTCCTCTTCGAACCGAATCGGTCGAGGCGGCTTTGGGGAAGTATTTTTAGGTCGATACAACGGCAGTCTCGTCGCTGTAAAAAAATTGTTCGAATCTCCTGTTGGGAAAGGATTGGACGAATTCAAGAGAGAGGTTTCGGTCTTATCAACCTTGCGACATCCGTCTATCGTCCTATGGCTCGGCGCGTGTACCGTCTCGCCAAACACCGCCATCATATTAGAGTACATGGATAGAGGCTCTTTACACGACGTTTTGCATCGCACGGAAGCCGTGTTGACCTTATCTACGCGCATTCGATGGTCCATCAGTATCGCCAAAGCGATGGCGTATTTACACACCCACAAACCGCACGCGATTATCCACTGCGACTTGAACTGCAACAACGTTCTCATCAACCGAGACGGCGCCGTGAAAGTTACCGATTTCGGTTTATCCAAAGTCAAGCAACACAGCAAAGCGACGAGGCAAACCGGCGTGACTGGAACGGTATCTTACGCCGCACCGGAAGTTATCATCGGAAATCAATTCACGGAATCGAGCGACGTCTTTTCATACGGTGTCACCGTTTGGGAAATTGTCGCCAGGAAGATACCGTGGGACGGCTTGACGGAGTATCAAATAGTCTACCGAATGAGTTCGGCGTTGGATAACTCGGACACCGAATACGCCGCGTGCGAACAACATTTGAGAATGAACGCAAGGAGCGACGAAGAACAAGATCAAGAAAGCAGCAGCACAACAACAACATCATCATCGTCGATAGCATCGACACCGTTCCGTCCCCCGTTACAATCCATCTTGCGCGATTGTTGGTTCAAGCTTCCCGAACGCCGACCAAAAATGGGCGATATTCTCGTTCGGATGATTGAAGTACACAAAGAGGCGTGTAAAGAAGAGCGGACGAAACGACGGGAGAAAGCGAAGGAGGAGGAGGAGGTGGGAGGCGCGACGACGAAAACAATTTAATAAACCCTGTAAATCTGTATCATTATATATATACCTATTCGTCTTTGACGCTTCGCACACACAGACAGTAGTTTTCACTCCAAATCCTCACAAACTTGAATGCAGTAATAAAGAGTTACTGAGAAGAGATACATACGCGCAAAAACGCACGAACAAAACGTTCAAACGCCAAAACCATCCGTCGTCATGAGGGAAACCCGATCGCACCGATCGCAACAGCCTTCTTCTTTGGAGAATACTCGTAATAATAAAAAGACGACTCGGACGAATTTCCCCCAACGGCGAGGAAACGAACGCAACAAAGACGACGACGATAAAGATTCCTCCAACTACGCGCGAAACGTGCGCGCATCCCGCGAGAACGGCCTGACGAACACTGCTTTTGGTGGTGGTGATGCGCCCGCTTTCGGCAGCTTTCCCTCCAGGAAGCGACAGGGCGAGAGAGAAGAAGGGAATGCTCCCCCGGGGAGGTTTGGGGGTGGTTCTGGCCAACAGCAACACCAACAACAAAAACGAGCGAAAAAATCCGTCTTTCACGCGAAAGAGCAACAAAAGTCCGCAACCTTCCGCAACCCGGACCGAACGGACGGGACGTATTCGGACCAAGAGTTATACGAGCAAGCGATAGATCACTTGGATTACAGACGGTTGAAACGGTATAAATTGTGGTGGATTGAAGATCCGGAGTATCACCGGAAGTTGTACGAGTCGATGGCGAACGCGGGGAGTCCGGTGCGATGGTCGGAGACGGACGAGGACGAGAGGATCGAGGATATCTTGAATCCTGAGGAGAAGAAAGGGAGGAAGAAAGTGCAAGGGCCTTCCTTGCCGAAAGCGAGCGACGACGAGGACGAGATGGACGAGAAGAAAAAGAGGAGAAAAAAGACGACGAAGAAAAAGCATTCGAGCAAGGAGAAGAAGAAGAGGAAGAAGGAGAAGAAGAAGAGTCGAAAATCTTCCTCGCGGCGCAAGCGCCGAGGAGGCGGCAGCAGTAGCGAGAGTAGTAGCGAGAGTAGCAGTAGCGAAGACGACGACGACGATATCGACGAGGGCGAGTTGGTACCAGATTTTGACGGCGGCGAGGGCGGGAAAGGTAAGGACGACGAGAAGGAGCAACCCGAGCGTTTCTTGCAATTTTTAGAGAAGGAAGAGAGAGAGAAGAGAGAAAAACTCGTCGCCGCCGCAGCGTTAGAAGAACGGAAGAAGAAAGAAGAGCGTTTGCAAAGCAGCGCGGGAGGAGAAGGAAAAGAAGGAGCAACACATGTTGCGGTCGATTTCGGCCCGGCGGCGCCGCCTCCCGAGGACGAGAATAACCTCGACATCGCCGCCGGAATACGAAAACCGGGATACGGAGGTCAACTCTTACCGGGCGAAGGCTCCGCCATGGCGCAGTTCGTGCAATCCGGGGAAAGAATCCCGCGGAGAGGCGAAGTCGGGTATTCGAGCGAGCAAATTGAAAACTTCGAAAAGATGGGATACGTGATGAGCGGCAGTCGACACGCGCGCATGAACGCGGTGCGATTGAGAAAAGAAAATCAAGTGTATTCGGCGGAAGAGCAAGCGGCGTTAGCGATGATTAACTACGAGGAGAAAGCCGCGAAGGAGAAGCAAGTGATGGAAGAGTTGAAGAGGTTAGTCGATCAAGCGAAGAGGGATTGAGAGGGAAGAGCTGTTGTTTTTGTTTTGTTGGTAAATGCGCTATTTCTCTCTTTCTAAAGTTTTACATTGCTTTTACATGTATATTGCACGCGCGCTCTATTCTTCTACATATTACTACTCTACTATTAATAATCGGTTTCATTCCAGAAGTTTAAATACTCTTTCGGACGAACGTCTTTAACTAACGCCGGCACCACGTCGCCGTTCAACGCTTTATACTCCGACTTCATGTCGTCTCCGTACAATTCCTTCAACGCGCCTTCGATAATGTCGCTGTGAACGAACGCGACGATGACTTTCGCGTCGCGCTCTTCCTCGAACACGTTCGCGAACCACACGCGCATTCGATCGCGGACGGACTGCATGCTCAACTCGTTGGATTCGTACCTCAATTCACCGTCGCTATTTACGAGTAAACCGAGTTCGTCCGCGCACGTAAACACCGAATCGCTCGTCGCTTCGCCCAAACGACATTTCGTTTCTTGCGCGGCGTTTTCTCTGGCGGCAATCTCGTAGTCGTCGTTTTCGTGTATCGACGTGATATCTCCCAGTGTTTTTGTGAATTCGCACCCTTCTAAATACTTCTCCTCTCTCCTCGCCAACGCTCGCGAGAGGCCGCCGTATTGAATCGGATCTCCCGTCAAGTCGTCTTCAAAGCTATACGGTCGACGAATCTCAAAAGGCACGGTCAAATCGATCTTATTCCGAATCAAATCGGACACTCGTATGGATTTTCCACTCGCGCTTTGGTATTTTTTCACCCCAGACGTGTGCAACACCGCGAGTCGAGAGGTTTCAATCGCCCGCGCTTGCGGCGAGGTGAAAAAAGCCACTCTTTTCGCCTCTTCCTCTCCGCTCTCCTTGAAAACCTTCTCCATGTACGTCATCAACGCTTTACCGCTCTCCGTGGCTTCGTGCAAACCCACTTGCGTTAAACTCGGATCGAGCAACGACTTCCCGGTCACTTCGTCCGTGCACGGCACTTGTTCGTTCGGCATCGGCGCTTCGCCTTTTTGTCGCTCGCCCCAAACGTTATGCGCCGCCTCGCCGTGTCGAACGAACAAGAATAACTTTCGTCCGTTTTCTCTACTGGTAGTTTCGTTGTTGTTAAAGACTTCTGCGTTTATCTTCGCGCGTATCGACCCCCACTGGCGACTGGCCCCGAACAACGCGCCGTCGTCCATCTCGTAGTTTCTTTTCCTCGCGTCTTCTCCGTTGTTCTCCTTTTCGGCATCGGAGGAGAGAATCCTCGATTCGTATTTGAACAAGTCCCGAACGGCGACGAACGCAGACTTTTCTTCCTCGATGTTCGTCGTCGCGCCTTCGACGCTTTCGCCTCCTTTTCCTCCCCCTAAAAAAGGCCGCGTGGCCTTGAATCTCATCCTCTCATCAAACCCACCTTTTCCAACGCTCTCTCTCCCTAAAACGACCACAAAGGATGTTAAGACTGCTGCTGCTATGACTACTCCTCTCGATGGTGGTGTTCTTTTGTCTTTTTTCGTTTTCATCGACGCTTCTTGGCCGTCGAGAAACGCATCAGAATCTGATTCGTTTTCTTTCCCCGGGGACGGTTTCAACAACAAAACTTCCTCTTCTCTCGCCCGTTCTGCCGTCGAGGGAGT
>Ga0255765_1006039_pt1 | contig 11160 bp, 7 predicted proteins | sample 041ome_8_FD_179965 | JGI IMG/M metagenome (GOLD analysis project Ga0255765, IMG submission 179965) | Coastal salt marsh microbial communities from the Groves Creek Marsh, Skidaway Island, Georgia - 041407BS metaG (version 2) | ecosystem: Environmental > Aquatic > Marine > Intertidal zone > Salt... | reverse complement strand
CCACGACCTCACGCGCTATAGAGCCATCACCCCACTTATCGACCACACCGAGTTCTTCCCAGGTTGCGTTGGCCTTACGTGAAAGTTCGAGGCTAACCTCATCGTAAACTGCGAGAGGCCCTACCGGCATGCCCACGGCTTTGCCCAGCGAATCGATCTTGACGGGGTGTAAGCCCTCTTTTAGCAAACGAACACCTTCGTCCAAATAGGTGCCAAAGGTACGCGAAGTAAAGAAGCCCAGTGAGTCGTTGACGACAATCGGTGTCTTCTTGATTTGCAAGGTGTAATCAAAGGCCTTCGCTAAGGCCTCATCACTGGTCTTCTCGCCACAGATGATCTCCACTAATGGCATTTTGTCGACAGGTGAGAAGAAGTGAATCCCTATGAAATTCTCAGGCTTGGAGCAGCCCTCCGCCAATTGAGTAATAGGCAAAGTAGAGGTATTGGAACCCCATACGCCGTCTTCTGAAAGATAGCCCTCGAGCTCTGCGGTGATTTGGTGTTTTAGCTTCATGTTCTCGAACACCGCTTCGATAATCAAATCACAGCCCTGCAAATCCTCATTCGAGGCCGTAGGATGGATACGATCCAGGATCGATTGCTTTTTCTCTTCGGTCATTGTGCCTTTGGCCACGCGTTTAGCCAAAAGCTTCTCGGAGTAGGCTTTACCTTTTTCCGCTGCTTCAACCGAAATATCTTTCAAAATGACATCGATGCCAGCCATCGCAGAGGAGTAGGCGATCCCCTGCCCCATCATGCCCGCGCCTAAGATACCCACTTTTTTAGTGAGGCGCTTCTCGACACCTTTGGGTCGGCTCGCACCGCCGTTGATTTTGTTCATACCAAAGAAGAAGGTGGAGATCATGTTCTTCGCAACCGGCGTAACCACCAAGTTGGCCAAACCGCGCGACTCAACCGTTAAGGCCTCGTCAAAATCCAGCCGCAAAGCTTCAACTGCACAATCCAAAATTCGAGCCGGCGCTGGCAGAAGACCGCGCGTCTTGGAATACAGCATTGCAGGGGCAATCATGACCAGCTGGCCTACACCTGGGGAGTTAATGCCGCCACCCGGAATCTTGTAACCTTTGGTATCCCATGGCTGCGTGCCGGCCGCGACAAGATCCTCTTGCGCTAAGATCCATTCTTTTGCGTTTGGAACGAGTTCCTCAAGGGTATCGACCGTTGCGTGAATCATACCCGCCGCCAGTGCTTTATCCGGCGTTACTCTTGTTCCCTCTGTCAGGTAGGGCAATGCCGCTGCGAGCCCCAGAAGCCGCGTCATACGCACAACGCCGCCCCCGCCTGGCAGCAGGCCTAGGCCGACTTCCGGCAGGCCTAACTGAACCGAACGATCGTTCCAAGCCACTCGGTAGTTACAGCACAGCGCTATCTCGAAACCACCGCCTAGAGCGGCACCGTTAATTGCTGCTGCGACCGGCACAGGCAGCTTTTCGATGCGCCGCAGAACCGATTTCGTTGCCTGCAAACCCGTGAAAAATTCCTCTTCTTGGCCCGGCTCCACTTTCACCAAATCATTGAGATCGCCGCCGGCAAAGAACACCTTTTTGGCAGAGGCAAAGACCACACCGCGCAAGTCGGTCTCTGCTTCCAAGCGCTCAACAGTCTCGGTCATCGCCGTTTGGTATTCGGCGTTCATTGCGTTGACGGGGCCCGTCATATCCATGGTTACGGTTACGATACCCGCATCGTCTTTGTCGTAATGAAATACACTCATTGCTGTCTCCTTAACTTTGCAGGTGTCTTAAACGCGTTCGATAATAGTGGAGATACCCATACCACCGCCCACACAGAGTGATAGCATGCCGCGGCGCAGATCTCGACGCTCGAGTTCATCCAACATGATGCTGACCAGCATCGCACCCGTTGCTCCGAGAGGATGTCCCATCGCGATCGCACCACCGTTTACGTTAGTCACAGCGTGATCGATGCCCAAATCTTGCATGTAGCGCAGAGCCACGGAAGCAAAGGCCTCGTTGATTTCCCACAGATCGATATCAGCCGGCGTCATACCCGCCTTCGCCAGACATTTCTTGGCTGCAGGGCCAGGACCTGTAAGCATGATAATAGGGTCTGTCGACAAAATAGCGGTAGCTACGATACGGCCGCGAGGCGTCAAACCAAGATCTTTACCAGCCTTTTCACTACCAATTAAAACGGCGCTAGAGCCATCCACGATGCCCGAGGAGTTGCCCGGCGTGTGAACGTGGTTGATACGCTCAAGCTGGTTATACTTGCCCAAAATTACATCATCAAAACCCATTGAGCCCATCATGGCAAACGAGGGCTTGAGCGAGGCCAGCCCCTCCATGGTCGTGCTTGGCTTAATAAAGTCATCACGCTCTAACACGGTAACGCCGTTGATGTCTTTTACGGGAACCACGCTCTTGTCGAACCAACCGTTGTCGCGCGCGTGCGCGGCTCTGCGCTGTGATTCCATTGCAAAAGCATCTACGTCCTCACGAGTCCAGCCGCCGAGTGTCGCAATGGTGTCGGCGCCAATACCTTGAGGTACAAAACCCGTTTTGAGCGAAAAAGCCGGGTCGCTGCCCATCGCGCCACCTCCTGAGCCCATGGGAACGCGAGACATACTCTCGATACCGCCCGCGACGACCAGGTCTTCCCAGCCCGAGGCCACCTTTTGCGCAGCGATATTCACCGCCTCTAGGCCTGAGGCGCAGAATCGGTCTAGCTGGACACCCGCTACGGATTCGTCCCAATCCGCGTTCTGGACAATCATTTTTGCCACGTCGCCGCCCTGCTCACCGATCGGTGTAACGCAGCCCATAACAACGTCATCCACGTAGCTCGTATCCAGATCATGGCGCTGTTGGAGCTCGCGCAGAAGAGTTGCGCCTAAATCAACAGGCTTAATTTGGTAAAGACTACCGCCCGCTTTTCCCTTGCTTCGAGGGGTACGAACTGCATCGTATATGTACGCCGTATGTGTCATAACACGCTCCTTAATTTGAAGGTCACACATGATGCGGAGCCAAGCCGCGCTTCTCAATGACCAAATTGACTAAAAAAATTGACATAAAATTACACCAGCCCAGTCGCGTTTACGGAGCTAGGGCACACCAAAATCACGAGTGATCTTCTTTCCAACCTTTTTCGTAATTCACACCATGAATTTAAAACAAACACGCATAGAAAAACCCGAGGACCTATCGCGTCTGATCGAGATGGCTTGGGAAGACCGCACCCCTTTCGAAGCCATAGAGCGCCTTTTTGGTTTAAGCGAAACAGACACGATCCGAATCATGCGCAGCCAGCTGAAACCGAAAGCCTTCCGAAACTGGCGAGCTAGAGTCTCTGGACGCAAAACAAAACACCAGCAACTGCGTGATCCTAGCGTTTCGCGAGGCTACTGCCCCACACAGTACAAACAGCGCTAGCCTCTTTACAGACGACGGGGCCGGAGTCGCCAACTTAGCGGACCGACTCGCAAACGAAAGGGTAGGAATACGCTCCAACCCCTTTACACTTGGCCATGCCAAGGCCGCCGTCGCGGCAAACTCCGTACTCTGCGTTCACACAATCGTGTACATCCAAACACCGCGATAACCACCGGGATCAACGTGTACTCCGACCCCCGCAGCAACGAAATCTATAAAACGGAGGTCGATCCAAACTCCGCGATCAGGGCATCTTTGATTTCTTCCTGTACGGCGACCGCATCAAAGCCTGGGCAATAACCCCAGCGCTCAAAAGCTGTATAATCTGGCTGCCCTACTTTAGTGAGCGTCTCCCAACCGAGTAAGCACTTCTCGCGCTGAGTCATGTGACTGAAACCCTCTATGCGCTCAAGCAAGCTATCCAGGGTGTCGCTGTCGCTGGCAATCTTCAACGCGTCGCCCACATCCAAATGCACGAAATCACGACCTTGCGATGAAAACGCAGGCCAACCCACAGGGGTCGTTGCTTTTGCTGAGCGCGCAAACTCCGCCCAAGAGCCCATCATGAGCTCCATCATCTCTTGTCGCTCTGCCGAGTCAGGATACACCCAACGAGACACCGGGCCGTAGGTGAACGCTCCGGTTAAAAACGCAATGTCCGTGCCGTGCGCTGCACCAATAATTTTAGGGAAATCAGCAAAGAATGAGGTCTCCTGGTCATCCCAGTCGAAACGATAGGCATAGAGGTTTTGATAGCCCGCTTTTTCCAGTTGCATTAAAGGCTGATCCGCCCCTCTGACTTTCCAGGCCGCGGAGCGCACACGAATCCAATCGCTGTACAAATCCGGATCCTTGATCGACAGCTTGGGCGGCAGCAGCTTGGTAAACGGATAACTCGTTTCAATGAAGTAACGGTGCATACCCAACCACAAAGTGACTTCATCGCGGTTTGCGCCGGCGATCACAGGCACGTTTTTTGCGTAATTTGGATTACCTAGTGCCGCCATAAATCCTTCAGTCGGGATCACGACGCCATCGGCCGTGGTCAGCGGCACGTCGCCTTCGCCATCCAATTGGTAGTACGCGTGGTACAAGGCTCTGGCATCCAAACCTCGCAGTTCCTCAGCCGAAGCAAGAGGATCCACCTGCATCTGCTCCAGAATTTGCCAGCTCGAACGGCGCATATTTGTATCGGCATTATCTCGATTGAAAGCCTGCTCAGGCGTGGCAGATTTTACATAGCCCGACTGCGAGATCGCTTTTTGAAACAACCCTTCCGACAAGGGCGACGCCAGCAAACCCAGAACATTGTGCCCGCCAGCAGACTCGCCAAAGATGGTGACGTTGTTCGGATCTCCCCCAAATGCTTCTATGTTGGTCTGGACCCACTTCAAGGCCTCGATAATATCCAAGTGACCAAAGTTGGAACTGGCATCAAGGCCTTCTCGGCCAGCCTGAATCGACGGGTGAGTAAACCACCCCAAAGGGCCCAGTCGATAGTTAAAAGTCACAACGATGACATCTTCTCGGCGGACCAGTTCATCGAAGTTGTAGAAGCCCTTGTAACCCGATGTATTACCACCACCGTGGATCCAAAACATGACGGGCTTAGCGCTGCCGATGGAACCTTCCTGCGCTTTTATGTCCATGTACAGGCAGTCCTCTGTCCCCACGATACCTTCACCGGGGACACCACCCGCATCGTAGGCCTGCTGGACGCAGGCCACTGTATCCCGAGTGTCATTGATGGGCTGAGCTGGTATCACCGCGTTCGGCTTGCTGTAGGGGCGCGGGGCTTTCCATCTGAGATCGCCAACCGGTGCCTGCGCGTAGGGGATATCTCGGTAGCTTAAAACCTCACCTTGTTTTGAAGGCACCGCTAAACCTGAAGTCGTTCTCACCGCTGCCGTGTCCCACGAAATAGGATCCACTTGCGACGAACCACAGGCCATCACGAGCGACAAACCAGCCAGCAGCGAAACGATTCGAAACATGTTCTTACCTCGAGTTTTTTGGTTGATACGTAGGGGTCGAAAAATCAGCCCATTAGACTACTGCGCTTAGCTATACCATGTAAAATGTTTCAGCATAAGAAGCGTCAATTTCAGACCCTTTGCAGGATCGAGGAATTCATGCAGAATCCCCAACATAATTTTAAGACAGCAAGGGCACAGAATGACTTATCTCGGCTTACTCGGCAGCGTTGCACTTTTAATTTGGTTAGCCTTAAGGGGCGTTAATATCGTATTTGCCTCTCTTTTTTGCTCTCTGATTATTATTCTGACGAATGGCTTGCCTGTTGCTGCAGGCCTGGGCGAATACTTCTCCTTCGGGCCTCTCGGGGCTTTCACTTTCGCCGGTAAGTTCTTCTTGTTGTTCGCGGCAGGCGCCATGTTCGGTCGCGTCATGGGCGAAAGTCATGCCGCTTCCAGTATCGCGCTTGCGCTGATTCGAAAGTTGGGCGCAGAGCGCGCGCTGTGGATTACGGTGCTCGCTTGCGCTCTGCTCACCTACGGTGGTGTGGTGGTATTTGTCGTCATTTTTGCTATTTACCCACTTGGGCTCAAGCTGCTGCAAGAAGCCAATATTCCGAAACGTTTGTTCTGCGGTGCACTCGCGCTCGGTGCGGGCACCTTCACTCTAACGGCATTACCCGGCACACCATCAATCCATAACGTGATTGCCAGTGTGAGCCTAGGCACCGACTTATTCGCAGGTTTTTGGCCGGGCCTCATCGGCGGTGTTGCTATGTTCGGGCTGGGTATGTGGTACTTAGAGCGAGAACGAAAAAAAGCGTTTGTGGCTGGAGAGGTCTTCACCCCCGGCCCGAATGATCGCATCGTGGAGGTGCACGACGACGACTATCCGCACTCGCTAGTCGCACTCAGCCCTATTCTAGTGGTGCTGGGTTTGATCATTTTGCCGCGAGTGTTTGCAGGTAGTGCGAACGCAGAATCACTCATCGGACAAGCGTTGACCTTTGCCAACAGCCAACCGGTAGTCTGGCCAAGCATTGCCCTACTGGTGGGCTCCGTAATGGCCTGCACGATCTTTCCAGCGGTGCGGTCTAATGCCCTGCACGTTCTCGGGAACGGCACCAACGACGCCATTATGCCTCTCATCAACACCGCAGCGGTCATAGGCTTCGGCGGTGTCGTAACGAAAACGATCGGTTTTCAGGCGTTCACAACCGCCATGCTGGATTCGGGCCTGCCGCCACTTTTATCCGCTTTCACCTCGGTCAGCCTGGTATCAGCGATTACTGGCTCTGCCTCAGGTGGCCTGCAGATCTTTATGCAAACGCTCGCGCCCGCGTATCTTGAGATGGGCGTGCCGGTTGAGGATCTGCACCGCATCGCTGCGATCGCCAGCGGCGGCTTTGATTCTCTCCCACACTGTGGCGCCGTGGTAGCCATGCTCACGATTACTGGCCTCACGCATAAAGAGGCATACAAGGACGTGGGCATCATTACCGTGGTGATACCGGTGGTGGTGTGTTTGGGGTTGATTGCGGGGTTGATGGTTTTATAAAAAAATGGGTACAAGTAGCGCTGTCAGACGTTGACTCCGATCACCCACACGCGGTGGCAGCGTCTGAAACTGTCTTTGAAAAAACACTATTGCCCAACCGATTTATTGTGACTGATCTAGATTTCGACGACGTCTTCCTATCATCGCAAACTATCAATCTACCCGCCGTGGTGCCTGATGGAGATTGCGCAAAACCCTTTGCACTGAAACTGAGTGCTACGCCCAAACCCGAATCAGCAGTAACTGATATTTGACTGTCTCCTCCTTGCACCAGCAGCAGAGTATCGCCCTCGTCATACTGGAGTGGAGTTCCTTGATCCACGAATAGCAACCATCCGTCGGACCAATCACCTCCACTAGTCCTGCAAGAATTCAAATCTTGGGTAGCCGCGCATAGTGTCACAAACGATGCGCGGCTGAGAGCCTCGTTACGACCACGAATCACTGCACTATGAAGCGAAACAGCGTGTTGTCTGAGGCCCGAATCTTTCACGAGAGTCGCTAGTGACGGAGCGCCTAAAGTCAGCACCACCGCAGCAACAGCGAGGGTGATTAAAAGCTCTACGAGCGTCAGTCCCGTCTGAGACTGCCGCTCAAAATTCCGTATCACGCCCCTACCGTCACCCATAACACCGAAGCTACGAATTGATTTAACGCCAAAACATTATTTTGAAACCGCTATCGGTCGCGCTCGCTGACACTCCCTGGGCATTCGAAGCCAGCTCAATACGCTTCCCCCAAACCGTTCCTTCGAAGTCGACGTTACTGTTCACACATATGTCATAGGTAGGCGCATATATTGTTCCCTTGAACGACATATTACTGATTAGATCGATGACATCGTTGTTAGCCGTATTTCCAGTGCACCAAGATGAAGTACCACTAGACGAATTTCCGCCACTCATACCGTTATCCTGGTTATTATCGTCGTTCCCATTGTTCCCGTTGTTCCCGTTGTTTCCATTTGCCAACCGCCAACCCGAATCATCACGGAACAGAAACCTACCGACGACACCAACATAAGGGCCATCGATATGCTGTTTGTGGAGACTCACCAAGCCGGTTACGGCTTCATTTGTAATATACATAGCCAACTGATCAGCGCGACCCGCCGAGTTTAGTGAGATCTGATCGCCTAGATCAAAATCCCCACGAACATAGAAATCCAGTTTGCCTTCACTTGAGAACACAATATCTGGTTTATCATTGCCAATTTTGGCGATATCAAGCCCACTCACCACGTATATCGAGGCGTCACCTGTAACATTCACAGTACTGTCGCCCGCCAGCGTTATCTCACCGGTCACTAGAAGCTTGGAGTTGCTCTCTAATATCAACGTCCCACCGGTCATCAAAAGATCGCCACTCAATCTTACGGTAGAACCACTGCGGATCGTAATTTCATCACCAGCAACTATATTTCCGTCATCATAATCGGCAGAGAGTAAGCTTTGCTCACCTTGTCCACCCAGGCTAACTCCTGCGCTACCAGAGTAATAAGTCTGCGACGCCATCAACGTTGCCGAATCGAGTGGATCACATACCCGCGCATCATTTTCGGTAGACAACCCTGTTATCGTTCCATTATTTCGGGTGATCGTCCCGCCACTCGTTACATCTCCGTTCACAACAACATTGCTATTTTCTAGGATAACTTGAGAGCTTGACGTCTTTCCTACAACAGAACCATCGACAGAACTATTAGGTGACAAGCGAACTAAATCACAGCCAACAACCGCAGAGCCAACACTCTCTCGGGCAACAAGTAGTTCAACGTTCTGATTGAGTCCGCTGACTGTGGCGGAGCCAGTAATACTGTATATTTGATTTCCTCGAGCATCGACCGAACCCGCCAACGCTGTGATTTCATAAGTTGAACTCACCCCTGCACTGCTGCCGCTCTGGGATCCATCTAAAACAGCAACAATCTCATCCAAACTCTCGTTACCCGAGTTCAAATCGGATATCGCCTCAATTACTGCTGCCTCTGCCAAGTCCGATAATTTGTCAAAGATGCGCTGATTTCCGACGCCCTTTTCTTGGGATATTAGCCCCTGCAACCCCATCACACTGACCCCTGCGAGGAGTGCCAAAACAACGGCGCTGACCATCAGAACGGCACCGCGTTGATTAGGCATTCTTTTGTTTTTTGATGTTGTCATTTTGACTCCCTGTAAAAGTTCAAAAGCCACTGAATTAATAGACCTTGTAATTACGTAAATTTGCAGTCACCGAGACAGATTTGTAAGCACGCTTGTCGCCAGCAACAACGGAATCTCCCTGATACAAATAAGTCTGAGGGCTATCAAAAACAGCCGTCTCGCTTGATCGTATTAGTAGCTGGATGTCTACAGTCTGAATTTTCTTCCAATCGTTTGTTGTGAGATGCTTACCCAGTGCGTAGCGATCCACATCTGCGTCTGAATCGGAGTCGATTCCATAAAGGGCCTGCAAATTCACAACATTACCGAGCAGCACGTCATTTGCGCTGCAGTCGGAAGCAGATAGATCACGCACCATGCACAAGTTGTCATCATGTACAAATAATTTGATGCGCTCGACTCGGCTCACGGTTGCACCCGCGGAGTAATCTCTGAACGAGCACCCCCCGCAGTCAACCGTTATCGAACTCGTAGTTTCATCCACAGAAGCCACCGTCACCACATCAGAGCGAATACAATTGTGAATAGCTATGACATCGCTTGCACCTATTGCTTCGCCTTCAAGATCAAGCGCGGTAAGGGAGCTTACCTCAATATCATAGCCCGCAGTGAAATCAGTATCGCTCGCCAAAACCGTTTGCGCCTCAAGACTCGCACCATTCATTATGAGCGAATCTGACATGCCAGACACATCAGCCGCCCCCAATAAAGGACTCAAAACAGCGCCATTGAATAGCGCGTGAATCACAAGCCCATCTGATGTGGTAGTGGCATCATTGTCATCACTCCAGCAACCCCAGTTCGGGATCTTACTCAGTTCATTGTTGAGTAAAGCAGTGACTGCTCGACCTTCACTAGACAGCAGCGCTTGAGCCACGAGTGTTCGGGAACCCTTTTGAGATGATCCGTAAATTTGCAGGGCCGCGAGCAACACAACCATCCCCAGTGACAGAGCGATCATTACCTCCGTGAGACTAAAACCTCTTACTGGGATGTTACAAGAACGGCCTCGCCTAGTCACAAAACAGCCCTCACTTCTCTAGTGACATTGCCAGTGCTCTCTGACGCGCTATCTGACTCCTGCCACACCACAGTAATTTCGTATCCTCCTGTCGCCGCATCATAGACAACCTGTGCTTCAGCTGTTGGTATCTGGTTACGGAGTCTCTGCCAGAAATCGTACTGCTCGTTTGCGATCAAATCTGCCTGTGAGCACATAGTTACTGGAGCTGACTCTGAATCGGAACAACTCGTCGTTGGCTGGGAGGGTTGGTTTTCAGAATCAAAGGAAAACTGGTAGGAGGCTCCTGCACTGATGTTGGAACGAATACGTTCCGAGAGTTCCAAGGCAAATATCATTACGGTAGCGGTTTTATCAACTTCGTTATTTTTCCTCATTCCGAAAATATCGAGCTGCAACATCGCAACTAACCCAAATCCGACAAGGAAGGCGGCAACGAGGACCTCTATGAGGGTGAAGCCAGCAGCGCGCTTGTGCCTGGATATCATTTCCAACATTCCTCTGTGGTTGCAGCCGAACCGGAAACCGATTTCACACCAACATCGGTTAACTTCAGGACACCACACTTATCGTTTGCCTGCGAATTTAATGGGATCGCAAGGAGGGAGTAGTCCGTCGCAGACTCTTTACTGGGGCACTCGGACCCAGATGCCGAATCTCCACGATCGCCAACGCACAGGCGGTACGTAGCCGTGGATAAAGTAGCATTGCTACCCACAGGAGCATACTCCGCAAGCAAACTTGCGGCATTCGCATTAGCGTAACTGGGGGGCTGCTGACTTGAGTAGTACCTTTCCACAGCGACTGCCAGAGCTGCAAGCGCGACCTGAGCCTCCAGACGTTTACTGGATGCAATGCTTTCTCGGTAGGAGGGAACAGCGACAGCCGCGATTATAGCCACGATCGCCACCACAATCATGAGCTCAATTAGAGTAAACCCGCGCCGCCTTATCAAGTTGAACACAAACACTACACCACATGCTAAATTAGACGCCAGAGTCGCACCTCTCAACGGGCAAATCAAGCCAAA
>Ga0255765_1006025_pt1 | contig 11176 bp, 8 predicted proteins | sample 041ome_8_FD_179965 | JGI IMG/M metagenome (GOLD analysis project Ga0255765, IMG submission 179965) | Coastal salt marsh microbial communities from the Groves Creek Marsh, Skidaway Island, Georgia - 041407BS metaG (version 2) | ecosystem: Environmental > Aquatic > Marine > Intertidal zone > Salt... | reverse complement strand
CAGAGCTCCTTCCTTCAGGCATATCAAACTATGACTACGAAGTATTACTACACGAAATTGGTCACGCGTTGGGGCTAAAGCACACTTTTGCAGCCGATGAAAATAATACTTATGTACTCGATTATGCACATGATAATAGCTTTTGGACGGCCATGTCTTACACAGAAGTGCCTCTGACTTTTGATGGTGAGTTCAGAGATTTTGATTTGATGGCACTATCAGAATATTACGGTATAAACGCACGTTATAATGCTGGTAATGATACCTACACATTCAATGACCAATTCGGCATAATCATCGTGGACGGGGCTGGATCTGATTCAATCGACTACAGCGACAGCACACAAGACTCCTTCCTAGATTTGAGGCCTGGATCGGAAAGCTATTTGGGTGCTAAAGCGGATCTCATTAGTGAACCATACCAGATGGCAATTGCTTACTCGGTTGATATAGAAGACGTGTATGCGGGAAGCGGTTCTGATACGATTATTGGAAACTCAAGTGATAACTATATTGTATCAAGTGGTGGAAATGATACACTCTTTCCGGGTGAGGGCTCAGATACAGTCTGTGCTGGATTGGGAAGTAATTTGATTGACCTCACTGAAATTTCACCTGCTCGCGATACAATTATTTTTGATGAAAATTGCCTGCGATTTGGTCACACAAAAATTTATGGCTTCCAACAACACGGTGCTTACCACTCAGATTTAATAAGTTTTAGGGGCACCGACTTCAATGTTGTTGATCTCCCAGACAGTTCGAAAATCACGAATACCGCCCTAGAGGTTACTCAGCTTGAAGGCAACGAGGTGGGTTTAACTCTCCAGTCAGGTAATGAATTTATTTTTTTTACAAGCACATCCAATACAGGTGGTTCGCCTCAGGAATTGGTATTTTTTAAAGATGGGCCGGGAGGCCTACACGTGAACAATTTTGCTACATTTTATGGTGTAAACGTGGATTTAGATTTCTGGGACTTCGACGCTCATATTGTGTGAAATGCTCAAAACCGTCGGCGTCGAATGTTGAAAAACCCTGCAATACAAGAGTTCGGGGTTTTAATGGATTACGGAATAAGTTAAACGACAACTAACGTGTAAAAACTGGAGCGTATATCAATGGCAGAGGAAAAGATGGGCAAAGTCAATATTGATGGTGTTGAATACAATTTAGAAGACATGAGTGAAACAGCAAAACAGCAGATTCAGAACCTGCAATTTGTCGATGCGCAGTTGCAGCAACTACATAATGAACTAGCCGTAGCTGACACTGCACGCATCGGTTACACGCGCGCACTGACAGCCGAAATTGCCTCAAAAGAGTAACAGTTGACCATATGGGCAAACAAATAACTATTGACGGAAAATCATATGATCTCGATGATTTTTCGGAAGAAGCTCGGGGCCAGCTGAAGTCATTGCAATTCACTGTGAATAAATTAGCAGAACTCCAAAACATGCAGGCCATATTAACAAGAGCCAAGAATAGCTACATCGATGCCATAAAAAAGGAAATTCTCGCTGATAAAGCGGGTATCGTCTTTGATTAAAAGAAAGGAATGGATCATGCCAAAAATATCTATTGATGGTATAGAGTATAACACCGAAGATATGACGGATAATGCCAAGGCGCAGGTGGCGTCGTTACAGTTTTTGGAAGCGCAAATGGCGAAAATTAAAAGCGAGATTGCTGTTTATGAAACTGCGAAAGTCGCCTACATTTCTGCGCTCAAAACGGAACTGGATAAGTGATCGCTGCAAGATGAAAACATTTTGAGCGAACAATGATACGCAAGTAGTCGCATGTTTGATTGAAGGGGCGCAGATCTTAGCCCCAAAACTACACGCAAATACTTACAGGTATAGATACTAGAGTTAATAAATTGGCCTAGAGAAGATATGGCGAAAATGATCGAAGACGACGAAATTGATCTGCGTGAATTATTCGCTACGCTAATTTCTGGTTGGTTTACCATCGGGGTTTCGACCGCTCTCGCTCTTGTTTTGAGCATCTTCTATGCATTTTTTCTCGCTGAGGAAAAATATGAAAGTTTTTCTGTTTTCGCATTAGATGAAAATAACTCAAGTTCACTGCCCGCTGGCCTGGGCGGATTAGCTGGCCTGGCGGGCATTTCTTTGCCCAGCTCTGGAGGTGTTGGTGATAAAGTAGAGGACATTATACTGTCTCGTGAATTCCTTTTGGACACAGCCAGTAAATTGGAATTGTGGGATGACCCTGAATTTGCGCCAGACGCCGATGTAAATGCGCAAGGATCGATTTTACATAATTTGCTTCCCTTCTCTAAAAGCATTGGAAAATCGGAAGCCGAGCAAATAGAGGCCTCGAGTGACTTACAACCGAAGCTACGTCAGGACATGTACAATCGTCTGTCGAAGGCTCTTGCAATCAACATGCGAGACAGTGGCGTAATAGAAATTTCTTACATGGATACGTCACCAGAACGCGCTGCGCGTCTGGTGAACGCGATCGTAGATGAAGTGCTTCTCGTCCTAGAGACGCAGGAAATTGAAAGATCTCGCTCCGAATTGCAGTATTTAGAAACCGAACTTCTTCGCGTTCGAGAAGAGTTGGAGCTGGCGGCTCAAGCGCTTCAAAAATATGTGCTCTCGAGTAATATCGGCAGCATGCAAGAGCTGACGCAAAGCTCCCTACGTCTCGAGAATTTACGGGAACAAAGAGCCAACTTACTTCGTTTCGCCGATGCGCTGGTATCACTTCGGGCAGAGAAAAATTGGACAGCTCGTTTCTTGGACGAGACCCTCGACGCATACCCATTCGTGACTTCTTTGGAGTTCAGGCGCCTGCTCCTGCTTGGCCCAAACATTGGGCGCTGGCAGAGACCGGACGACGAAATTTTCCTTTCAGCGCAAGAAAACCTAACAGCGCAAATAAGTGATTTGGATCTCGTAATTAGAGAGGGAAATATACGTGCTGAGCGGGCGGCGGATCAGGCTTATGAGCTCGCACTCCTGGAGCGCAATGTGAAGGTAAAGGAGACACTTTACGAAGTGCTCGTAAAACAATTTGAAGCCAACAGCTTAACCTCTGGCTTGCCTGGCAAAGTTGCGCGCATTTACGAGCGGGGCGTGCCAGCTGTTTATAAATCTGAGCCAAACCGCAAACTCATTTTGGCGCTCGGGCTTGTATTGGGATCATTCGTTGGCGCTGCACTGGTTTTAGCACGTTCTTCGCGTTCCGGGCGCATCATGAGTAGGGGCTCCTTGCGCGATAGTTTGGTCGCCGAGGGAAATTACGTGGAAATTAAGCACGTCAGGGCGCTGGGCGCGCGTTCCTTGACGACTGGATTAGCAAAATTGGGGAGATACGGCGGCGGTTTCTCCAAATTCTCATCCTTCGTGCCCATGCAAACGCGTGTCATCTGCCTGACATCATCTGGAAAGGCTTCCCACGCAAGGTCAACTGCTCTCCAAGTGACGCGTCTTCTGAGCGCGGAAGCCAAAGCCTGTTTAATTATTGACATTGGGTCACTTTGGTCGTCCGAGAAATTGTCCGAAAAAGAAATTCTCCCAAATCTATGTGTAAAATATCGTACGTTAGATGGTGGGAACAACCTTATCCAAATAGATAATAATTTTGATCGGCGGGTAATTAGCAAGGTCGTAGAGCGGTATTTAGACGAAGACTACAATATTATCATAGCGGGTGCGTCTGCAGAACAGACGCGGCTTGAAATTGTTCCGACTTCCGATAATGTTGATCAGTGGATTACGACGGTAGATGTGAAGCATACAACACGTCAGGATTTGCAGACCATGCTGGCCCTGTCGGACCTTGTCGGGAAGAGAATGACCTTTGTCAGTGGAGTATAACGAATGCGATTGCTTTTAATGATCTCACTGATTTTCTGGGTGTCGGCTTGCGAAAGAGCCTTGGTCAAACCTTCTTTGAACATCATTGAAAGTGTTGAGATTGCCACCCAAAAAACAGTGGAGGTTGAAGCCGTCACGCCAACTGAAGAAATAATTAGAATACAAAATTCAACTAAATTTGAGCCGCGGGTGAAAGTGGTCTCGCCGGAAACAGGGCGTTTGGCAATTATACCCTTGAAAGTTTACACACGAGAAATCCGTCCGGCTTCTGGTGGGAATTGGTCTTACAGGGTGGGCAGGGGAGATATCTTAACTATTTCGCGCCCGATGTGGGCACTGGTGAACGGCGCAGGAGGAGATGTTCCTGATATTTATGAGGAGATGGTCAGGGTAAATGCAGACGGTGAAATAACGCTTGCCGACGGCCTCGAAGTTGTCGCAATTGGCAAGACCCCGATGGAAATCAGATCACTTTTGTCTGCGCAGATAAAATCCAGAACTGTTCAAAAAGCTGATATCCAAGAAACTGATTTTCCAATACTTGCCCCCACAAAACATACGTTTGGCACTGGAGATGTTTTTGCAATTAGCAGGCTTGTGAATGTGACGGATCCAACGACGGGTGCCATGGCTGTGAAGCCCCAAGTTACTGAGGGGGTAATAGATGAAGAGGGTAGGCTCCAACTTGTGGAATTGCCTGAGGGCATTGAGGTGGCAGGCCTCGACGCGCAGGGCTTGAAATCAGTGCTGCAGCGTGAATTTTTGCGCGCAGGCGTGAGCACAGAATTTACGATAACACCGACCGAGTTGCGCTCCCAAACCGTCATGGTGACTGGCGATTTTGGCAGTCATGTAGTTCCAATTACCCCTGATTTGAAAAAGCTCGACCGCATGCTCGGGAGTTTACTGAGTAGGATTTCAGGAAGTGAAGCCGGCATAACTTCTTTCCCAGACGATTATTTGATCATACTCCAAAGAGGGCAGGAAGAGTACCAAATGTTAGCCTCCACGCTGTTCATCGAAAAGCCGCGAGATACATATGAATTGCGAGATGGTGACAAGATCATCTTACGTAAAATTCATGATGCGTCTCCGGTCAAGGTGGCCATTGAGGCATATAATTCCCAGTCGATATCTTTGCTGACTTCTGAAGCTCTGTCGTTGTTAGATGATGAACAGGATGTTAGGCAAGAAAAGTCCAAAGCTTTGAAAATCCCAATCGATGAAAATGGATTGACAGTCAGGAATGTTATTTCGAAGTTTGGTGTCTGGCCCGAAGCTGGTGAAGATATCCTCATCAATTTAAACCGAGGGCGTGAAAAATATCGATTTTCAGTAAAGGGGTTGATGCTGGGTGATCAAAGTGCTCCATATTACTTGCAGAATGGAGATATCTTAGAAGCCGAATATGTACGCAGTGATATGGATAAGTATTACGTCGTGGGCGAGACGGAGAAGCCGATGTCTGCAAAATTATCGTTGCGGAAACGTGATTTCCTTACGGATGCAATTTTTGAAAGTGACCTCTTTGACAATCCCAGTGCAGACGTGCGTCACGTGTACCTCATCAGGAGTGATAAAAGTGAGAAATTCAAAGCATTTCAATTTGATTTTACAGACATTACGAATTTGAAACTCGCGGCTGGGATGGAAATGCGACCGGATGACATCGTTCTCGTAAAAACGATCCCAGTGTATGACTACAATACCCTCACGGGGCTAATATTAGGTGTGTTCTCGAACACTGCAACCCTCGCGGGGGCAAATAATTAGCATATCAGAACACTTCTAGAGCAAAGTTGGTATCAATTTGAGATTTTTGTTCAATTGATCGTTGGATATACTTGATCTTTGATTGTTGGATGTTACTGTAATTTAGAATGATTCATTAACTTGGAACCGCTATGTTTAAAAACGCTTTTCTAAACAATACTTCAATTCGAAATGTGGTTGTCTATGATGACGCAGGACCGTGCCTTGAGCAAAAACGTGAAAGTGGTTTTGATAAAAAATTAACTGGTCCATCGATAAATGACATACTTTCCAAGTTTCGTGCCTTAAACGAGCGCAGGGTCCAGCAAGGTCTCTCACTGCTGGTACTCGCATTGCCTTTGTCTGCTTGTGGCGGCGGGAGTTCGAGCGCGCCTGCGGTTTCTGGGCGCGCTATTGACGGCTATTTGGCGGGATCAAAAGTATTTTTGGATAGCAACCCAGACGTATTCGTTTTGACGAGTGATGTGGCTGGTGAGCAGGGTACATTCTCGGGTCTTACGGGCACTGGCTCTATCGTGGTGCAAGGCGGCACGGATGTGTCAACAGGTAAGTCATTCACAGGTGAATTGCGCGCTCCTGAAGGTGCCACTGTTGTATCTCCCCTAACAACAATTGTTGAGGCAGTTGTCGCCAAGGCAGCAGCGAGTGGCGGGGCTCCAGTTTCTGTTGCGGCAGCGCAAGCGCAAGTTGCCAAAGGTCTTGGACTGTCAGCTGACGCAGATCTCATCGCAACTGACTTTGTGGCGACCGGATCAGCGGGTATGAGTAAGGCCGCAGCTCAGGTGGCAAGCGTGATTTCTATGGTTTCTGCCGCAGGTGGTGCGGACGCATCTGCCGCCGTGATGGCTGAAGTTGCCACCAAGATTTCAGCGGCTGGTGCCGCGGGTGGTAAGTCTGAGGTCCTTACCAAAGCAACCGAAATGAAGGCTATTCTAGAAACTGTCTCGGCAACGACGGATGTGTTCGCAGATGCCCCCGGCGCAGCTGACTTAGCCGCAGTTATTGATAACATTGCAACAGTTGCTGAAACCGTTAATGCGAAAATCGAAACTGCTGTGAGTATAAAGGATATCGCGGCCACTCAGCAGGCCGTTCAGGACGATTTTGTTCAATCAATCGCATCCGGTGTGGTCGTCGACGTTGCAGAAATCGATACGTTGATAGAAGAGGCGGCTACCGAACTTGATGCCTACATTGAAACACTTGGTGATGACGCCGGCTTTGACTTTGAGGCTGTGTTAGACGTTTCCGATGTTGACACGGACATTCAGGTTGTTGTTATTTCCGAAGATGGCACGATCTCGGTGCCTGATGCCCCAACCCTACCAGTGGACCCAACAACACCAACAACAACACCCCCTATTACTGGCGGTGGTGGCGGTGGCGGTGGTGGTGGCGGTGGTGGTGGTAATGTAATTACCAAATCAGTCTCCGCAGGGTCTTCCATTGCTGACGCGCTTGCCGCGGCAAAATTACAAGTTGAGAGTACGAGTGACTCCATTGTAATAAATCTTGGGAGCGGCCGTTTTGCAGAGAACGTGACAATTGATGCGGACGCACTTGGCGTTTCATCTGTGACCATTAATGGCGCGAACTCTGGGACATCACTGAAAGCGGATGTGTCTGGTGACATCTCCACCGACCTGTCAACTGTGGTATCAGGCCTGGCTTTCGATACTGCTGATGGATCGCGCGCTAGCAATGAGAGTTGGATTGATGGTAGAATAACTGTTGCATCAGACAACGTCACATTAGATGGGTTGCGACTTCATTCCTACAATGGCGCATTGAAATTCGATGGGACAGACATCGATAGCTTCACTCTGAAAAATAGCTATGTAACAGGCTTCAATGGCGCTGATAGTCTGGCCTACACAGGTGATGGGACGAACGAAGGTTGGACGATCACAGGAAACATGATTGGTGGGGTTGCCGGTGGTGTCGGTGGATCTTTATACTTGACAAACATCAACGCCGCTCAGGTGGCTGAAAACGTATTCTTCCGCCCAGCTGCTGCCCATATGTATCTGACCGACGCAAGTAATGTGACGGTTAGTGACAATTTCTTTTATCATGGTGTTCATGCTGATGGCGCGAACTTTGATAATAAATTGACAGCCTTCCAAGCGGCGGCTGACGCTGGCTACGGTTATGTTGGTTTCAAAGGTGGCTCTGGTTATGGATATGGTGGCTACGGATTTGGTTACGGTTACGGTTCTAGCAACAGTGACAGCTTCACAGAAATGGGTTCTTACGGTGGGTACGGCGGCTACGGCCCGACCGGTTACATCCCAACAGGGTATGGACTTGATGCATATGGTGGTGGAGGAAGCAGTCAGGCAGATTATGTCTACTACGGGCGGAACTATATTGCCGAAGTGAAGGGCGACTCTGATACCATAAACTTTTCTGGTAACTGGGGTGCTTACAATAGTGGAGGCATCCAGTTTTGGGATGAACTTGATTCCGATCACTCTTTCAACAGTGTGACCATTTCGCAAAACCAAATGTCGAACTTTATCAACGCTGACCAGGACGGTTTGCTCGAAACGCTGTCCTCCCGCCACAAGTCAGGTCTCGTCGGCGGTGTCGTATTCCAAGTTAAAGACGGCAGTACTTCTGACAATCTGACCATTTCTGGTAATAAAATTTACGGAAGTATCGATCAGATCTTAAACGATAATGATCTCGACGCATTGATTGAGGTTGACGGTGAAGTAAACAATGTTGTGATCAGTGATAACACTCTTCAATGGTCTGGGTCTGTTGCGTCTAGCACGCAAATCGATGGTAATAGTGGCAAGGTTGTTACACAGGGTATCCTACTGGCTGGTGATGTGAACGGTGGAGCGACTACTGGTCAGTACATCATATTAAAAGACAATACCTTTGAGACGGCAGCCATCGGTAAGTCTACATACGTATCTGATGCTATTTTACTTTCTGACACTGATTATTCCAGTTTGGGAATAGGACAATTGTCATCTGATGTGGTTGTCATTGATGGTTCTAGCTCAACATACGCGGCTTGGGTGAATAGTGACGATGTTGGAAACTACGATGAAGGTCATGCTACTGACGGGTCAGCCGATACCACCACTTATGACCTAAATGCTCTAGACACATCGATCGGAGGCTATACACAAGTGACAGCATTCGTAGACAGTCAACAAGATATACTCTACTTACAAACTAATACGATCGCCTAAAATGTATCTTAGCCGAGCTATAGGCTTTTTCTTATCGATTGCGTTTGCAAGTGCTGGTTACTCTGGTACTGCTGCTAGTGAGTACGAAGATTACTTAAAAAATCTTAAGTTGTTGACGATATCGGATCCAAAACCTGCTGTCGCAAATATTGCAGGCGGATTTGGTGCATCAAGAGGACTAGTATATGCTGCGATAAGTTATTCGGATTTCGATTTGCAAACAAATGATCGAGATGATGATGATGGATCAATTGCACTCGGTCTAGGGCTCGGTGATCCAATCAACTCGTTTGGAACGGAGATAACAGTTGGTATTACATCCGTCAGCACGTCTTTGTGGGGCGATGGAAAATTTGCTGATGAAGGAAATATTTCTGTTAAATTTCATCGAAGAATAAACCCGATCTTCAACGGGAATGCGGCTTCAATTTCGCTGGGTGCCTCTAATGTGGCAGGTTGGGGATCAACAACTGAAAACCCGGTAAATTATTATGGAGCGTTCTCTGAGCAAGTAAATTTTGGATCATTTAAACAATTTGGATTAGCTTACACATTAGGTTATGGATCGGCAGTTTCTGATACTGAAACGCAAGGAGACTTGTTTGGTGGGTTTGCTTTCGGATATGATGACTATAGCGTTTCGTTAAGCGCTATAGGTCGGGAAACGCATATTTCAGGAACTTATTATATACCCAACCTGCAGGGAGTAGGCCTGTCGATTACGCAAGCTGACGCGTTTAATAAGATGAACTCGAAGAGAATGATACTCACATTGAGTATCTCGAAGTCTCTAATAAAATGATTGGAAAATAGCTATGCAAGATATTTTGAAAATGGGTATTTGCATCACTTTCTTCATGCAAGCGGGTACCGCTATAGCGGGTCAAGTGGCAGTCATAAATCCAAGTTCGGGAGGAGGTATAGCGATCGCATCCACGGTCTCCGTCCCAACGGTGGTTTCTACAATAACGACCCCGACAGCCACTGTAACCGTTCCCACAGCTACGGTTAGTACTCCCACGGTTACGGTTAGTGCTCCCACGGTTACGGTTAGTGCTCCCACAGCTACGGTTAGTGCTCCCACAGCTACGGTTAGTACCCCCACAGCTACGGTGAGCGCTCCTTCGACAACTGTAACTACGCCGGAGACCGCTGGAACTCTCACGCGGATTGTATCAGCATTAACAAATTCTACAACGACTGTTACGCAGGAAGCAGGGGCATCTGCTTCAGCGGCGCCGTCGGAGGGCAGTTCCGTTGGATCGGAAGTGGCATCTTCTACGCCGTCAAGCGTTTCGGGATACGCGCCACAGCTAATGGCGACAATACAGAGTGTTAATGTCACTACGTTCACTCCGCAACAGGCCAGCACACTTATCAGTATTATAGACGCTCAAATAAGTCAGCCTGGTACACCGGCTTCTGTTCGCCAAGCTCTTACAATTGAAAAAGCTCGATTAGCAGTCTTAGCGTCAAATTAACTGAATTCTAGTCCAGTAAGCGCCGAAGCACAAAATGCGCAAATAGCCATATGCAAAGCGTACTAAGGGTCAATAGAACAGCAATATTTGCAAAAACGACTTCTGGCATCAGTGTCGTCATGAGTGAATCCTCAAAATAAAAGTACCACTGAGCTTTGTCGGAGAACGCCCACTCGTGCAGAAGATAAAATGTCTTCTGAGGCCCAATCACAAATGTCACAACCACGCATAGGGCTATGATTGACAATATCTTAAAGAGAGATGCGAATAGGCCTGAAGGTCGCCATAAATATCTGTACTGGCTGACTTTATAATACCAACAGACACCATAGAAGATGATGAGTATGGTTGCCACTGCGGCACCAATTGGCTTCAGTTTTCCGACTAGGTTGGCGACATCCAATAAATGCTCTTTTTCTTCTTTGATGAGGAATACGGTTTGCTCATCCGAACCTGGGTATGTGTAGGAGATATTACCAAGTCCCTCACCGCCCGAGTTTATTTCAGAGGCAATATCATTAAAGATGCGTATCCTCTCCTCATTGGTCGTGCGTGCAAAACTCTCTTTGTTGTTCCTGTTGATGGGCGCAAATTCATTGACATGAGCTTCTAGGTTATTGTGCTGGTATATGGAGGCATAAAGGAAATTCACTTGTGACAATGTCTGCCAAGATATGTAGAGGCATGTGAGCAGAAGCGAGAGCGTAAGCCCCCAATTCCCAACGGCTCTTAAGAGAGACTTGATCACACCAGGCTGAATTGGCCCATCAGCGGGGTCATGCGTTTCTTTCGGTGCGAGTATAAAGAGGATAAGGCCCAGGAAAATATAAATGTCCGCGATGTTGAAAGAGAACGGGTT
>Ga0255765_1006019_pt1 | contig 11182 bp, 8 predicted proteins | sample 041ome_8_FD_179965 | JGI IMG/M metagenome (GOLD analysis project Ga0255765, IMG submission 179965) | Coastal salt marsh microbial communities from the Groves Creek Marsh, Skidaway Island, Georgia - 041407BS metaG (version 2) | ecosystem: Environmental > Aquatic > Marine > Intertidal zone > Salt... | reverse complement strand
GGGGTCAATTGAGTCGTTGTATCCATCGTTGTCAAAATCGAACAAGAATGGGTCTGGATTGTTGCCGCTTTGGTTGTCACCATATCCATCACCGTCTTGGTCAAGCCATTGTGTCGGGTCGTTGGGGAAGGCATCTGCCTGCCGACCGGTTGGGTTGTCACCGTAGCCATCACCATCAATGTCCGACCACTGGGTTGGGTCGGCAATGAAGGCGTCTGGCGTCGTGCCTTCTGAGTTATCGCCGTAGCCATCGCCGTCAATGTCAGACCACTGAGTTTCATCGTCCGGAAATTTGTCAGCTCCTGTCCCTCGCTGATTATCACCAAATCCATCACCATCACTGTCATTGGTTTGGGACGGATCGAAGGGGAAGGCATCAGCGTTGTTTCCTACCCCGTCACTGTCAGTATCAAACCATTCATTCGGGTCGTTGGGGAAGACATCACCTTGATTGCCTGATGGATTATCACCATAACCATCACCATCCATGTCAATCCATTGAGTAGCATCAGTTGGGAAGACATCAACGAGCGTTGCTCCAATTGACTGATTATCGCCGTAGCCGTCGTTGTCTTGGTCAGCATGTTGTGTCGCATCGTTCGGGAATGCATCCCCGTCGTTAGACCATCCATCCGAATCGGAATCAATACAGCCGTATCGGTCTCGATAACTATTCCCATAATTCGTGGGGCAGGCGTCTCCCTCAAATCCAATGATAGAGTCGCCGTAACCATCACCATCAGTGTCGTTCCATTGGGAGATTTCTGCAGGGTATGCGTCTATGGAATCGGCCCAACCATCACCATCGCTATCCGAACACCCAAACATGCCGCCTCGAAGGGATAATCCGTATTCAGATGGACAGCTATCTGACAGTGTACCGGAGGAATTGTCGCCGTAACCGTCCTGATCAGCATCTGTTTGTTGGGTTCTGTCATTTGGAAAAGCATCACCGTTGTTAGATACGCCATCGCCATCCGAATCCACACAACCGATAACATCTAATGTTGAATTTCCGGCTTGGATTGGGCAGGCATCCAGTTCATCCGGCACTCCATCGTTGTCATCGTCAAGATCGTCCACGTTAGGAATTGAATCCAAATCGGTGTCCGGGAGAATTTGGAGAGTATAGTGACCTGATTGAGAACTATTCGTATCAGACACCGTAATGGCCCACTGGGATTTTGTGGAATATTCGGGTTTTCCAGAGAGCACCATCGTCGTTGAATCAAACGACATACCCAGTGGAGTTTCGAGTGAGACTGAGAGTGATGATGAATCCATGAATTCAAACACTTCTCCATCGAGTAAAACCTCTGATTGTTGTTGTTCAACGATGGATTGAACCTTCGGTGATGGTACCGTCCGGTTAGCGTACACTTGAGGCAAATAGGAATCGGTAAATGTTCCGTCACCCAGTTGCCCGTCCGTGTTGCGGCCCCAACAGTTCACAGATGCATCATCCAACAAAAAGCAAGTGTGCCAATAATTTGTGCTGACTTTAGTTGCTTTCCTGTTGAAACCAAGTGACAAGACTTCAACGGGTTGTGTCCGTGACGTAAATGTCCCATCCCCAAGTTGTCCATAATTGTTCCATCCCCAGCAATATGCATTGCCTGTATCTTCAACGGCGCATGTCGAATGATAACCAGCATCAATGTATACGATGTTTTTGTTTTCAAGGCCGACTACTAGCGCAGGCTGAGTATTGATTCCACTGGTTCCACCTCGGCCCAGCCCTCCATACACATTACTACCCCAGCAACTTACTGAACCGTTCACCAACAGCGCGCAGGTGTGTTCGAGACCAGAACTAATTTGCTTCACAGGAGTTGATGGCCCAAAACCTGTGACTGGCGTGGGAGAATATTTTGCTTGCGTACCTCCATTACCTAGTTTCCCATTCCCACCGTCACCCCAACAGACAACGCTCCCATCATCCAACAACGCACATGAATGTTCCCAAGAAGTACTCACATCGATAGCAGTTCTACCTGGGCCAAGTGATGCGGTTGTTGTGGGGATGTTTCGATCCCCATTGCCCCCATGTCCGAGACGGCCATCGGTGCCCCATCCCCAACATTTTACGGCCCCATCCGTTGCAACTGCACATGCGTGCTCATATCCAGTAGAAACCTTTACTGCACCGAGATTTGAATCCAAGACAATTCTTGATGGAGTCGTGGAGGGTGTGTCATCTCCAAGTCCCAATTGTCCCTTTTGATTCGAACCCCAGCAATACAATTCGTTCATTGAATTGACGGCGCAAGTAAATCCTGATTGGGCTGAAGACGACCCAGAGTCCAAATCGATAATTGGACCGTTCAAGGAAAGGCTCTCAACTGCCGTGCTTATTCCGACGGTTGTACCATCCCCATGCTGGCCTGCCGTGTTTTTCCCCCAACATGTCAAGTAATCTGATTGATTTGATGCTGAGCAGGCATGATAATAACCAGAGGACAAGAAATACCCCGCCGAACTTGAAACACTCACGTTCACTAATGGCGTTGAAGAGGCGGGAGTCTGCCAGTTCACCACCTCCTCAAGTTCAAATAGATTTAGTGTAGATGGAGGTAATACGGCCAATGGAGCGAAAAAAACAATCAGTGCAAGACACAAAGCGCGCAATGAATCTACCACCTTACGATTTAATTTCTGCCTGTTCAGCATCTTCCATGAGAATGAACTCGTAGGCACCGGTAGCACTATCATAATCAACGGAAAGGAAGAGAGCTTTCATCTGACGCTCTTCGAACGGATCGTGGAACCAAGGCTGCCCACCTCGGAAGATGGCCAGAATCTGTTTGAACTCATCCATTCCCATGCTGCCGGTGATGGTGTACTGGGCGGATTCTGCACCTTCGTCAAGAAGGTCATCGCCTTCCGCGCCACGAATAACCGTGCGCTGTAGACGACGCTTGACGTTCATGTGGACGTTGCAGTTGGATATTTTGTGCCAGTCTTTACCGACGCTGGCGATGAAACACTCGTTCGCTTCCATGGATGAAATGAACACCCATTTTCATTTAACGATTTTGAGGTGGTCGCTTGTGAGGCCACACCCAAAGGGGTTCAAACGCAGCGGCGTCTTGATTTTTGACGACAAAACCCGCACATTGCGAGGCCAAAAAGGGATGGTGGACGCTGGGGAGTCGTCCCTGCTTCGGAACATCAGGAAATCCTCGTCGCTTTGGCCTCTCTCATCCGCGCCCAGCGGTATGAGATGGCCTTGACAATTCTTGACAACGAACTCGGAGGTGGTTGTTGATGCCGGCGGAGAAAGGCATACCCAAACCCGAGGCATCAGCACGACGGCTTGACGTGAGAAACTACGATTCGAGGGAAGCTTGGGGCTGGTTGTCTGAAGACGAGCGATTGATCATGAGCAAGGAAGGCGTGGCTTACGTCGATGTTGAGTTGGTGTGCCTGAAATTTGATGAGTTTCTCAAGGAGTACAACCTCTCCATTCACCAAATTGACGGCAAACGGCTCTTCAGGTGGATGTAGCACATCAAAGACCATCGGGGCGAGTGGGATATGGCTGATATAGAAGATAAGAAACGATAAGGTGAAGTAATCCTGCACCCTGAGGAAATCATGTCTCGGCCAAAAGAATCCATATTTGGTCTCATTTCAGGAACTGCTGCCCTTTATTCTGCCAACAAAATTCGTAAATTAGGCAATGAGTTCAACACTTTGACTCAGTCAACGAAAAATATTGTGCAATCGAACCAACAAGAAATTAGAACGAATCAAGATGCGATTAAGACGAATGTTGTGGCAATCAAAACCCTCGCCGATCTACAAGTTGCAACTATGGCGGGAATGTACGAGTTGAATTCTGAGCTCAAGGAATTTTCTCAATCAAATTGGGAATTATTCCAATTTTTTGAAAATAGGCATCAAGAACAACAGAGACTTGGTGATTTGAAGCTCCTTCTAAGAAATATCAGAAAAGAGGTAGATAAAATCACGTTGATCGCTGAAACCCATCCAATATACGCCACATACATGGCGGAGAGACTTAAATTGAATTTCGAGGCAATGGATGTGAAAATTGAGCATTTCAAGTTGTTATCAGTTCAAGAAATTGATTGGGCCGATGAGATTATCAAAAGCGTAGGGGCATTGTATACGAAACTCTATTCTGGTTTAGGTGATTGAATGTCGATTGAAAGATATCAACACCTCAAGACCACACTTGAAAAGATACCATTGCTCGCGGAAAAATTAGAGGAACAAAAAGAGCAGTTGAGGAAAAAAATACAAGCTCATCGTGACGAGTTGAAGGGAGTTGAAAAAAAATTTCAAACTCTGATGACCAAAGAAGAACAACTTTTTTACGATGAAGAGAAAAAAATCTCTAGAACAATTCACCGATGTGAGATACAAATCAATGAGTCCAAAGAAGCGATTAGCGAAAGAGAAAAATCTGTACACAAGATTCTAGAAAAGTATCCAAGATTGGGAGCAGTATGGATACATGAACTAAAGGCGAGTTTGGCAAAATTGGAGAAAGAAAAATTTCATGGAAAAAGTGCGGAAATTTACCTCAATCGAATGGTGGAAAAAAGGACACGCGATAGAAGGCTAGAGAATAATATTGAGAAACAAGCCAAGCCACTCTCAACTCGAAGCGAAATATACATTGATACTGAGAGTCCAGTACTTTGGTCGATATTGATTACTCTTTGCACGATTCTATCATTCTATCGCGCATATGGTGAAGTGGCATTCCTGTATTGGTGCTGTATTAACTTTGTAGGATTTTTAACAATATTTTGGGTAATTATCGGTTTCATCAATGAGCAATCCAAAAATTTCAAAGAACGAAAAAATGTAAAAAATGAAGCACAGATTACGAGACAAAATCTTGATGATGCGATGGAAAAAAATAGTATTCGTAAAGAAGTGGCTAGTGAACTAAAAAGTGAAATCGAACATTGGAATGATTTAACGGAGCAAATTGACTTTGCGGAGTTTAAGCTGAAGGAGTTAAGGAGTCATGAGCCTGAAATCGCAAGGCGGCGAAAGATGTTGGTCGACTTAACTCAAGAACTCAATGACTCAAAAATAAATTTGAGAAATTATTCGGAAGATCTTTGGCTTAAACGGAAACAAGAAATGGCATCCGGGCATGAGTTTCGAAAGTCTGAAGTCCGAAGTCGTCACGAGAAGGAAATTGAAAAACATCGAAAATCGATCTCAATTTCAGAATCAAGAATTGAAGATATGTGGGCCAGCATTAAAGATCTAATTCCTTACTCAGAGATTGTAGATGACTTGTGATTCCAAACCCAAGTTATTTTGACCACGAGTTGAAGTAAACCGACATGCGTGGTCCGAAATTCATGCCTTGGATGGAATCGATAACGAGAAGCTTTGAGATTCTCTTTCTCAATTTCGTGATTGGACTCGCTGGGGGATTCTTAATCGGATTTGGCCTGGCTTTCGAGAATGAGAATGTGCAAATTGTGTTTGTTGCATTCGGAATTTTCATCCTCTTAGGAGCGTCTTGTTCAGCAATAATCAAGATCATTGCAGACAGTGTATCGTATGCACTCTATCATTCGAATCAAAACACGACCGCCGTAGTCAGTCCGACTAACTATGGTACACGAAGCCAATCACAGACTCCCTCATCGGATAGATCCCAAACGATTCCACAATTTGGTGAGACTAGGCGTCCAAACTCAGGATTATGCGGAACCTGTGGCCATCAAAACAGCAGAGGGAACATACGTTGTTCAAACTGTTCAGAGGTTCTGCCTCGATAACTTGTGAGTCTGAACCCCTAACGACATACCTTCAATCATAGCATTAAAGTCAAACAGATGAATGCCCCCTCATGAACAGCAGCGTTTGCCGAGTTACGTACATGCCGGAAATAGAATTCGCAGAAGACGGTGCTGGCAAATCCTCCTTTTCATTCACCTCTTGGAACGCCGTTCCGAAGAGGTATCATGAACATGTTCTGGAAGGAAGCCCTGGGTCACGAAAAGAAATTCATGTTTTGCATGAACATTCAGAGAAGGAATTTCTTGAGTCAATGGCACAGGCAGGATGGTACATCTTCAGAATTGTTCGAGTAACAGAAGATTGGATTGACTTTTTCTTTTCTCGCCATCCACGCTCACCATCACATCAGCTTCCATCAGAATCAATTATTGATCAACATTTCACATTCAAACCAATTCCTGAACCAACGCTGAACCATGGAGCATGGGGGTGAAAACTTGGATTTGCATGAGGATGACATCTACAGTAACTTCCCAACTGAGTATCAAAAATGTTTTGCACGGGAGAACTCCATGCCTGGAAAAAGAGCAGAGCGTGAGTATGCAACCCCACTTCAAAGATCAAGAAATCCAAAGGGGGGTTTTGGTTTCGGATACCATAATGAGATTGAGAACGGCACTCTTTTGTTTGTTGAACGATGGATTCCGTCCAAACCACAACATGAGGATATCGATGGTTGGGAAAACCTAAAACAATTGGCTAAGAAAAAACAATGGTCGATTATTGATAGTGCTCGAGGAGGTGCATGGTCAATCTTGATTGGATTAAACCATTACAAGATGGAAAAAGTCGTTGATAAAATCATCGAATTCCTTGATACAATTTCAAGAGAAGAGCATAATTTGCCTTTTTTGGAAGCTACACAAAAGGAATACTATTGATTAAATTTAACTTTGCCGAATTTGCACAGAAATTAGGGGTTCAGACGCAGCGGCGTCGTGTATTTCGCAAACAAAACCCGCTGACTGCGAGGCCAAAAAGGGATGGTGGACGCTGGGGAGTCGTACAAATCTGCGACTGCCGTTCAATTTTAGTCGCCATCGCATTGCTCATTGAAGCTGGGCGCCATGATCTGGCAGTCCGCTTGCTCAATGATTACATAAATCAATGAAGTAAGATTAGTCCCATTTCTGCCAAGATTCTGTGCCTGGAATTCGGTAGAAATACACTCCAGAATTTTCCGGGAATTCAAGCCACTCATACCCGTCATCGCCAACAACACCTGTTGAATCGACTGCTGGGGAAGTTGTCAATCCAGGGGGGCCCTGAGGCGGGCCGCTTATGCTGGATGCGGAATCTCCCACACCGTCAACCGAGGATATGACAGTCTCGATTTGCGATTCATCTCTGCTTGGCTCAATTGAAACATCTGATTTTGTTGGCATATTTTGGCGGCGGATAACAACAAAACCAATCAGGATAACAACCAGCAAGATAATCGCAATTCCTACGACCGGAGATAAGGCGGCGTCAACAGATTTTGCGGGATCGTTCGGGAACGCATCGGAATTGTCTCCAACGCCATCGTTGTCCGAGTCAAGTGTCTCTGTAGCATCGTTCGGGAACGCATCGGAATTGTCTCCAACGCCATCGTTGTCCGAGTCAAGTGTCTCTGTAGCGTCGTTCGGGAACGCATCGGCATTGTCTCCAACGCCATCTATGTCCGAGTCAAGTGTCTCTGTAGCGTCATTCGGGAACGCATCGCTGTTGTCCCCAACTCCGTCCATGTCCGAGTCAAATGTCTCATTGGCATCGTCCGGGAACGCATCGGCATTGTCCCCAACGCCATCCATGTCCGAGTCCAGCGTCTCGGTGGAATCGTTCGGGAACGCATCGGCATTGTCTCCAACTCCATCCATGTCCGAGTCGAATGTCTCAGAAGCATCGTCCGGGAACGCATCGGCATTGTCCCCAACGCCATCCATGTCCGAGTCCAGCGTCTCGGTGGAATCGTTCGGGAACGAATCGGCATTATCTCCAACTCCATCCATGTCCGAATCGAATGCCTCAGAAGCATCGTCCGGGAATGCATCGCTGTTGTCACCCACGCCGTCGTTGTCAGAGTCCTCAGTTTCGTTTGCATCTTCGGGGAATGCATCGAGGTAATCAGGAACACCATCGCCATCAGAATCAATTGGACATCCATTTTGATCCACAACAACACCGCTCAGTGTGTTGTAGCACAAATCAATATAATCCGCAACCCCATCTTGATCCGTATCCACAGGGCAACCGTTCGAATCTACGGTCACGTTTGCTGGTGTATTTGGACACAAATCGTTGGGTTCAATGACTCCATCGTTGTCATCATCGTTGTCCTCGATTGAGTCCTGGCAACCATCTGCATCTGCATCTGCGACTGGATTTGAGCGCCAACCTGTGTGGCCCTTCGGACAAAGGTCAACTGTGTCGTTCAACCCATCATTGTCGTCATCATCATCCTCTGAGCTATCTGCGCAGCCATCGGAGTCATGATCTGTAACGGCACCGCTCAACCAATTGAGTTGGCCCAGCGGACAGAAGTCATCCTGGTCCAATTTTCCATCGTTATCGTCGTCACCATCCTGCTGAACCGAGGTTTCACAACCAAGTGAAACATTGTCTGCAAGTCCATCACCGTCATGGTCAAACGCAACACATGGATCATTTGGCCAAACATCCGCGGAGTTGTTGACAAGATCTCCATCTACGTCAATATCGGAGTTATCCCCTACACCATCAACATCAAAATCGGCCCATTCAAGAGGATCATCTGGGAATGCATCGTTTGTGTTTTCATAAGAATCTCCATCTCTATCCGAGTCCATTGCGTCGCAAATGAAATCATTGTCGAGGTCAGGGGGAGTTGAATTATTTCGAAGTGAGTCGCTGATTGTCCCGCAGATACCACTGGTTTCATTGACATCAAGGTAACCATCGTTATCGTCATCGGGATCCGCCCGCACACCGTTGTTTGTTTCACCCTCTAGCGGAAGTTGTAGCCTGTATAGCATGAGGGTTGTTGAACTGCAATCTGAAATTGAATTGTTTTCGAAGTACTTGAGTTGGAGCGTGTGATTTCCAAATTCAAGTTGTGATGAGAAATTCACACGGCCATCATGCATTTGATGACTTGTTCCGTCAACAAGAATGGAGAAATTGCAATCAGTGGAATTCTTGAAGTATTCAACAAGAAGGTTGCCTGACCCTCGAAACATAAATTTGAGCGGTTGTTGATTTTGCACAAGAGTGGACGATTCCGCAAGAGCGATGGGCGTGGACGAATTGAGTTGGTTTGGCCGTATCCAGTGGTAATTGTAGCCGTACGATATTTTCGGATAGTCATCAAGATAGATGTTGAAGTTTAGATTTGGCCGAATCATGGTATGGTTAACCGATAGATTGGGGTGCAAAAGATACACATCGTTCGGGAGTGAATCTCCATCCGTATCCAATCCATAGGCCTCGGCATCCAATGGCCATTGATCTTGAGAATCATTTTGACCGTCGTTATCGTCATCATCGTCTTCAATTTGGTCAACACAACCATCTTGGTCATAATCATTTGACGCATTGCTTGTCCAATTGGTGAGACCGGTGGGGCATAGATCGTTCGCATCGGCGATGCTATCGTTATCGTCATTTGCATCCTCGAATGCATCATGGCATCCATCAAAATCGTGGTCGATGGAAGGTGAGTATGTCCAGTTGGTATAACCAGCAACGCACGAATCAACATCATCAAGGAAACTGTCATTGTCATCATTCAAGTCCTCAATCAATGATGTTTCATTTGATGCACAAAGAAGGACATCTGGAAGACCATCTCCGTCGGTGTCTGTGTCACCACACAAATCGGAAGGGAATGGATCGACTTGATTTAGAATCCCATCACCGTCAATGTCATCATCTTCAACGTCATAGCAACCATCCGAATCATAATCCGCACCCCAATAACTAGGGTCAGACTGTGGGCAAGCATCAGATGAGTACGTGAAACCATCTCGGTCGTAATCGTAAATTGAAACCCCTCCAGTTTTGGTTAGATATGCCCCATTCCCCAAGTGATGAGCAACTGTGGAAGTGCTAAGAGAATAATTCACGATTCGGCCATTGTAAGGATTAAAAAACGAATTTCCTAACTGCCAGTGTCCTCTAAAATCGATGTGCAAATGATCCCACGCATTATTGGATGTGGTCGGTGAGATGAAGGATGTCATCGATTGGTTCACGGAAGCGTTGACCGACAGATTTGATGGGTTTAGTGTATAGACGTGGGTGGAATTTTTCATAACTGCCCCGTGGAGATGGTTGTATGAAACCATGAATCCTGTATCTGTAGTAGATCCGGAATGAATAGTCCAACTAGAGTCGTTTTGGGCTGCCCATCCCAGAGTGTGCCTCTGTTGATATGAAGAGTAAGGATCTCTAAAGCTCACAAGGGTGTCATTTGTTGGCGTCATAGCTGCAGAGTACAGTGAGAAACTACATGACCCTGACCTCGTGTGACAGTCTCTGTTGTAGTATTTACCTGTATCTGCCATGTCTCGTAATTTCAACTGTTGGTAGGTTGCAGTGCCTTGGTTGTAGTTATGATTCACAGATCGCAACCCTACATGCGTGACAGTTTCCTCATATCCGACGAAGCCAAAACCACCCCCGTAGGACTGCTCCCAGTTAACCATTAGACTGGTCATGGTTGATATGTTTCGCAGCGATGATTTGTAGAACATCCCCTGATAAACTCCTAACGAGTTTGAATACTTCATTGCATAAACATAGACCCTTCCCGCAGGAGTGATGTGGAAGTTCTTATCGGTGATGTGATAACTTGAGGAAAAATTGTGATATGTTTTGTTTGAAGAAGTTCCGTTTTGTTGAAATGTTGCAAACACAAGTTTGTGGTTGTGATAACTTGTTGCCGAAGACGAGGATGAAAACGTCAGGACATGTGTCTCATTTGTAGATGAATTGAATCCATACTTGGCTCCGGATTGAGAGGTCATAACCCCGCTGTATCCCACTGCCGTCCAGGTTGTTGATGTTGAATTTGGTAAAACTGATTGGTTTCCGAAGACTTCGCTTTGGCTAAATGAGCCACTTAATTCAGGTGCTTTCTCGTTTCCATCCACTATGGGAGAAACCATCGAGGACACGAACAGGACGGCGATAAACACAGCTGCTTGCTTCATGTTTTTCCCTACACATGAACAATTATGACCTTTTCCAAACTGAACACAATTTCAATATCCAACATCTCCATAAAACTCGTGATTCCCACACTCAAAGGGGTTTGGACGCAGCGGCGTCGTGTTTTTTGACGAAAAAACACGCGTACTGCGAGGCCAAAAGGGGATGGTGGACGCTGGGGGATTTGAACCCCCGGCCTTCTGGTTGCAAACCA
>Ga0255765_1006018_pt1 | contig 11184 bp, 7 predicted proteins | sample 041ome_8_FD_179965 | JGI IMG/M metagenome (GOLD analysis project Ga0255765, IMG submission 179965) | Coastal salt marsh microbial communities from the Groves Creek Marsh, Skidaway Island, Georgia - 041407BS metaG (version 2) | ecosystem: Environmental > Aquatic > Marine > Intertidal zone > Salt... | reverse complement strand
AACTGTTAACGTACCGTCGTTTTTCCATACACCAAGTGTGTTATCCCAAATCAGTAATTCACCGTCAACTTGAGTAGTTATTTTAACATCGTGAAGCTCGTGTAACCCTTCGTTACCTTGAACACGCACTTTAATCTTACCATTGGTAGACGCGTTAATAACTATAGCCGCGGCTATTTTAAGGTTTGGACCTAATGGTTCTGTTGTTGTAAAGTCACCGTCATTTGCTGGATCACACCACAAAACGTCACCATCTTGATATGTCGATGTATCTATTTGATCAAGCTCTCCAAAATGTATTACTTCTCCTATATCACCGTTGTCAAGGGTAGAAGCAAGTACACCCATAAAGTACTTAGGCTCAACAGAACCGTCAGCAACCATGGGTGCAATTAATATATGGCCAGAATTACCATCTGTCCCTACAGCCCTTACAGCTGTGCCTTTATTTATAGTAGAACCACTAGAGTTTTTAACCTCGTAGTAAACGTATTTTGAGTTTACAGCTCCAGAAGCAGTTACATCTTCAAAAGTCAAGTTACCATTTCCATCCGTGGTTATTACTTGACCATTAGTACCATCTGACGCAGGAAAGGTATATGCGTCGTTAATTCTTATATTATTAAGAAAACGATTTGCCATATAATTGTATTGTTATTTATTAATTACCCGATCTTGGTTACAAGAACTCGGATATCATTGTTTGCAGGCGCAGAAGCAAAACTAACAGTTAGTGTGTTTACTGTAGTTCTTACTACATCTGCATATACAGTATCATAAGAGCTATTGTCAAACAATTGAACAATAACATCTCTTGAATTTAAATTGTGTGTTACAGTGTATGAAGTGTTTGTTGTGTCTCCAATACTAACTGCGTATTCTCTTGCGGTAACAGCACCTGTTAAATCACTAGCCGTTGGTATGTTTTCAAAGTTAGTACCGTCGTTAGTAAATGCCCAACGATCAGCGCTTTCATCCCATATAAGTGATACATTGTCATCAGCTGTACCTCTTTCAACTTCAATACCAGCATCTTCACTTGGCGATGATCCAGCGTAGTTACTATTAAGCGTGATAATGTTATCAGCAAGATTAATAGTCTCTGTGTTAACTGTTGTTGTGGTACCAGATACTGTTAGGTTACCAGTTACAACAAGATTGTTACCGATTGTTACATCGCTTGGTAAACCAATAGTTAACGTGTCTGTAGCTGAAACAGTAACTTCAACTTCGTTCGCTGTACCAGCAATAGTTAGTGTATCACCACCTGAAATTGTTTGAGTTGTAGTACCGTCTGATAAAGTAAAGCTAGTTGTAATGCTAGAAGTACTTGCAGAAGTAATACGACCATCAGCATCTACGGTAATAACTGGAATAGCTGTAGCAGAACCATAAGTGTCTGCAGTAACACCTGAAGAAGCAAGCTCTGTAGCACCGATAGATCCTGCAGCAATGTTTAGAACACCAGCGGCAAAACTAAAGTGTGAACCAGCATTAATCTCGATACTATCTGCATTTACTGTTATACCATCACCAGCACCAATATTTAAAGTTACAGCACCCGTTGTACCTCCACCTGTTAAACCAGCGCCAGCGGTTACACCAGAAATATCCCCCATTAAATCTACCCACGCAGAACCATCATATACTAATAGTTTGCTTGTACTTGTATCAAAATATATTTGACCAGTTGAAGGATTTGATGGAGCTGTAGCTGTAGGATGCAGAGCAGCATTTTGTAGCTGATTGCCTAATAAATTAATGTTAGATAAATAGTTTGCCATAATTAGTTTAAGTATGCTTTACCAGATATAGCTCCAGTAAATGTTATTATTAGTGTATTTTCGTTTATATATTGTACGTCAGCAAATACGACGTTGTTTCCATCATCTACAACCGTAACACTTGGTTTTTTATTTAAATCATGTGTTATAATCCAGCTAGCAGAAGCTGTTAGTTGGTTGTGCGTGTAGTTAGATGCTAATGTTTTATAAGAACTTGATATTAATATTTTATCGTTGTTATTCATAAAACCATTTTCTAGCCTCATGTCTACATCAAGTATAATTACATCTTTTGAGTAAAGCTTAACTGACTGAATAACAAAAACCCCAGTGTATATAGGAGAGCTACCTACATTTAAATTTAAAACAGCATCATACTCTCTTATTTTTGTTAAATACTCGTAAACATCTAAACCATATATATTTATTCTATTTAAATATATACTAACAACATCTTTAAAATAAGAATTTGGTTCTAATCTGTTATTAAAAGATATTTCACCCTGTTTTAAATCCCCAGGTTGTGCAGTTCTATTATATACGTAGGCAAACTTATCACCAAGTACAGGATCTTGTGTTCCAAGAAACTCTACTATATCTGACATTTTATAGTTCCTGGTTTTTTTAGTGTAACCATCAGAACCTATAACATAGTCTTCACTTGTTACTTTTTCGTCGAATTTATATTTTGATATTCTAGCCATTATTTGTTTGTTTCAATGGTTCTACTATTACTTTACCATTACCATCTGTCCAGTTAGTTTCATACATGTGTTGATCTTGTCTTTCACCTATAACAAGCCAAGAAACTGTAGCATTTGAATTTGGATTTTGACACTCTATGGTTAATATATTACCTGTTATATTACCTTTTACAGCATCCCAATCAGATTCATTTGTAGTATACACATGTATATCTCTGTTGAGCGCTTCAAAAGTACCTTGTGTCATAAATGATACTTCATCTAAATTTACTTGAGCAGTACCATTTTGTAATTGTACTTTACCTCTATATATGTTATTTGCTTGAGGTGATTCAACAAATGAGTGTACTAAATGATGTGTTTCTTTTTTAGATTCTAATGGGTGATCAATTTTAAATGATCCAGAACCTTTTGATAAAGCACCAACTACAGCTAAATCATTTTTAGCACTAACATTACCGTAAAAGTTTATTATGGCGTAATCAGTTATTGAATTACCTATACTAAAACTACCGGTATTGTCTACATCGGGATGTATATCAAAAGTGTCTACTTCACCATTAAACGTAATACTATTTACCTGTACAGTATTAAACTTTTTAATAGTTTGACCTATTCTAAAATCACCAACAGTTGTGGCAGATGATTGAAAAAGTATATCTTCACCATATATATATACGTGATCAAAGGTGTCACTTATATCGCCAACTTTAAACTCCCCAGTTAAGTTTGAATTTGTTCTAAAAAATACATCTTCTGACCAAAACCTTGTTTGATCAAATACGTCACTAGTATTTCCAACTTCAAAACTACTAATATCTGGAGCTACCTGATTATTTTTTGTTGTAAATCTAAAATCAGCACCTGATTCTAAATTTATAGAACCAGTACTCATTAATATTTCAGAAACAGAAGATATTGTCCCGTCTGTAACTCTTAATGTTATAAAATCTTCTGAACTAGCTGTTATACTTGTAAATTGATCTGTAGAGCCTGAACCGCCAAAAAGTAAAGCTCTAGACGTTCCTGAGCCTGTTGATTTTAAATATATATCATCAGCGGCTTCTAAAGAAATAAAGTCATCTGACACTACTTGTATAAAGCTAGTTGCATCTAACACCATGTTATCCGTAGCATTAATCTGTATTCTGTAATTAGAAAAAAGATCAAGCACTGGAGTTGTATTCAAACCAAAAGCTTTTATACCGGCTACTTCAACACCATTAGCGTCTTTAAATTTTAAAGGAAAAGTTTCGTTATTTAAAGTCTCTTCAAAAGTAACCTCATTACCATTTACTATAAGACCACCAACACTTAAATTACCACTAAAAGTTCCAGTCGCTCCAGTAACATTAGCACCATTTAGAGAACCCGTAAAAGTACCACTACCATTTACAACAAGACCATTAGTATCAACAGTTAAAACTCTAGTACCATTAGGCATATCTACCGCAAACGTATTTGCTCTAGCTATAAATTGAGAACCCGTTGAACCATCAGCTAATAATTTAAGTCCAGCTACACGTCCACCAGCATCAACAGAGAGTGCGTAGGACGCGTTTAATTTACCGTCTACTGTAGATATAGCCGAAGCGTTTGTTGATATGCTAGAAGTGTTACCGTTTACTGTAGAAGTCAACGTTGTAACACTACTTGTAATTGCACTGTCAGAATTTATTCTAGCTGTTTCTTCACTTGTTATAGCAGCATCAAGAGTGTTGTAATTGTTAGTTACGGTTGTCGATAAATTACTAATATTTGTAGCATTAGTAGATATCGCGCCTGTATTACTGTTAACTGTTGTTGTTAACGATGTTACATCACTAGACAGGTTTGTTATATTTGTGCCTTGAGTATTAACTGTTGTAGTTAAGCTACTTATATTACTAGCGTTTGTAGATATATTACCTGTGTTTGTGTTTACACTGCTAGTGAGTGTTGTTATATCTGATTCTGCAGCGGTTATATCTCCCTCGGCGGTTGTAACTCTAGTCTGTAGTGTTGATATATCACTAGCGTTGCTACTTATATCACCAGTATTTGTGTTTACTGTTCCCGTTAGAGTTGTAACATCAGTTTGTATACCAGATATTGTATTTCCTTGAGAAGTAACAGTAGTACTAAGCGTAGATATGCTAGAAGCATTTGTAGCTATATCACCAGTATTAGTATTAACGGTTGTCGTTAAACTAGTTACATCTGAAGACAGATTACTTATATCAGTTTGCGCGGTAGATACGTTTGTCTGTAGTGTTGATATACTACCAGCGTTTGTTGATATATCTGAAGTGTTAGTATTTACTGTCGTTGTTAAATTAGTAATGCTAGTTTCAGCTGCAGTTATATCGGCGGTATTAGTACTAACGTTTGTCTGCAGCGTACTTATACTACTAGCGTTAGTAGATATGTTTCCAGTATTAGTATTAACCGTCGTTGTAAGTGAGGTTAAGTCTGTTTCAACAGCAGATATATCAGACTCGGCAGTAGTTATTCTAGTTCCAAGTGTTGATATACTAGTTGCATTAGATGATATGTCACCTGTGTTTGTATTTACAGTTGTAGTAAGGGATGTTATATCACCCTGGACTGTTGTTATATTAGCCTCTGCTGTAGTTACTCTAGTACCTAAGCTAGATATACTAGTCGCATTAGTAGATATTTCAGAAGTATTTGTATTTACGGTTGATGTTAGTGTTGTAAAACCGTTTTGTAAAAATGTTATATTAGATTCAGCTGTTACAATATCAAGTTCTATATTATCTGTTTTATTGAATATAGATGATATATTGTTTTCTGTAACTGTTACTCTAGTAGATAGACTATTTATAGAAGAATCTAAAGTTGTTACTGTATTGGTTAAACTTTGAAACTGTTCTGCTGTAGCGTAGTTTAATGATGTAGTAAGATCCAATATTTCATTTGCAAAAGCTTCTGTTAAGTTTGCATTTTGTAAAAATATATCAGAAATATCAGATAAGTTGTTTAATATGTTTTGATCTCTTTCTATAGAATTAAATAAACTTGAAACAAAAATAGTTGGTATGTTATTTGAGTTTACTAAGAAGTCGTTTATAAAATCGTTGTTTATAGAAAAATCACCAGTTATCTCATTGTAGTTTGTTATAAAATTAAATAAATTACTTAAATTACTTTGCCCAACAAGAACGTTAGCTATACTGTTATTTATAGAACTTATCTGAGAATTTATTTCAGAGAAATTTATCTCGTTAATGTTATAAGTACTAAAATATGCGCCTAACTCAGATAGCTTATAAGTCTTTGTTTTGTACTTAGAGCCTCGAGCTCCTTCTCCTTCATAAGAAGAGCCAATAAGTCTATCTTCGCCCGACAGATCACCATCGGGCGTATAGTTTCTAATTCTAGCCAAGTTGTATTATTTAAATGTTTTGCTTAGATTCAAGCTCTTTTATTCTGTTTTCTAGTTCTGCTACTTTAGCAACTAAAAGATCAATATAGTTAACAGATTTAATACCTTCATTTTCAGATACAAACTCTGGATGTTCAACTTCTAATTCTTGAGCAATAACACCATATCTTATTTGATCTGGGCTATCTTTCATGTTAAACTGTTTCCAGCTAGCATTTATGCTTTTATTAAGATCTACGATATTTTCTTTTAATGATATATCGGAAGTTTGCGATATTGTTGGAGCAGATATAGTGCCTGTAGCAGTATAGCTTCCATACTGATAAACATTTGTAACTCCATAGCCAAAAGCATCGTCACCTATAACTATAAGTCTAACATTGCTAGCATTCTTATCTATTGATATGCTAGGATTAATACCGTCCCAAGCACTTAAATTTAGAGAACTAACATTAGCTGTACCTAAAACAGTAGCATCTTCGTTTACTTGTAGGTATTCAGTTACTGTATTACCGGTATTTGAAATACTAAATATTATATTTCCAGCAGTAGATCTAACTTTGAAACCTTCTACTTCTTGAAGTCCTTCAAAATTTAAAACATACTTGTTGCTAAACGTTTCAAAAATTGTAGGATATTCATTGGCATCACCTATAGTAAAAGCACCTTTATTTGTTCCACCATAATAAAACCTATAGTTAGCTGTATCATTTAATAAGTTAAATACATGTGCTGTAGAAGCAGTATAGGTATTTGCACTATTCTCTACAAGAAGTATTTGATTATTAGCAGTGTTGCTTAGCTCTGGTTTAGTTTCAAGAGTTATAGTTCCTTCAGAAGTTCCTTTAGTTTTTGCTGAAATATTATTAGTTCTAAAACCATCAATTTTGTAACTGGTTGCAGCGCTTGCTGATGATGATATATTAAAATCATCACTAAAGAACCAATCAGCATCAACGCCGTCTACATACCATTTTCCTGTCTGGTTTGTATAAAGTATATCCGTTTCTATATATATTCTATCGTTAGCTAATAATCTTAACGATGGTAGATTGTCAAGGTATTCTCCTCTAATTTCTGCTACTTTTCTATCATCAGAATCGTACCATACAAGATTTTTACCACCACCGACAGCAAGTTCAGTACCATTAATAGTAATGCCTTCAACATCAACAACGCCTCTAAAAATAGCGTTACCATCAGAGTTTATTTCAAACTCATTAGACGCTACACTAAGACCAGTATCGTCTATTGTTATTTGATTTTGTCCAGCGCCAATCTGTAAGGTACCACTAAATGTAGCGTTACCAGTTACTGCATCTATATTAAATTGAGAAGATGAAAGACCTTGAGAATTTATAGTTACACCGCCTCCAGCAAAACCTGTTGAATCGATAGCAATACCACCACCGGCGATACCGCTACTGTTTATAGAAGCGCCACCGAAAGTACCGCTAGCGCCTGTTATGTTACCAGTAAAAGTAGCGTCTCCTGTTACGGCGTTTATTGCAAATTGTGCAGAAGAAACACCAGCTGAATTTATTGTAACACCTCCACCAACTAAGCCGTTAGTGTCTAGAGTTAAACCACCACCTGAAACACCTGTGTTATCTATACTAATACCTCCGAAAGTACCTGAGGCTGCAGATATGTCACCTGCAAAGCTACCAGATACACCGTTAAGTGGTATGTTAAGATATAAACCAGGATTATCACCACCTGTTACAATTTCAAATGGAGCAACTGAAGTCGTTCCAGTATCTGAATTTACAACTTTAAATGAATCAGTGTTAAATACTATTTCAGATCCTACGTTATCAGCTAAGAAACGCATTCCAGCAACATTACCATTAGCGTCTACTTGTAAGCCATAAGAACTTCTTAGTGTTCCGTCTAGGTTGGCTAAAACACTTGCTGTTTCTTCAACTGTAGCATATACACCTAAAAACTCTAAAGCTTCTGCTTGAGTAAACGCTTCTGCTTTATTAAGAGTTAGTGTACCGTTGTTGTTTGCTAATACAATTGTTCCTTTAACATCTGTATGAGTATCGCTTAACGATCTTATATAAAATCCTGGTCTTATTGTACCTGTAGAAACTGTAACATCTACTGTATTATCACCTATAAATCTTATTGTAGATCCATCAGGTATATACATACCTACTGTAACTGATATAGAGGTTGGACTAAGTATAGATTCAACTCTTGAGTATTGATCAGCCATGTATGGAACACCGCCTGGAACTGAATCAATTTCTACATACTGACCTAGTTTAATATCATTGTTTGCGGCAGATAAAGTAATTATCTTACTTCCTTCGACAGCACCATCTACAATAGAATTTGGAGTTGTCGATGTATTCGCGGCATCAACAGTTGCTTCTGCTTGTATTAAAGAAGGATCAAGCTCTGCAGTATCACCTGTTCTAGTTGCACCAACAACTGCTGTTAAGCTATTTACATAATCAGCCTCGCTTTGATTTTCAGAAGCTATTGTACTTGTTATTACTGATTGAGCGGCTGTAGAAAATGACTGGAAATCCCCGTAAGTTGGAGAAGTAGGATCGTCATCAAAATTAGCAACTTGTGAAAACTGAGCTTCAACCTCTGTTGCAATAGCAAAACCAGAGGTGTTTACACTTGCGGATACGTCTGAAATAAATTGAGCTTCAAAAGTTGTAAATTCTTGATTAACATCATCATAATCACCTATAGCAGCGATTATAGTGTCTACATAACTAGTTGAAGCGTAGTTTTGTGTAGCTACCGTGTTTAATACTTGTGTTGCAAAAGCGCTAGAGTAACCAGTAAACTGTCCATTAACATCAAGATCTAATAAATAAGAAAATAATCCTTGTACATAAGTAGTATCTGCTTTGACATCACTAGCAGACGTTTGGAACATGTCTGTAGCAAAAGAAGATGCTATATTTGTAATTGTGCCTTGTGCGTCTTTGTCTACAATATAAGATCCAAGTGTTCTTACATCCTGCGCAGAAGCAACAATGGTGTCACCGGTAGACTGAGCGGTAGTTAGTAGAAGGTTTTCAGCAAAACTTTCTACAATCTGCGTCATCTCCAAAGTGTTTGGATCGATAGTACCTATAGAAGATTCTAATCTAGTTAAATCTTGAGTTGTAGCAAAACCACTAACGTTTACCTGTGCTGCTACTTCGTTTATAAATGTAGTATTTATTGTAGTAAACTCTCCGTAAGTTGGAGAAGTAGGATCATCGTCTAAGTCACCTATACCAGCTTCAAGTAATGTTACATATGAAGCTTCGGCTTTATCGTCCATTGCGGTTGTTTGTAGCAGTGAACTTGCGAACGCTTCTGAAACAGTTGTTATTTCTCCAGATTGGTTTACATTGAATATTGCAGATCTTAAAGTTGTAAGGTCTGACGCTGTTGCAAAACCATCTGTATTAAATGTACTAAGTATTGAATTCGCAAAAGATTCTGATATAGCTGTTATTCGACCATATGTAGGTGATTCTGGATCATTATCATATGTACCAAAACTACTTGCTAAGTTTGTTGTAAATGTAGCTGAAGCAAAAGTACCTGTAGCTAGAGTCTCTATAATTTGCTGTATAAGAGATGAAGAAACACTTGTTACATTACCATTTTCATCTACATCTGCTATAGAAGAAAACAAATCAAGCACGTACTGTGATGTAGCAAAGCGATCCGACGTAGTTGTCTGAATGATAAGATTAGCAAACGCGGTTGACACCGATGTGATATTACCACCATTACTATCATAAGAGTTATAAGATGATGATATATCTACAAGGAAATGAGCGACAGCCGACAAACTATCAACTACAGCATCGATATCTACCCTTGCTTGAGCAATAGCTTGTTCGTTTTCAGCAATAGCCGTATTATCTCCTACACTTGTAGAAAAATATGAGTTTAGTTCCCCTAGCGTATAGGTTCTGGTCTTATATACTGGACCTGTTTGCCCGTCGCCTTCGTATGATGAACCAACGAGTCTATCACTAGCCGTAAGCTCGGTATCTTGTTTGTAGTTACTAATTCTTGCCATTATTTAGTGTTGTTTAGTTTCGTTCCTTTACCGTGCCCGCCTCTATTACTTTTAACAGACACAAATTTCTTTTTAGTATGATCGTAGTCTTTTCCGTTTATATTCTGCCCAGCCTTAATAGCAGCACGACGCTTCCTTTGATTCTCAGCCTTCATCTTTCTTCTCCGAGGCGTCATCGCGTAAGCTAAATCCCTGGCCTTTTTTGCGGCCGCAGCTTTTTTAGATAATTTCTGCTTTCCCATATGACTATAGATTACATGCATATTTTACTAATTAATAGCGCACTTTAAATATTGTGTGACAGTTGCCCCTTACTAGGATATATCTTAAGGCTATTGTCACCCTAAAAATAGTTGTTAGATGATTAGAGGTAGGGTATTACACCTATAATTTACAGCATAGCACGTCAAAAGAAAAATGCTTCATTTAGCCCCACGGGCCACCTCAACGTATTGTTAGGGCGAAACTTTTTAGGTTTTTACTGGAGCAGACTGGCTACGCTACGGTTCTGATAATACTAGTTTTGTACAGCGCGCCCCGCGCGTGTATAGCACTTCGCCGTCTGACAGACACTCTACGGTGATCTTAAGATAATATATTTGTACTGAGTTACTGAAGTCAAATAAGCAAATGCAGACTTAGTACGAGATGAGTTGGATAATATTAATGTAACAAATAATAACTTTAAATTTAATTACTATGCAAACAAAAAGATTCGTTATTCGCAAAAGCCTAGTTGGTAAGAATGTAACAATTGAATTCACTAACAAGAAGGGTGAGAAGTTCAAGTACAACCATGATGAGGTTTACAATGCTAACAAGAAGAAGTTAGAAAGCATGGAGTGTTTCAAGAAGTATAAGAGTTATACTGCAACAAACAATGTTCCATCATTCGCTAAGGAGTTACTTATTACTAAGTAGCTCTTTGGCTAAAGCCAAGTGCAGACAGAGTACGATATGATCTTGATAATATCTTTGATAACAATACTAATAATATTAATAACTAAATACTAATAACTATGCCTAATTTAGTAAGCGATTGCTGTGGCGCTAATCCATGGCTTAACAACATCAATCTTGAAAGATGCGGTGACTGTTTAGAGAATTGTGAATTTATAAACGAAGACGAGCTATGAGTGAGTTTATAGATCATCCGAAAGAAAAGATCCAAGAACAACTAGAAAGAGTTCTAGAGTTCAAGAGAGAGCATCCTGAGCTATCTGATCTAACAAGGATCCGTTCATGGGAAAGATGGTG
>Ga0255765_1006015_pt1 | contig 11188 bp, 8 predicted proteins | sample 041ome_8_FD_179965 | JGI IMG/M metagenome (GOLD analysis project Ga0255765, IMG submission 179965) | Coastal salt marsh microbial communities from the Groves Creek Marsh, Skidaway Island, Georgia - 041407BS metaG (version 2) | ecosystem: Environmental > Aquatic > Marine > Intertidal zone > Salt... | reverse complement strand
CCCAAAGCCTCAGAATATATTCAAGAGAAAAGATACAAATCGAGAATACTTCAAAGTTTCTGAAGATAAGTTTGTATTCATTATGAATGTAATCAACTGACTCAAGCGTAACTGCTATAACATTCAAAATAATTAAAAGAGAAAAAAACTGATCCCACCTCTTACTTGTTAAATCTCCAAAGACAGCCGGGTTCAAAAGCTGGTGGGTTCTTATTCTTAGACGATCATACTTTTGCAAAGGTTCATTACTCTTCGTTGAAGTAAGAATTATGATAATGAAATCATGAAAATAAAGCCACCGTTATGGATTATTTACAATATTAAGAAATTTTCCTCACTTAAGCTTGCAAGGTCTGACACCATAATCCCTGAAAGCTCTGCAATTTCAACAGTATCTGAAGCATCTGCAGTGGCATCATACCAAACTTTAGCAAATGAACCTTCAACTGAAGCAGCAGATATAATAATCACTCCATCACCAACATTCGCATTAACTCCACCTTTGATACTGGTGATAGCAGATCCAACGTCGTCTACTGCTTCTGTGAAAACTATCACATTGTGGGTTTCATCGATAACATTGGAACTATTTGTCAATGCATCCACTTGGCCAGACACAAATTTCAAATTACTCACTCCAACGAGAGAAAGATCACTGCCGTCGATGAACTGCAAAATGTCATCCGAAATTACAAAGTCATTAATGGTGTCTGACACATCGTAAATTTTAGAGAAAACAAACTTATCGTTACCATTTCCTCCGTTCAAAGTATCAGATCCAGAGTTACCATTTATGACATCATTACCGTCTCCACCAGATAAGATATCGTCTCCACCACCACCGCTAAGAATATCATTCGATATGCCACTAGAAATGTTATTGTCTTGACTATCACCGATGAATTCTAAACTTAGGCCCCCGCCGTAAGAAATATTTTCAATACCAGAAAGAGACATCCTGAAATTAGATGGTATTAGTCCCGGATAGTTGGTGAAAACAGCAGAGCTTTCGAGTGAAAACACAGTGTTCTCGTACAACCAGTGCTCCGAAACTATGAGTGTGTCGTTACCTAATCCACCGTCAATTGTATCGAAATTTCCTCGGATTTTGACACTATCATCTCCATCTCCAAGTACGACGGAAGTCTGACCAAGGTTCAACAAATCTACGACATCATCACCATTTCCAGTATCAATTGAACCTGATCCATCATGTTTTGTGACACTATCATTGCCATCACCGGTATTTATCGCAACTTCACTGGCAATAGATACGATCTGGTCATCACCCGAACCCGTTTTAATCGACAGAGTATTTTCTTTATCAGTGACAGATAGATCATTTGCGATTTCTGCGATTAATATTTCAAAATCCAATATATTGCTATTAAATGGAGCAAAGCCTGCACCTTTGAAAATCTTTTCTGATTTAAAAGAAATAGAAATTTGTGAACTATCGGACACTTCGCTTATTGTGAGTGTATCAATTCCTGAACCACCATCAGCAATAATATCGTTTAAAGAAAAAGTGATGATATCGTCACCACTATCACCAAACAATTGATCGTTGCCTAACTGTCCGTCAATTGAGTCATCACCTGAACCTCCGTAGATCCTATCGTTACCCAAGCCACCTTTTATGGTATCGTTGTCTTCTCCACCTTCGATAAGATCGGCACCGTCACCTCCGTCAATGATATCATCTCCATCATGACCTTTTATGTGATCATCCCCAGCCAAACCGTTTAAAGTATCATTTCCAGAAAACCCATAAATCTCATCTGATTTCGATGTGCCGGTTAGGCTGTCGTCTATCTTAGACCCGCAATTCTCACTCCCTGCACACTTCAATGCATCTGCAGCGCGTCCTCCGCAAGCGCTGACAATCAGCATTAAAGGCAAAGAGAAAAATTTTCGTTTTGAATAATTTAACATGGATAACACTCTAGTTCAGGAAGTAATAGCAAGTTTTAGGCCAAATGATTGCTGATAGAATTTCAGATTAATTCAATTTCATAGGCATTGTTCATCTTTAAGACAGCCTTTGAAATTTAGGGCAAATTGGCACGATAATTGCATTTTCCGAAGCAAATTGATCGATGAACTCGTTTGATACTTGCAATGAAATCGCGAATTGAGGAACGCATAAATGTCTCGCTTGAAAAGAAAATCTAGCAATTTTTTGCAGTCTTTGATTGCTACTATGAGTGTCTCACAAATCCTGAGTGCGTGTGGCGGGTCAGGTAAGTCTAGTTCCGGAACAACAGATGCCTCATCCCCATTAGAGTACAATCTAAGCGGAGTTGCAGTGGAGTTAGTAGGGTCAAGCTCTTCTGAAAGTTTAGTTGGCAATGGAAACGACGCTACAGGAGTCATTGGAAGAGCTGGCGATGATCTCATTCAAACTTTTGGAGGAAATGATCTAATCTTTGGTGATGCTGGAAACGACACGATCCTATCAGGCGCTGGCAATGATGAGATTTACGGTGGTGATGGCAATGATACCATCAAGCCAGGAGATGGAGATGACACCATCGATGCTGGTCCAGGAGAAGACAATATTGAATTGTCTGCGGGTAATGACTTTGAAGATGGAGGTGATGGAATTGATACTCTAGTTATCAGTGCTTCAAGTTTATCAATACCATTCACAATTAATCTACAAACTGGTAGATATTTTTTAACGCCACAGTCTAATTCTCAGACGCCAAATTTTGCAAATATTGAGAACATTACCAGTTATTCTTCTGTGGATTTGACAATCAGCGATACCATCGGAGTGAATGAAATTACACTCAGCTCTGGAGACGATACAGTAACTTCCATAGGTGGAAATGACATTATAAATACTGGCGGTGGCAATGACACCGTTACTCTAGGTTTGGGGAGCTACACCGTCGATCTTGGTGGTGGAGATGATATTTTAAATCTTGGTCCGCAGCAGAGCAAAATTAATGGTGGAAGTGGAACAGACACGGTTGTGGTAAGCTCTGAAACCGGACTTAATACAGTGCATATCGATTTATCGAATGATTTTTATTTCACAACAGAAGTTGGGCCCTCATTTGATGGACAAGATATTTCACTGAAGGACTTTGAAAACGTAACAATTCTAGGTGGCATTAGCTCAACAATCACTGGCGGTAGCGACGCAAACACAATTTTGGGCGGTTCAGCTGTTGACAGCATCATTGGTGGCTCAGGAGATGATATAATATCCGCAGGTGACGGTGACGATATCATCGATGGTGGTGCTGGAGCAGATACTCTCACTGGTGGCGGCGGTGACGACAAATTCGTCTTCACAAAGACATCAAATGGAGTAGATACAATCAACGATTTTGTGATTGCTGACGATATCCTGCAGTTTGCTGATAGTGCTGACCTTTCTCTGGTTGGCGTCAGTAATTTGAATTTTGTGATTGGGGAAGTTGCAACCCTAGCAGATGGATCTAATTTGATCGACGCAACTCATAATTTGATAGTTTTGACGGATGCAGTTGACAAGGTAGACACTGCACTATCCACAATCAATACAGGAGCGAGTGCTTCAGTTGGAAGCGGGGTTATTGTTGTCGCTTTCACAACAGGTGATGACAACGCAAAGGTTTGGTACGATGTTGACGCAGCGACTGATGACACAGCAGTCGTGCTCGCAAATCTTACCGGAATAACAGTCGATGATCTTGCTTCTATGACGATAGATAATTTTATTGTGACCTGAGCGAGTTCGAATTACTCAGTTTATCCGAAATCGTAATCAAAATAATTCTTAGAGAATGCGTCGGCTGTTACAACAGCAAGTACACTGAGCTCTTCAGGATCAATCGTACCAGGATTTAAATCAGTATCCGCAAAATAGTAGATCCCGAATTTACCAGTTGTAGTACTTTCTATTGCCATAAGGATATCACGTCCGACTGTTGAGTTTTGTAATTCGACTTCGGCTTCAAAAGCTGTCGCCACTTCTGTTGTATCTACGAGATTTGCAGCAATAATCGAAGTTCCATCTTTTGATAGAAACAAGTACTCGACAGTGTTTGCTGGTGTTAAATCAATTTGCTGTTCGTCACCAGCTGTTGTATTCAATACAATTCCATCAAATGTCTGGTCTCCACCATCCAGTGCTGTTGCCAGATCGCCACCTACAAGAATTTCATCATCGTTACTTAAGAAGTTAGTGATCGTATCAGAACCAGTTGGAGAGCCCGCCGCAGCCCCATCACCAGATGTCATAAACGTAATTTTGTCCGCTCCGCCCTCAATCAGGTTAATCTGATCTGCGCCGTATCTTCCAATGATAATATCATTACCAGCGGTTCCAGTAATTATGTCATCACCAGATACACCGCCGTCTATCGTAAAAGTTGAAATATCATTTGTGTCTACACTTATATTTGACAATTCTATGGTATCAGCAGCGCTTGTGCCTAAAATAGAAATTGTTTCACCAAGATCATCACCTGACCCCAGAAATGTTATAATTCGTCCAGAAACAGTAGAAGCATCTAAATTCAGATTTTGCCCAGATATCAAAGAAATCTCATTGACTAGTCCTAAATCCAAACTTCCGGTCGTTGAGCTTTCAATCAAGTCAATATCAGACGCACTTTGACTGCGTGTACTTTCCAAAAGATATATGTTTGCATCGGGGTCATCACTCAGCGCAGATTGCAAATTGCTACTAATGTCTGAGCTGTCTGAATTAAGTAAGTTTGCAACATTATCTTCAATACCTGTAGAAAAGACAGCTCGTGATTTAGAAGCTATATCGCTTGCATCACTGGCGGTCACTCGTGTTGTGACTGTTGCAATACCGATATAGTCATTGATACCAGTCAAGCCTAAAAGTATATCACTTGATGATCCACTAATATCATTATCAGCACCAGAAAACGCTAAGGATATTGTACCTGAATTGGCAGAGTTTATTGATTTAAGCTGTGATAAATATTCTGTAGCAGAAGCGGAAGCAGAATTAATGATTATGCTACCTTCATGTGTTGTAATCCCATTTAAAGCCTCATTTAAATCGCTGGCAGACCCCTGAAGAGTTGTTGACGAGCCGCTATCAATTAAAGTTACTAATCCAGAAGTAGAGGAATTAATGGCCTTCAATTGAGTAAGATAATCAACACCAATATTCGATGTACTCGCAGCACTTAGAGTTATATTTCCCGTATGACTGTCTATTCCCAAAAGTGCTGCAGAAAGATCAATTGCAGAACCCCTCAGTTCTGTAGAAGCTCCACTGCCAGAAAGTGTAATTGAGCCAGAAGTTGAAGCATTTATTGATTTTAATTGAGCAAGATAATCTACTCCAGAGTCACTCGTACTAGCGGATGTCAATGATACACCTGCTGTATGTGATGATATACCTGAAAGAGCTGCTTGCAAGTCGTCTGCAGATCCATTTAATTCCGTTGCCGCGGCAGTACCTGTTAGTGTTATCATGCCTGACGTTGATGCGTTTATTGCCTTTAACTGAGCGAGATAATCTTTACCTCCATCAGATGTTGATGCTTCTGATATCGCTACAGAACCGGTGTGCGATACTATTCCTGCTAAACCTGACTGCAAATCTGAAGCACTTCCTTGCAAGGTCGTTGATGCTCCAGAACCACTTAGTGTGACATCACCTGAGGTAGCATCATTGATTTTCTTTAATTTACTCAAATAGTCGGCTTCAACAGCTGATGTTATTTTAACATCGGAGGTAGACGCTGTAACTTTACTGTCTATCGTGTCCAAAGCAGCGATGTGCTCGTCAACAGATCCAGTAATGCTTAAAGCATTTACTACAGTTACATCGCCTGTGGTAGAACCCCCGATTGCAGCTAGTTTACTTGCAGCAACTTCAGAACGCGCATCATCATTGATTTCCACTTCGACGGAAGAACTTAATTGGATTTTATCTCCACTTTGTCCCTTTTCTGTCGAGAGAACGTAATAGCCATCGTCGACAGATCCCGTTACTTTTGAATGGACTATTGCATTTACAAAACCTGAAGTATTAGCAGCCACAAACTTAAGATCTGATAAACTTGCTTGTGCGCCAGATACCAAAAGGCTTATGTTGCCAGCAGTTTGGATGGTTTCCTGATCATCCAATAAATTCTTTAGATCGCTTGCTATTCCTGTCGAATTTACAACACCAGTTACGTCAATTTTATTAGCATTAGCTAGATCTAAAGCCAGCAAATCCGATGCAATAGCTTCGCCCGAGATTTTAATACTACCAGTAACTTTTAATCGAGTTAGGTCAGTATTGTAGTCAACGTCTGTTAAAACAAGATTTCCTTCTCCTGAAATGACTAAATCCATCGCTTCTAAGTCAGAACTTTTTAGTTCTAATGTCGCCCCAGATGGTAAGGACAAAACATCAATATCCTCATATAGTATCTTACCATTAGAAGTAATTCCGCCTTGCGAAAATAGTAATTCTTTGGTCACTTTATCCAAAATAACAGTGACATTACCTGTGGGATTACCTTCAAAGGTAATCGAAGTTAGTGCCAAATTACCATTTTCTATAGTGTCATCCACAACCTGTGACGACAAATCCGGCGCGTCGTTTAGATCACTGGTGTATGTGGCAGCTTGTATTGCTTTTGCAGACAAAAGGTCTTTGGAAATATCAGAGTTCTCAACTGTCGTTAAGACAAATGGGTTGCCTTCTGCATAAATTGAAAGAGAGCTTGATGACACAAGATCCAAGAAGGAATTTAATTCTTCTTCACTTTCAAAAACAATTTCAATTTTACTATCCAGAGAGTTAACAACAATAGTCTGCATAGATTGAAGCTGGGATAAACCTATTTTGATATCAGCATTTTCTGAAAGCTCCAAACTAACGGCACCTACGAATTCAACATTCGTAAAATCTGTTGATCCACGTTTGAGTGATACACCATTAAAACCGGATATCTTGCTTTCAACAGCAAAAGCTAATTCTCTTGAGGTATCGATAAAATCAAATTCAATTATACCAGTACCATCAGCCTGAAATCGAATGCTATCTTCTACTTCAGTTGTCTCACTTACTTCTATAATCGAAGATGATGGATCTTTTAGAGCTAGCCCTTGAACAGGAGTTATGCTGTATGAACTGCCAGACTTTGATAAATTTACACTGCCATCATTTGAAGGTGCACTGCTACCACCACATGCAGACAGAGCCAAAAGTGTTGGCAAAGAGCTAAGTGTTTTAAACTTAATGTTATTCAGATTTTGTTTGAAATCTGACACCCTTTGTCGTCTATTATTATCGTCAATTAAATACAAAGTCATCTCAACCCTAACGAAGGCCTGTCAGTAAGCAGACCTGCTTCAATCATTATAACGTCATCGATGCACAATTGTTTATTTAAGAGAGAAGTTATATAATTTCAGATATTAAGAACAACTTTTAACACACCTTAAATTATTGTTTTTATATCATTTATTCTCTTTGGCACAATGTGTGCTCTTTCTAATTATGATAAATTTTATGTCAAAAATTTGGATGGGCAAAAACCTGGTATTAGTATCTTGGGGCATATTACTTGCTGTCTTATCTTTTGTATGGCTTAACGTTTTTAGCAATCTTCTTAACACAGCGATAGACTTACCAGTACCCCTTGCAGCAACAGAGTTAGATACCAACAGTTTAGAAATTGTAGCAGACGAAAAGAGTTTCTTAATCAACAAAATTGCTGCATATCCAGATAAAGATCCAAATGTACGTGTCTCTTATGATGCTCTTTCGGGTGAGTTTTTCACAGTAAGTGTTCCCAACATCACAACTAAGACTTATGAGTTGCCAATTTTTGCTACCCATTTTCTGTTAAGTATTCCCGAGTTATTTTCATCAGTAGAAAAAAATGGATTAAAACTAGAAAGTAGTTTTAACAAATTTCAAAGTGGCCAGGCTAAAGCTACGGATAGGATTAAGTATAAACCAGTAACTGATCCTCTAAATTCGCAATTCGATTTGCAATCAAATTATGCGAGCTTTTTCTCAGTCACTTTAATGCAAGACCGTTTACCACCAGCAATATCGCAGGATAGTGTTCCCGAAGCCAGGACGACGCGGAAAACTTATTCGCCTAGACCAAAATTGCGACCTCAAAATTTGAACAACGGAGTTTTGATAGCTGTTGGTTATTTTACTATGAAGCAAAACTTAGATCGTACATTACAGACCTTAGATCTAACAGGTTACCCTTACTCTCACAAAAGATTAGAGGAACAAAAAGGATCTTTAGTTACAGTCGGTCCATTCACGAGCAGGAGCAGTGCAAAAAAAGCACTTGAAATTACAAAGTTCGTCGGATTTTCTGATGCTTACATCTTAAACTGATGTTCTGGAAGCTATTAAAAATATAGCCGTTTAAGTTCTTACTTCGTTTTTTAAATAAAGAATTAGTCCGAACTGAATTGTTTATTCATGCTGTCAAAGATGTTTTCTAATGTCACTTGGTTATTGCAATCTTGAAATGCTTCGATGTTCGAACCTGCTGCGAATTTTGCACCATTTATACGCACAGCGTTAAATTGTGGTGCCATAACGACCTGCAGTTCATCTTTTGCACTCGCACGAATAAAGGCTTCTCCATGCTTGAAATTCACTGTTTTACCGGTCGCAAGGTTTTTCAAGCCAAAGGAATTAATGTCCATTTCGCAATTGGTCTCTAATGAAACGCGCGCGACAAACTCTTTATGACGCTCCGGAGCGAAAACATCTTGGCCAATAGCATAATAAACTCCAACACTTATTATCGGAACAAGAACGAGTTTGAACATGCGAGTTGTCTCCAAATTCTAGTTTAAGCGAATAGCGATGCCTTGGAAAACAAGTATCATCGTGTAATGCAAAATGTCTTTTCGTTCTTTAGAAGAACATGATCATAGGTCGTCACGGCTCCCAAACGCTCTTCACAGAAAACTTTAAAGTCATTTAACTCCTCGTAAAAAATTCCTGATTTAGAAATCTGAGGCAGATCTGCTATCATCAGATTTAAAATCAAACACTTCTTTGTTTTTGCAAAAATGCTTTCTAACTCGCTACGAAAATAAGAACGCCAATCTGTAACTGTCGTTTTCGGAGCGTAGTTATAGGTACCGGACATAATCGAGAAGTCCATCAATTCTACTGGTCTGGAGCCTTGCATGAAACGAGCATTTTTAGAGCTCATCTTGCTATCACAGAATTCAATCAAATTATCTGCAAGATCATATCCAGTATATTCAAAATCTATATTATCGTGCTCGTGTTGGAGGAACTTCAAAAAACCACCATACCCACAGCCAATGTCACAAATACTCACTTTACGGTTCTGAATTCTCTCACAAATTATGTCTGCAATGACTGAAAACCGTGCGCTCTGCCGCGCTTCACTAAACCATAAACTTGCCTCTGGTTGAGGGCCAAATTTTGTGAAACGCCAGCTGAAAGTGGAGGCTATTTCTCTTTCCAAAAGTGTATAGTTTTTTGTCAGCATTATACGGAATTTATCGCCATCGATTTATGCAGTTTCCACTGCAGTTCCAGACACAGATACAATCACGTAATTTTGATGCTCCAAATAAGCATTTGTCAAATCTATGCTATATCCGAGAATAGCGTTTGCACCGCGCTTAATCGCGTTTGCCTTAAGTTCGATATCTGCTTCTTCAATGACTTTTCTTAGGGATTGATGGTCCCCCGGGACTTTCTTGCGAACAAATAAATTTTTCCAGCTTGTATCTTTTTTATGCGGTGAGCTTGTTAGGGTCGCTTCACCATGGACAATGCCAAAACGTTTACGAACCCGTAAATTTGTATTTAGTTCACTTGTAACGAGGATATTTTCAAATTTCTCAAAATAATTATCAAGTGATTTAACATTGCTAGGGCGTCGAGAGCTATTTGCAACGTCAACTTTTGTTTTTACGAGCGATTTTACATAGCATGCAACACACATACCGTCATGATCACGCGCAACGTTGGACTCAGTATAGCCCATTTTTGTATTACATTCTGCACAACTCGCCATTTAAAATTCCTTCAATACTTATTTATCAACGCGTTAATTTTTCTAAAAGCTCTGAATTTGTTTGCATCAGTCGAGCCGCACCATTGAATTGTTGTTGAGCGCGGATCATCGCAGTTAACTCGTCAGTGATGTCCACATTGGATGTTTCAAGATATCCACTTTTCACAGCTGCAAAGCCTGCTTCTGTTGGAGCCCCTAACTGTAACGTGCCAGCTTTTGCTGCCGCACTATATCGAGCATTGCCAAGTTCACGAAGCCCCTCGGGATTAGCGAATAGACCTAACACAAGAGTTCCAATAGGAGTTGGTGGTGTCGTATCACTATATTCTCCATATTGAGCTAGGATTTTTCCATCTTCCCCAATTATCAATTCGGACATAGCCTCATCGTCTTTTTCCATCGGGATTTGGATAGGTAAAAGGGCATCTATATCAACATTTTCAGTGGCAAAGTCTCCATCAACAAGTGGATTACCAAGTACACGACAGCTATCGCTAGCTGTTAGAAATCCGTCTGTGTCTATTGAAAACGACCCGTTTCTCGTAAAGCTTATCATAGAGTCTTGAGGGTGCTTCAGAATAAAAAAACCATTTCCTGCTAAGCCAAAGTCTGTAGTTTTTTGAGTTGGAAGCAGCGTACTTTGAGTTTGGCTCAACCGGTTTTCGTCAACCAGTGACCCGAGACCTGAGGAGGATGCTTGAATGGAATCAGATAGCGAACTTGGCGCAACGTCTGTGTAAGCTGCAATGGATTTTTTAAAGCCTGTTGTATTCGCGTTTGCCACATTATTAGAAATTATTGATAACTCATTCTTGGCTGTCGCCATTCCTGCTTTGATAACCGAGAACATTGTTTACTCCTACTTTTGTAAGAGAACAGCAAAATTTGTGCCAACACGTGCTTCGTTTTAGCCAAGAAAATCGAATAAGGATTTACTCGCAATTCGTGTAAAAGTCGCCTGAGCAGCATCTTTTTGCAGCATCAACATCTCGATACGAGTAAGTAGAAAGGCAAGATCCGCATCTTCTATTTTCGAGATGTCTTCTTGTAACTCATCAAGTAGATTTTGATTATTGTATTCAGTATCTTGGGCGCGCCTTGAAGAAGCAGAAACTTCTGCTCTCAAATTTGAGATGTGTGAAAATGCATCTGAAATACGGTTCGAAACGTTA
>Ga0255765_1006009_pt1 | contig 11194 bp, 9 predicted proteins | sample 041ome_8_FD_179965 | JGI IMG/M metagenome (GOLD analysis project Ga0255765, IMG submission 179965) | Coastal salt marsh microbial communities from the Groves Creek Marsh, Skidaway Island, Georgia - 041407BS metaG (version 2) | ecosystem: Environmental > Aquatic > Marine > Intertidal zone > Salt... | reverse complement strand
GTAGAGCGGGTCGGCTGGGGTCATGGTCGATCGGCGCTTTTTTTGATGGTACCGCTAGCCTAGAGGATGAGCGTAAAGCTTGCCACTATCACCAAACCCGGTTCTCACCGAGCGATGAATCGTGTTAAATACGCGCCCTCGCAGTTGCAAGCTATTTAACGCATGGCGCTGATAGTTCAAAAGTACGGCGGAACATCGGTCGGCTCAGTGGAGCGGATTGGTGCGGTCGCGGATCGAGTGGCTCGTTTCAAAAGCGAGGGCCACGACGTGGTTGTGGTTGTATCCGCTATGTCCGGAGAGACCAACCGTTTGCTCGCGCTCGCCAAGGAAATTCAGGCAAACCCGGCGCCACGGGAGCTGGATGCGTTGCTCAGCACTGGCGAGAAAGTCACCACTGCGCTGCTCAGCATGGCGCTGCACGAGCGCGACGTGCGCGCCCGCTCCTACAGCGGTAATCAGGTAGGGATCCTCACTGACAGCGCCCACAACAAGGCGCGTATTCAGGATATCAAGCTTGATACGCTCAAATCCGAGCTAGACGCGGGCGGTGTACCCGTAGTTGCCGGTTTTCAGGGGGTCGACGTGCAGGGGAATGTCACCACCTTGGGGCGCGGCGGGTCTGACACTACGGCGGTCGCGTTGGCCGCGGCGCTAAAGGCAGATGAGTGCCAGATCTATACCGATGTGGATGGCGTCTATACGACTGACCCACGCATGGTGGACGGCGCGAGGCGGCTTGACCACATAACCTTTGAAGAAATGCTTGAGATGTCGAGCATGGGCTCGAAGGTTTTACAGATTCGCTCAGTGGAGTTCGCGGGTAAATACAAAGTCCCGCTCCGGGTGCTGAGTAGCTTTGAGGAAGGGCCGGGCACATTGATTTCTACCGAGGAGGATACCTCTATGGAAGCCCCAGTTATTGCAGGCATTGCGTTTAACCGCGACGAAGCAAAGCTCACGGTAATAGGAGTCCCGGATAATCCGGGAATGGCGTACCGCATCCTGGGCCCTGTGGGGGAGGCGAATATTGAGGTCGATGTCATCCTGCAGAACAGTCGTGGCGAGAATGAGACCGATTTTACCTTCACCGTGGCACGCAGCGATATGGACAAGGCCGCGCAGCTCTTGATGCCTGTGGTGGCGGAGTTAGGTGCTGGCGAGGTGCTGACGGACGATCACATCGCTAAGGTCTCTGTTGTTGGCGTCGGGATGCGATCCCACTCGGGCGTGGCGGCGACCATGTTTAAGGCGCTGGCCGATGTCGGGGTGAACATTCAGATGATCAGCACCTCTGAAATCAAAATCTCGGTAATCATCGAAGAAAAATATCTTGAACTGGCGGTGCGGAGCCTGCATTCTGCTTTCGGACTTGATACAGTCGAAACAACGGCTTAGTCACCAGTTGCGGTGAAGAACCAGGATCCGGCCGGTAAGAGAACGCCGGACCAGCATTACAAGGAAGTGAGTTATGCTGATTTTGACACGGCGCGTAGGTGAATCACTCATGGTTGGTGACGATGTCACCATCACGGTGCTGGGCGTTAAAGGGAACCAAGTGCGGGTGGGTGTCAATGCACCCAAAGACGTGGCGGTTCATCGCGAGGAAATACTCAACCGCATCGAAGAGTCGGCGCCCCGAGAGGTGGCTGACGACTGAGCTAAAATGAGACCTCAATAGATTAAGAAACAACGAGCATTTGGAGAAGTGGCCGAGTGGCTGACCGAGCAGTCAAAGACTGCGAAGGAGCGCCGGAGGTACGACGGCGACCCGAAGGGCGAGGTGCAACGCACCGAGTAACGCGCGACCCGGGAGCGCCAATGGAGCAAGAAAAAGAGTAAGAGACAACGAGCATTTGGAGAAGTGGCCGAGTGGCTGAAGGCGCTCCCCTGCTAAGGGAGTATACGTTAATAGCGTATCGAGGGTTCGAATCCCTCCTTCTCCGCCATACAGTCTGCGCGTTGGAGCCTCTTTCCAGAGGCTGACCGCATAATGACCGGTAAGCCCGCTATTGAGCGGGTTTTTGCTTTTCTGGTGTTTTGGCCGCTTGAAGTGACTGACTACACAGAAAAGATACCCTCAACGCGAAATAGGCGAAATACTAGGTGTTACCTGCGCTCTAGACTAGGCTGAGGCCACCTGCTCAAGGCGCCCTTGTCCGCGACTTAGGGTTTACAAAAAACCTGATAAACGTCGGCGTGATTTACCGATAACTGACTCAGCGCGACGCCCGCCTTGAATAAGGCGGCCTTCTGCTCTTTCTCATCCGTATCTTTCGATTTTTTGATGATTTCCCCCGAGTGATAGAGATAAGCACCGGCGGCGTCACTGATCAGTTCGCAGTCATCTGCAGCCCATGTTGCCTGCGTCTCATCTTGAGAAATATCGTTCTCCACGGTACCGACTTCGACCCACTGCCAATCGGCTCGAGCGGTCAGGGTGAACAGCGCCGCAACGGTCATTACCACCATTACTTGTGCTCTCATTTAACATCTCCATTTCGTCAAATGTGACTAACTCTAACAGCGGCGAGTATGCCGGCGAAAGCCCCGGAACTGATCACTTTTAATGTGGTGTTATAGAAGTGCGACGCTAAAGTCGCTGGGCTTATTTTTGGTTTCTTTATTGCGAGACCGATCCGATAGATATGTGTTGTGCCGCCGCTAGAACCCATGCGCTTGCATTTTGGTACGCCGCTAAAGTGACCGATAAGTCTAAATCACGGTGTACCGCTCCGGCCGCGATTGGGCGCTCTATCTAGACTAAGTGAAGCATAGCGATGACGCGGTTATGGGTATAAAACGGTTTACACTCCTGGTTATGACTCGTCTTTGGACAATTTTGCTACCGGTGTTTACGACCCTAGCCGCCCTTTTTACAGGCTCGGCGTCGGCGCAGTCGGGTTCCATAAGCTATAGCCTTGACCAGGCGATCGCAGGTGAGGTTGTTTATCAAAACGACTGCGCGAGCTGTCACGGGCCGAGGCTGGGCGGTAGCGAGGCGGCGCCGGGCTTGGTGGGGCAGCGTTTTTTGGATGTCTGGCGCGAGCAAGACCTCGGTGCATTTACCCGCGTCAACTTAACGATGCCAACATCTAACCCTGGCGGGCTCCCGGATGCCGCATACGAATCTGTGATCGCCTTTCTGCTCAGTCAAAACGGGCATCCTGTCGGGCAAGATCCTATTAGCCTTGGAGCGTCATTGGAGAGTCGCGAGACGCTTCAAAAACTTGGCCTCCAGCCGCCCTTAAAATTTTCTCGCACCCATACACAGATGCAGTCAGTGACCGAGTGGCTTCATCATCGCGGCACTCTTCACGGGCAAAATTACTCTCCACTCGACCAAATTAATGCAGGTAACGCGGCCGATCTCCGTATCGCGTGGCGCTGGAAGTCGGATAATTTTGGGCCCGCTCCGTGGCCTAACTATCAAGTGACGCCGCTGATGGCCAATGGCGTGCTATACGCCACAGCCGGCGCACAGCGCTCGGTGTTGGCCATTGACGCAGTCACCGGAGAGACTTTGTGGATGTATCGTCTCGACGAGGGGGAACGCGGAGGCTACGCACCCCGTAAGGGGCCGGGTAGGGGGGTGGCATTTCATCGCACCGAAGACCAAGAGACCATTTTTGTGATCTCCCCCGGATATCGATTGGTGGCGTTGGATGCCACGACCGGTCGACCGCGGACGGCATTTGGCGATGGGGGATTAGTAGACCTCAAGTTGCAGCTGGGAGTTGATCTCGATCCCGTCACCGCCCCTATTGGTGCCAGTTCACCCCCGATGGTTGTCGGTGATGTGGTGATTGTTGGCGCGGCGTTCGCTTTTAGCGGCGCACCCGAGTCACCGCAGGCGCTCAAAGCAAAGATCACGGCTTACGATGCCAATACGGGCGAGCTTCTATGGCGCTTTAATACGATTCCCGCCGCGAACGAATTGGGGTTCGACACTTGGGGAGAGGGCTCGGCCGATTACACGGGCAATACGGGCGTTTGGGCCCCGATGAGTGCCGACCCCGAGTTGGGGTATGTGTATCTGCCGGTTGAGGCGCCCACCAGTGACTACTACGGCGGTCACCGCCCCGGTAATAACTTGTATGGACAGAGCCTCGTCTGCCTCAATGCCGCCACCGGGGAGCGCGTGTGGCACTTTCAAACGGTGCATCATCCAATCTGGGATTACGATTTGCCCGCGCCGCCGGTTCTACTCGATATCACGGTGAATAACCGGGAGATTCCCGCGGTTGCGCAAATTACGAAGCAAGGGCTGACCTTTGTGTTTGATCGCCGCACGGGAGAACCTGTTTGGCCAATTCTAGAGGTGCCTGTTGCTCAGAGCGCTGTGCCGGGTGAGCAAACTGCAGACACACAGCCGATACCGTCGTTACCCGAGCCCTTCGGGCGCACGGGTGTTACCAAAGATCAGCTCAATGACCTGACACCGGAGATACTCGCCGAGGCCCAGCGGATAGCCGAGGGCTATACCCTAGGTCCACTCTACACGCCGCCGACGCTGGTAGATGAAATTAATCGCGGCACGTTGGTGCTGCCGGGATCCGTGGGGGGCGCTAACTGGCAAGGCGCCGTGGCCGATCCCGAATCAGGTGTGCTGTATGTCTCTTACGCCGTTGCCCCTGAGGTAGTGGGACTGATTGCCGACACGGAGCGCTCCCTCATGCGGTACGTGCTCAGAGATGCCACTCTGGGCGGGCCATTCGATTTGCCGCTCCTTAAGCCCCCTTGGGGCTGGATCAGTGCACTTGATATGAATACGGGCAGGCTGCTGTGGCAACGCCCCAACAGTCGAACTCCGCGAGAGGTGCGCGAGCATCCGAAACTGGCGGGTGTCGAAATACCCGAAACGGGGAATGATGATCGCTCTGGACTGCTGGTGACGAAAACACTGCTATTTTCTGGAGAGGGAGCCGGTATGTACGGTTCTCGTTGGGGCGGCTCGTTATTCAGGGCGCACGATAAAATGACCGGAGAGGTGATTGCCGAGATCGATCTGGGGCAGCGCCAGACGGGCGTTCCTATGACCTACGCGGTAGGTGGCCGTCAATATATTGTTGTGGCCACCGGCGCACCGGGTGAAGCGGGGCAGTTGGTTGCGCTGACACTGAATCGGTAGCACTTATGCTGATACCTCAGATAGGCAAGCTCGCTGCGGTATGAGTAAGATTATCTACACCGCTGCCGTTTAAGAAGTTAGGAGGAGTCGCGGCGTGGGGATCTGGTGTGTAGGGTAGGATTTTCTCCTCGCTTGGATCGGTTTCCCTCGCGCCGCATTCCTCACGTTACGCCTCTTAGAATCCCACTTCCAAGATTTAGTCCGCATATTGGCGGGTTTTGTTTAGCGCGAAAGAATCTTCATCAATACTGCCAATAGCGTTTAAAACGTCACATGTTTGGTCATAACACGTTGTTTCTGCGTCAAATCGCGAGTGTCGGTTCTGGACATCGCATTGAATCTGCTACTGGTTTTTCAGACCGGGATGTTCAGCTTAATTTGGCTTTAGCGGCCAGAGCAGGCACCGCTGACTTGTCCGGGACGTCCAGAAAGTCCGGTTGTTGGTAGGTGGGATTGGGATAGTCGTAATATCCCTTGCCGGCGAGTAAACCCATTCGCCCCGTGTCGAGAAAATGCTCTTGAATATAAGCGGCATTGGTGAGCATCTCCTCGTCGCCCAATTGCGTTCCCCAGTAAGTGAAGATCTCGCGCAGGGTCCCCATGCCCACCATATCCATGATTCCACAGGGACCCATGGTGCAGCCGCGATTCATGATCATGTAGGTGCGGTCAACCGTCTCGTGATCTGCGACCCCTTTGGTAACGAGGGATTGAGCCGCTTGGAGTAGGGGCACCAGCAAGCTGTTACAGACGTAGCCATTTTGCTCACGGGAAATCGGTATCGGGACCATGCCGATTTCAACGGCATAGGCGGTGAGCCGGGTCAGGGTATCGTCCGAGGTCTCCGGTGCGCCCATGATTTCCGCAATGTTCAAAGCCCAAATCATGTTGGCAAAATGCAGTGCACCAAATCGATCCGGTCGACCCGTTTCGGCGGAGAACATGGAAGGCAGCAAGGTGGATGAGTTCGTTGCGAGAATCGTCTCCTCCGGCATGATGGTAGCGAGCTTCTGATACACATCTATTTTGATGTCGGGCACCTCGGGCACAGCCTCGATCACAAGGTCAGCGTTTTGTGCCGCCTCGGTAAGATCAGTGGTGAAAGTCAGCCGCGATTTTGTCGCCGCGATATCGTCCTCACTGGCATTAAGATCAGCGGTATAAATAGCCGCATAGCCCGCGTGCGCGGCGCGACAGTTTTCAAGACCTTCTTCCGATATGTCGTAGACAGTGACCTGTTTGCCCATGTACGCGCTATGCCAGGCGATCTGTCCACCTAGGGTGCCGGCGCCGATCATGGCGACGTTTTCCAAATGGGATTCTGACATTGTGGTTTCCCCCGTTTTTTGGTTTTTGTCCGTCTTTTCAAAATGGTGCGTTCGTGACCGTTGTCAATACAAACGCGCCGTTGTTGAACCACAGTATTAAAGCGGGCGCGACGATGTAAACCGCAAACCCAACCCTTGTCGCCTTTTGCTACCCGAGCACTGACAAGGACCGGATCAGCGCTGCTTCCGCAGATCCCACGATGCTGGCGGAGGGAGTCAAGCCTCTGGCGGATTGAGTCAAGAAGCAGATGATCAGAGACATTCCAATAGTCTCGAGGTATGAATACACAAGGAGAGACATGATGAGAGCGTTTATTACAGCTATGTTGATTGGTTTGGGTGCAACCAGCGCCTTCGGGCAGTCGGGCACTGTGGCTCCGATCGATAGCACCAATCACGTGGGATCCCTGCTGGAGGAGTGGTTTGGGGGTGAGGCGTCAGAGAGCGCCGAGATTTCAGCCCTTTTGGAAGAGCTGCTTGCGTTGGTGGAGTCACTCGATTTTCAGGAGTTGATCGATCGATTAAGCGCGCTTGATTTTGATGAGCTGGGCGCAGAGATACAGGATCTGCGTGATGAGTTGAATCTGTATCGCTATGGGTATGTCGGTGTTGCCGAGGTAGCAGTTCCTGAAGATGCCACGATGCCCTCCTTTTGGAACCTATCCAAGCTGTGTCAGGACACCTTTGGTGAGGACGCGAGATTGGCGAGAACCAGCGACATCGCTTATCTACTGGAGCGCGGAGAATTGCAGTGGGACGGCGTTGAGCGCGCGGTTTTTAAATCGAGCTACCCCATCCCTTACAAAGATGGACTTTACGATACGTTGGTCAGCGCGCCTGTTAACGTGGATGGTTTGGTGATCTTTGATGCGGCATCAGATCGTTTCGTGACCACGGATTCAGCGCGTACCGCCACCCCAGCATGCAGTGCGAAAGCTCGTTGATACGATGAGCCCCGCCGAGGCGGGGCTTTTTTGTTGCTAAGGCATCATTAGCGCCAGGATCGCGCGAGATTAAGTTATTGAGTCTCGGGGTTTTGCCCAATCCAAACGGGTCCCGTGCCGTAATTAGACTCCAGATCCTGCGCCACCTGCTGGGCATCTTCTTTGGCCTCTAATCCGATCACCCGAACCCGGAAAAGTGTCCTTCCTTCATCAGTCGACATCTCCTGAACAACGGCGTCAAAGCCGCTGTCAGTGAGTCGCGCGCTGAGGTTGACTGCGGATTGCGCTACCGAAAAGGCTCCCACATTGACGAACCAGCCGCCCGGTGTCGGTACACTCGCGGATTCCTGTTCCGCATCGGGGGTCTTGTCAGCTGCCACCGCCGGGCTACTCGTCTCACTCGTTTGCTCGGGAACACCACTGTCAGCCACATCGGGCGCTGTCATTGCGGTTGCTTCCTGCAAGCGGGCGATCTCAGCCATCGCCAGTTCGTAGTCGCGATACAAGCCATCTAGCTGTAGTTTCAACGCGGCGTTATCGGTCTCGAGCGCAGATAGCGCGGAAGCGTCTACCGTGCTCACGGATTTCGCCTGTGATTGGTTGCGCTCCAATTCGTTGATTCTGGCCTGCAATTCGCCTCTTTCCTCAAACAGGCCCCAGCCGCCGACGGAGATCAGCACGATCGCAACCAACCCTACCAACATGGGCCAAACTGAACGTGAGGTCGCCACCTCCGGCGCAGCCGTTCCTACGGCGGTCAGGGGCATCTCGAGGCGGTCGTCATTTTCGTCCGAGTTATCCTCATCATCGTCTTCGAAGTCATCTTCGTCCAGGTCGCCGTCATCCCCGTCGTCCTCGGGGTCGACGTCCTCTTCTTCGTCGTCGAGATCGTCCTCTAGGTCGTCGTCCTCGTAGTCATCCTCTTCGAGATCGTTGTCGTCCTCGAGATCTTCCTCGTCCAAATCTTCGTCTTCGAATTCTTCATCACGACCGACAAGATCACTTTCGGGGCTCGACCAGGAGGATTCATCATCCTCTGACATCTCATCGGAGTCGTCCTCGGTTGCCGATTCAGGCTCGGCGGAATCCGGATGGATTGCTGCGGCAAGTCCGCTGTCGACGAGCCAATCCTTCTCAGGTGCCTCGGTTGGTTCTCTGTCCGCTGGCATCGATAGATCATCGGCGCCTGAATCGCTCCAGAGTGGCGAGTCAAAGTCCATCTCGCCAGTTTCGGACAGGTCATCCCGCGGCACCGATGCGGCCGAATAGCTATCGGTCTGCTCGGCATCTGCCCATTCGGTACTGTCGCTGTCTCTATTGGGTGTTCCCGCCTCAGGGCGGTTTTCTTCTTCGTCGCGGTTATCCATCGCTAGCGGCCCCTTGTGTAACGCACGTGGTGTAATACGACTCTACACTAAAGTCTTTGCGAGTCGCGTACCGAAAACAAGCCAAAAAAATGCGACATATCAACAGCCTGTAAATCGCCGTTCTTTTATCACTGCCAGGCGTTACAGTAGAGGTCACGGTTGCGGAGTGTTCAGCTGGACATGTTGCGAATTTATACCCACGCGGAATGTCTCGAACATCAGGTGCCGGGGAGCCATCCCGAGCGTCCGGCCCGCCTCGCCCATTTGATCAAACATTTGGAACGTACCGGTTTTGCTCGAGATTATCCGCTAAGGGTAGCGCCTGATATAGAGCAAGCACGCATTGCAGCTGCTCACGATGCCTCGCTAATGCACCGCTTGAGTGAGCGATTGCCTGAAGACGGTTTGACACCCCTCGATCCCGATACTTGGCTTAGTCCAAACAGCCTGGCAGCCGCGCGGCACGCTGCTGGTGCAGTATGGCAAGGCGCGCTGGATGTGGTGGCAGGGGAAGTGGATCGCGTGTTCTGCGCGGTCAGACCACCGGGGCATCACGCAGAATCCGCAAGCCCCATGGGCTTTTGTTTACTGAACAGCATCGCTATCGCCGCGATCAATGCACTCACACTACCCGGTATAACGCGCGTTGCGGTGCTGGATTTTGATGTGCATCACGGAAACGGAACGGTCGAGATGTGTCGTTCATACCCTGACATATTGGTTTGCTCTAGCTTTCAGCACCCCTTTTACCCGGGCAGGTATGACGATCTGATTCAACCGAATATCGTGAACACACCGCTAGATGCGGGAATTTCGGGAGACACCTTTCGTCGTGCTTTAACAAAGTCGTGGTGGAGTGCTATCGAGTCGCATCGGCCGGATCTTATCCTCATATCTGCGGGGTTCGACGGACATCGTGACGATCCCCTCGCTAACTGGAATTTGGACGACGACGATTATGCTTGGGTGACAGGGGAGATTGTCGCGCTGGCAGAACAGTATGCGTGTGGGCGAATCGTGTCGGTGCTTGAGGGAGGGTATGACCTGGAGGCTTTAGCACGCTCTGCAATGGCGCATCTGTCGTCATTAGCCTCAGCTTGAGAGGCTCATTGTTGCTGAGCCTCTTGAATCGCGCCGTAGACGATATTTTTAATTTGACCGCGAAAATTGAAAGTGGACGAGGGTATGAGTTGCGCCATGAAGATCGCGTAGAGATCCTCCGTCGGATCTACCCAGAATAAGGTGGATGCCAGTCCGCCCCAATAGAAGTCTCCTTCTCCCACAGTCCCAGATGCGACTGCGTTCATAGTGGTCGCAAAGCCCAAACCAAATCCCACTCCCTCATTACTGGTTTCTGAAAAGCCGCCGACGGCCATCTGCGCCAGAGAGGACTTGCCCAAATGATTTCGCGTCATCAACTCCAACGTGGTGGGTGAAATCAGCTGTTTGCCCCTGAAGCAGCCTCGCTGGATCAACATGTCGCAAAAGTGGCTGTAGTCCTGCATCGTGCTCACCAGTCCCCCCGCGCCGGAGGGGCCGCTTGGTGGTGTACGGTAGTGACTCGTCTCGGGGTCATCCTGCAAACGCAGGGACTTGTTGGTTGCTCGCTCATAGCACGCTGAGAAGCGATCGAGTTTTGCATCAGGCACGGTAAAACCGGTGTCCACCATCTCCAGTGGCTTAAAGAGTCTTTCCTGCAGAAACTGCTCAAAGGGCTGGCCAGAAATCACTTCTACCAAATAGCCGCACACGTCGGTCGCCATCGAGTAGCTCCAGCGAGTGCCCGGATCATAGAGCAACGGCACGTTCGCCAATTTTTCGACGAACACTTCGAGGCTATCGGTGCTCCTTCGTGAGATACCCGCAGCCGCATAGGCACTGTCTACCGGTAGTTCCATCCCGGATAAAAATCCACCATAGGTTAATCCGGCGGTATGACACAGTAAGTGTTGGACGGTCATCGGCGATGTGGGTGCGCGCGTCACCATCGATTTGCCCTCGCCCTCAACCCACACCTGGTGCGAACGCCATGACGGAATGAACTTGTACACCGGGTCGGTCAGTTGAAATCGCCCTTCCTCAAACAGCATCATCAGGGCGATTGACGTCACCGGTTTGGTCATGGAGTAAATGCGAAAAATAGTGTCTGCGTCCATCGGCTTGCCGCGTGCCATGTCCATTTGGCCCATCGACGCATCAAACGCTGTAATACCGCGGCGCTTAACCAGGACCTGACAGCCAGCGATTTTTTCTGGGGTCAGATAATGATCCTGAAGATGAGTGCTTAGCCTATCGAGCTTGTCCGGGCAAAAGCCTGCTGCACGTGGGTCGACGGTCATAGTGAGAGGTCACCAAGATTTTTTCGGGGTGGGCATCATAGAAATAAATTGGGTGACTGTCGTGGGGTATCTATTCCCGCGAAAGACA
>Ga0255765_1006008_pt1 | contig 11196 bp, 8 predicted proteins | sample 041ome_8_FD_179965 | JGI IMG/M metagenome (GOLD analysis project Ga0255765, IMG submission 179965) | Coastal salt marsh microbial communities from the Groves Creek Marsh, Skidaway Island, Georgia - 041407BS metaG (version 2) | ecosystem: Environmental > Aquatic > Marine > Intertidal zone > Salt... | reverse complement strand
TATTATTTACATGATAATTTTTTGCTAAGATATATAGAATCTCATCGCCATCTATAATTCTTCCGCTATTGCTTACTAAAATAGATCTATCACCATCACCATCAAACGCAATACCAAAATCAATCCATTCAGCAGCATGTTCTTTATATTTAGAATTATTATTTATAATATATTCAGAAAGAGTTTCAGGATAAACTGCTCCGCAATTATAATTGATATTTCTGCCATCTGGACAATTGTTAAATATTTGAAATGAAAGATTAGATTTTATCTTCAAATTTGAAAAAATATTAGAGATTGATCCGTTTGAACAATCTATAGCAATATTAATTATTTTTGATGAATCTATATTGCGATCTATTTTTTTAGATAAATAATCAAGATAAATCTCTGTGGAAGCTGAGTCAATAGAATAATTACATGTAACTATATTTTGAAATATATCAGTAGATGAAACAGACTTTTCTATTAGTTTTTCATCATCTGAGGATATTTTATATCCATCGCTATTAAATATTTTTATGCCATTATCTGTATATGGATTATGTGATGCGGTTATTTGGATACCTATGGAATCATTATTTTTTCTAGTCGAGAGAATATATGGTATAGCGGGTGTTGGAATTAAACCTAGAAAATTAATATTATATTTAGAATTATATAAAATACCTTCAATTAAGTTTTCATAAATTGATTTAAATGACTCTCTTCCATCATGTCCAATGTAAATATTTTGAACTTTTTGGCATAAAACTTGGCTAATAGAAAAACCTATTTTCTTGATAGTTTCATCATTCATGGGATAGTCACCGAACACTCCCCTTACTCCATCTGTTCCAAATAATTTCATTATGAATTTTTTATTAAGTCTCTAAAATTAAGCAATATACTTGTTTCCCTAACGTCATGAACGCGGAGGATATTTGTTTGATTTTTGATTGCTATTACTGATGCAGCAATTGTTCCATAAAGTCTATCAGATGGAGGAACATTTAATACATCGCCAATCATACTTTTTCTAGATATTCCTGAAAGGATTTTAAAACCTAAGTTGCTAAATTTTTTAAGATTATTCAATATTATATAATTATGTTCTAGAGTCTTACCGAAACCAAATCCTGGATCAATAATAATTTTATCTTTATTTATTCCATGACTTAAACAAAGCTCAGCCTTACTTTTTAAATATGTGAAAATGTCTTCAACAACATTGTTATATGCCGGATTATTTTGCATTACTTTTGGAGTACCTTGCATGTGCATCAATGATACAGATAAATTATTATCTTTAATAATCTCTATAAGGTCAAAGTCCTCTAGAGAAGATATATCATTTACTATATTGATATTATATTTGAGTAGTTTTTTGATTACTTCAGAGCTTCTAGTATCAATAGAAATTGGAATATCTGATATCTCTCTAACAGCCTCAACAAGAGGTTCTATTTTTTTTATCTGATCTGCACTTGTAACAGGGTCAGACCCTGGTTTGGATGATTCCGCTCCGATATCAATAATATCAGCTCCATCATTGATAATTTGCTTTACATGACTAATTGATTTACTAAGCTCAATAAATTTACCGCCATCATAAAATGAATTATCAGTAATATTTAAAACTCCCATTATTTCTATTTTAGAATTCATTCTTAATGTCTATGTAGTATCTTATATTGTTCAACACGATCAATAAATTTTTTTTGAAACCATAAAAATTCATTATCTTTAATTATAAACTCTTGAAACTCAAGCTTAGGTGTGCAAATTAGTATAACGCCTTGTTTAATATTAGTATTATGTTGCAAATTATGAGCAAGTGCATATGCTGCAGTTTGTAGAAAATAATCTGTAATCCATTCTCTTCTTTTTGTCTTTGTTGATGATTTGAAATCAACAATAGATTCCTCATTGTTATATATTCCACATAAATCTGTTGTACCTGCGTGAGACTCTGGATAGAAGAGTGGTGTTTCACAGCCCCAAATTTCATTCAATTTTTTTTCTAAAGCTTGATCAAGTATAACCTGTGCCATTTTCTTTTCGTTATCATTCATGATTTCAAAATCAAGTGACTGTTTACCATGCAAAGCATCTTCAAGATACTTATGCATTTTATCTCCTCTCGACATCGACTCTTTTGATATTCTTGATGCCTCAATATGACCAACTTTGTTTTTCCATGCAGCTAGAGCATCTTTTTCTTTTTGAGATTTAGTTTTGTCAAGTATAGTAGTTACAGAAGGTACTTTTGCACCATTTGAGCTGTAATACCTTGCTCCTGATTTGTCTGTTACTCTAGAAATTTCTTTGTAACAATATTTTTTCTTCCACAGATGTAACAAATGATCTAGTCCACGATAGCGTTTATATTATACTATCATGAACTAGTTTTTTTGTCTTATGATACTGGTGAAGCTGATGGACTGTCTTTTGATGTGACATCTTTTGCATGCCCAGATGAGTCATTATCATCGTCTGACCAACTTTCTGGAGCATCAGGAACTTTTCCATCCATAATTTGATCTATTTGTTCCACATCAATAGTTTCATACTTCATTAATGCATCTGCCATTAAATGCATCTTGTCTAGATTATCTTTTATTAATTTCGTTGCTCTTTCATATTGTTTATCGATAATTTTACGAATTTCAGAATCGATAGAACTAGCTGTTTCATTAGACATATTTTTACTGGTTTGCGATGCTGATTTTCCAAGGAAAACCTCTTGTTCCTGCTCGCTGTATGCAAGTGGTCCCATTTTTTCTGATAAACCCCACTTGGTCACCATATTTCTTGCCAAGTCTGTAGCTCTTTCAATATCATTCGAGGCACCTGTGGTAACTGCATCATCACCAAAAATTAATTCCTCTGCGACTCTACCGCCAAATAAAGCGGCAATCATACTATTTATACGCTGACGACTGTTACTGTATCTATCTTCTTCGGGTAAAAACATTGTCACGCCAAGGGCTCTACCTCTTGGTATAATACTTACTTTGTAAACTGGATCATGATCAGGAACCAATCTTCCCACTATTGCGTGTCCAGCTTCATGGTATGCAGTAAGTTTCTTTTCGTCATCATTCATAACCATTGATTTTCTCTCACCACCCATAAGAATTTTATCTTTAGCTTTCTCAAAATCATCCATATCAACAATCTTCTTATTTGCTCTGGCAGCAAAGAGAGCTGCTTCATTTGCTAGGTTAGCTAAATCAGCACCTGAGAATCCTGGTGTACCTCGTGCTAAAAGTTTTGGATTAACGTCATTAGCGATAGGTATTTTTCTCATATGGACTTTTAAAATTTGCTCTCTTCCACGAATATCTGGAAGTGGAACAGTTACCTGTCTATCAAATCTTCCTGGACGTAATAATGCAGGATCAAGCACGTCGGGTCGATTAGTAGCTGCAATAACTATTACACCTTCGTTACCATCGAATCCATCCATTTCAACTAGTAATTGATTTAGAGTTTGTTCTCTTTCATCATTTCCACCGCCTACGCCAGCTCCTCTGTGTCTTCCAACAGCATCAATCTCATCAATGAAGATAATACATGGTGAGTGTTTCTTTGCGGTTTCAAACATATCCCTTACTCTTGATGCTCCAACACCTACAAACATTTCTACAAAATCAGAACCTGAAATAGTAAAGAATGGAACTTTAGCTTCTCCGGCTATAGCCCTAGCAAGAAGAGTTTTTCCTGTTCCTGGGGAACCTGACATTAAAACACCTCTTGGAATATTACCTCCTAGATTTTGAAATTTTGCAGGGTCTCTAAGAAAATCAACGAGCTCTTTAACTTCTTCTTTTGCTTCTTCTACACCAGCGACATCTTTGAATGTAACTTTGACTTCATCTTCGGTTTGCATTTTTGCTTTACTTTTCCCAAAAGACATGGCGCCTCCACGACCTCCACCACCTTGCATTTGTCGCATGAAGAAGATCCAAACACCTATCAATAATAGAAATGGGAACCAATGAATAAATATCTGTGCAAGGAATGATTGTTTCTCAGGAGCTTTACCACTTATTCTAACTTTACCTTTGATAAGTTCTCCTATTAGTGCAGAGTTATCAGTCTCAGGACTATAAGTCATAAACTTCTCACCGGACTTGAATGAACCAGCAATTTCTCTTCCCGAAATAGTGACCTCTTCAACTTGTCCAGTCTGAACTTGTTGCATGAAGTCTGTGTAATTAAATTCTTGTGATGCAGTATTTCTACCGCCTACTCCTGTAAATAAAGACATAATTACAACTGCAATTACAGTCCAAATAACTAAATTTTTGACTAAATCTCCCATAATACTCCCTACTTTAGAATCATTCTAAGTTTGTCATTGTTAATCGTTAATTTCAATGATATCAGTCTTTGAAACCATTACAAATGAAGAAAATTTCATTGCTGCTGCTTCGAGATGATTGAGGTTTGTAAGTTACTACCTTATCAAAAGACTTTTTTAGTTTTTTTCTCGATTTATCATATGATGAACCAATGAAAAACTTCATAATTAACACTCCATTTATTTTGAGTAAATCTAAGCAAATATCAAGAATAGACTCAAGAATCCTCTCAAAGTTAGCCTGATCAACATCTTCTATACCTGTTATGTTAGGGGCAATATCTGATAATACAAGGTCTGCTTTGTTCATTTTCTCAAATATCTTGTTTCTATCAGTTTTTTTATTAATGTCACCCCTTATAAAATATGTATTATTTATAGGCTTCATCTCCAGCACATCTATAGCAACAAGGGTTTTATCCACATAATTTCTAGTGATATATTCTGACCACGAGCCTGGAGCTGAACCTAAATCAAGTATATTTTTTGGATATTTTAGTATTTTATATTTTTCATCAATTTCATGAAGCTTATAAAAAGCTCTAGATCTATAATCTCCTAATTTTGAGAGTTTAACGTACCTATCACTACTGTGTTTATTTAGCCAATTTTTTGTACTTTTCTTTTTAGCCATATCGTTATACCCTATATCAATGGCTAAGGTAACACTGAAAGGCAATGAAGTTAATACAAATTCAAATATTGTAGAAGTTGGCTCATCTGCACCAAACTTTGTGCTTGTAGATTCCGAATTGAATGATGTAAACCTAGAGAGCTTCTCAGGAAAAAATAAAATATTAAGTATAGTTCCTAGTCTTGATACGCCAGTTTGCCAAAAGTCTACTAAAATTTTCAATGAAAAAGTTAATAATTTAGACGATGCAGTAATGCTAATTGTCTCTAGTGATCTTCCTTTTGCAATGAAGAGGTTTTGTACATCAGAATCATTGAAAAATGTAATTCCAGTATCAATGATGAGATCTAGAAACTTTGCTAAGGATTATGGCGTCTTGTTAATCGATGGTCCATTATCAGGGATTACAACTAGAGCAATAGTAACGATTTCAAAAGATAACAAAATTCTGCACTCTGAACTAGTTTCAGAAATTGCAGATGAACCCAACTATCAAGCAGCTTTAGATTCTATAAAATAAACATGTCGTTCACAAAAAAAATCATTGTCGCAATGATTTTAGGTGTAGCAATCGGAATTACTCTAAATTTATTTATCGCTGATACTCTTGCATCTGATTTTATAATAATAAAAATCTTTAGTTTAGTTTCTGATTTATTTATTTCTGCTCTCAAGTTAATAATTATTCCTTTAATATTCTTTTCAATAGTATGTGGTATCTTATCTTTATCAGATGATGTACCGCTCTCTAGATTAGGGATTAAAACTATGTCTTTGTATGTATTCACTACTATAGTAGCTATCTCTATTGGACTACTATTTTCATCGTTCATTGAATTTGAAGCTGTATTATTAACAGATTTAGGTCCAAGTATTCCTTTAGATAATACAAATCAAAAATCTGATATATTTCCCAACAACATTTTTAAATCACTCAGTGAGGGTAATATTATTCATTTATTGATTTTCTCACTGTTAATAGGTGTAGCTGCAAGTAGAATCCAAGATAAAATTCATATATTTATAGAGTATATTCATCAATTTAACATGGTTGTAAATGAACTTGTTAAAATTATAATCTCATTTACACCTCTAGCTGTATTTTGCATATTATCTAAGACATTCGCTACTCAAGGAATTGAAACTCTTGCTCCGCTAATGGGCTACTTTCTTATTGTTGTCTTTAGTCTTTTTATACACTTCTTTATTACTTTTTCTCTGTTGCTAAAAATTTTTACAAAACTTGATCCTAGAAAATTTTTTAAAAATATTAAAGAGCTAATTATTTTTAGTTTTAGTACTTCAAGTAGTAGCGCATCAATACCATTTACACTTAATACAGCAAATGAGAAATGTGGCATCGATAAATCAATTAGTAGTTTTACAGTACCGCTAGGTGCAACTATAAATATGGACGGGACAGCAATCATGCAAGGTTGTGCAACTTTTTTTTTAGCAAGTCTTTATGGTATTGACTTAGGTATTAGTGAGATATTAACAATTGTTATTACAGCAACAATAGCTTCAATAGGAACTGCAGGTATACCAAGCGCGGGTATTATAATGTTGACTGTTATCTTTTCTCAAGTAGGTATTCCCTTAGAAGGAATACCATTACTTTTAGGTGTTGATAGATTGCTAGACATGATGAGAACATCTGTAAATGTGAGTGGCGATATATGTATAAGTTGTATTGTTGCTAGCAGTGAAGATAAAATTAATGAAACTACGTTCAAATCATAAAATCTAAACTAGAGACTCATGTCTTTGTTTAAGATCGAGTGCATCAAAATCATCTATAAACTTAATTGCTTTACAAAAAGCTTTAGCTCCTGATACTGTGGTAGTCAGTGAAATTTTATGATTCTGAGCTTCCTTTCTAATAGAAAAAGAGTCTTTTATAGACCGAGCACCCTCGGTAGTATTTATAATTAAATGTACTTCGTTATTTTTAATCATATCCACAATATGCGGATGGCCGTCTTTAACTTTATTAATTTTCGAGCATACAATCTTGGATTCTTTCAGATGTAGAAATGTTCCAGAAGTTGCATAGATACTAAAACCCATATCAATAAGTTCTCTAGCGACTTCACATATAGCATCTTTATCATGATCTCTAACGCTAATAAATACATTGCCTGATTTAGGGAGTATTACACCAGCTGCTCTCTGTGCTTTAAAGTAAGCTTCACCAAATGACTTTCCAAAACCCATGACCTCTCCTGTAGATTTCATTTCTGGCCCAAGCAATACGTCAACTTCTGGAAATTTAGAAAATGGAAAAACAGCTTCTTTCACGGAAAAATAAGAATTATTATTTAATTTATTTGGTAGGTTTAATTCTTTTATCGTAATGCCTGACATTACAAGGGCTCCTAGTTTTGCCAATTGTAAACCTATAGCTTTTGATACAAAAGGTGCTGTTCTTGATGCTCTTGGATTAGCTTCAAGTAAAAAAATTTGATTATCCTTGATAGCAAATTGAGCATTCATTAATCCTATAACTTTCAATTCCAAAGCTAGTTTCGTTGATTGCGTTTTAAGCTCCTCTACAACATCATCACTTAATGTATATGGTGGAAGTGAACATCCAGAATCACCAGAGTGGATACCAGCTTCTTCAATATGTTCCATGATACCGGCCACATAAACATCTTTTCCGTCGCAAAGTAAATCTATATCAACTTCAATTGCATCATTTAGAAATTTATCTAGCAGTATTGGTGAGTCTTCAGAAACATTCACTGCTTCTTTCATATATTTCTCTAAATCAGAGTTATTAGTAACTATCTCCATAGCACGACCACCTAAGACATATGATGGCCTCACAACTAGTGGATATCCAATCAGCTCAGCAGATATTTTAGCTTGCTCAAAGTTTGTTACAGTCTCATTAAGCGGTTGTTTAAGCCCAAGTGATTGAATCAAGGTTTTAAACCTCTCTCTATCTTCGGCAAGGTCAATTGAATCAGGAGAAGTACCAATTATGTTAACGCCGCATTTTTCAAGTTCATCAGCAAGCTTGAGAGGGGTTTGGCCCCCGTATTGAACAATAACACCCCAAGGCTTCTCAATATCGATAATAGACATTACATCTTAACTGTAAGCGGCTCGAAATAAAGTCTATCTGATGTATCATAATCGGTAGACACTGTTTCTGGGTTACAATTTATCATAATCGTTTCATATCCAGCATCCTTAAGAGCCATAGAAGCATGAACACAGCAATAATCAAACTCTATTCCTTGTCCAATTCTATTCGGTCCGCCTCCAAGGATAATAATTTTTTTATTATCAGTTGGTTTAGATTCACAAAATGAGGAGTACGTTGAGTACATGTATGCTGTTGATGATTCAAACTCAGCTGCACAAGTATCAATTCTTTTAAAGACAGGAGTAATAGAATTTTCACTTCTAAAATTTCTAATATCTTTCTCATTTTTATTATAAAGTTTTGCTAATCTGCGATCTGAAAATCCATTAGATTTTAAATTAGGTAAACTCTGAACATCTAGCTCTAGTGATTTATTTTTTATTTCATTTTCAGAGGAGATTAACTCAAAAATTTGATTCAGAAACCATCTATCTATGAATGATAAGTCAAATACATCATCAACACTCATTCCCTCTCTAAAAGCTTGAGCAACATATAAAATTCTATTTGCAGAGGGCGTAGATATCTCCTTAACAATTAAGTCTTGTCTTTCTTTAGGTGAAAGTGACTTTTCAAAACCTATTTCATCAAAACCATCTATACCAATTTCTAAACCTCTTAAAGCTTTTTGAAGAGATTCTTTAAATGAACCTCCAATAGCCATTACTTCACCAACTGATTTCATTTGTGTTGTTAAATGAGAATCAGCTTCTTTAAATTTTTCAAATGCAAAGCGCGGTATCTTAGTGACTACATAATCTATACTAGGTTCGAATGATGATGGAATAATATTACCTGTAATTTCATTTCTTAATTCATCCAAAGTGTAGCCTATAGCAAGTTTAGCTGCTACTTTAGCTATTGGAAACCCTGTTGCTTTAGATGCTAGTGCTGAAGACCTGGATACTCTAGGGTTCATTTCAATAACATAAATTTTTCCATTGTTCGGATTAATAGCAAATTGCACATTTGATCCACCGGTATCAACTCCAATTTTTCTGAGAACTTTAATCGATTGATTCCTAAGGTTTTGATATTCTTTATCAGTAAGCGTTTGAGCTGGTGCGATAGTAATCGAATCACCAGTGTGAACACCCATAGGATCTAGATTTTCGATTGAGCAAATAATTATGCAATTATCATTCTTGTCCCTTACTACTTCCATTTCAAACTCTTTCCATCCAATTACTGACTCTTCTAGAAGAACTTCATTAGTTGGGGATAAATCTAAACCTCTTTTTACGATCTTTTCAAAATCCTGTTTATTGTATGCAATACCACCACCCGATCCGCCTAGTGTGAAAGAAGGTCTTATAATAATAGGAAATCCTATGTCTTTTTGGATTGTAAGTGCTTTTTCAAAATCTTTTGCTACAAATGCCCTAGGCGTTTCAAGCCCAATATCAGTCATCGCATTTTTAAATAATTCCCTGTCCTCAGCCATATCTATAGAGTCAACGCTAGCGCCAATTATTTTGACATTATATTTTTTCAAAATTTTATGCCTATTTAGGTCTAGTGTCGTGTTAAGGGCTGTTTGCCCTCCCATAGTAGGTAAAATTGCATCAGGTTTCTCTATAGCAATAATTTTTTCAATATTTCTCCAATGAATCGGCTCTATATAAATTTTATCTGCCATATCTGGATCAGTCATTATTGTTGCTGGATTTGAATTAACCAATATAGTTTTTATACCCTCTTCCCTAAGTGCCTTACATGCTTGTACACCTGAATAATCAAATTCACATGCTTGACCTATTACAATTGGTCCAGCACCGATAACAAGTACACTGTTAATACTATTTTGTTTAGGCATTAGCGTTTCTCATATTGTGAATAAATTTTATAAATAAATTATATATATCTTGTGGTCCAGGGCTAGCTTCCGGGTGACCTTGAAAACCATATGCTGGTGTATCTTCCAGTTCCACGCCTTGAAGCGAATCATCAAAAAGAGATTTATGAGTAATTTTATGATTGCCACTCAGTGAATCAATATCAACCGCAAAACCATGATTTTGACTAGTTATAAAAACTTTTTTTGTTTCAACGTCAATAACTGGGTGATTAGCGCCATGGTGACCAAATTTCATTTTATATGTTTTTGCTCCACTGGCTAAACACATTAATTGAAAACCCAAGCAAATGCCAAAGATAGGCACTTTTTTACTTAATAAGTTTTTAATATTATCAATAGCATATTTACATGCAGCAGGGTCCCCTGGTCCATTTGATAGAAAGATTCCATCAGGGTCTTTATTTAATAGTTCTTTATAGGAAAAATCAGCAGGGATAACTGTTACATCACAACCTAAGTCATGGAGAATTCTCAATATATTTTTTTTAATACCATAATCATAAGCAAAAACTTTTAATCTATTCTTATTTTCAAAAGATTCTATATCGATTAGATTATGTGTTCCTTCTCGCCATACATAATTATTATCTGTTGATACATTCTTAGCTAAATCAAGACCATTTAAACCTGGAAATCTGGAGAGTTTATCTTTTGCATAATCCATTTTTTTTATATCTGGGATTAAACATCCATTTAATGATCCATTAATCCTCAATAAGGAAGTTAGATAACGAGTATCCACAGAGCATAAAGCTGTAATTGATTTATCTTTCAAAAACTTGATAAATTTATTTTCACTTCTCCAACTACTGTCTACGGTTGGATAATTTCTAATAATAATTCCTGAAGATCCGTGATCAACGGATTCATCATCATCTAAATTAATTCCAGTATTACCTATATGCGGGTTCGTAAAAGTAACAATTTGTTGATTATATGATGGATCAGTAATAATTTCCTGATAGCCAGTCATTGATGTGTTGAAAACTATCTCCCCTATACTAATTTCATCATGACCAATAGAATGAGCAGGTATTATGGTGCCATCTTGTAATAATATCGCAGCCTTATTCAAGAGAGTTTCCTTGTTTTAAATAAAAAAAAAGATGCCCTGATTAGAGTCATCTTATATCTGTTTTAGTTGGTTTCACTAAAACTAGATGATACGACAAAACTATAGCTCATGTCTAATAGATAAT
>Ga0255765_1006000_pt1 | contig 11208 bp, 6 predicted proteins | sample 041ome_8_FD_179965 | JGI IMG/M metagenome (GOLD analysis project Ga0255765, IMG submission 179965) | Coastal salt marsh microbial communities from the Groves Creek Marsh, Skidaway Island, Georgia - 041407BS metaG (version 2) | ecosystem: Environmental > Aquatic > Marine > Intertidal zone > Salt... | reverse complement strand
GAGAACAAATAAAAAAAAAAAGGAAACAAAAAGGGCAGTTTCCTCGAGTTTTTTTCTCCAAGAGAATTCAAGAGAATTTTTTAAGGGAAAAAAGGTCTCTGAGAGAATTTGCTCATTGTTTGCGTTAAAGAAAAGTTGCACGCGAAACGCAAAGATACTAAAAGTTGCGCTCGTGTAAAACTACTTTTGCACGGTACTACTACTGTTACGACGACTCTTTTACACTGCTCTCCTCTGCGTTCCTTTTAAAATACTCTCCTTCTTTTAAGAGTAGTTTTAATAGAGGAGTAAAATTTGCCGGCGCAGATGACGACAGACAGGAAGTGCGTTCTCGTTATGCATTTATTCTATATTTTGTTTCTTCGCGCGTTTATGCGGAGTATTCGTGGTCGCGTTGCCGACAAAAACCTTTATTAAAGATCATCTTCGATGGCTCTCTTTCCTTTTCGTGCATCTCCGCGCGCCTGTTGAGAGAGAAACGAGAAGGCTTTTAAAAGTGGTGTTGGGTGCCGCTTGGGGAAACATCATCCCCGAAAGCAATTCTCTCTCTCCGTGTTTTGTGCATCTCTTTACTCTGTAACTGACCACCATTACTACTCGTTAATAATAAAACGTCTCGTTCTTCTCTCTCTCTTATAATCATCATCACAGACACCACTACAAAGGCTCGCGAATGGTGTCCCTCGGACGAGTCGTCGCGGCGCCGAAACCAATAAATTTACCCTCGCAACGTTTCGAACACGATCCAACGTCGACTTTAATGAACGATCCGTCGATAAAGTTAGTCAATCGAGGAGGAGAAAGAGGTTCGAACGATTCTTCGTCAGATAATAATAATAACAATAATAATAATAATAATCAAAACGGAGAATCATCAGATACCACGGCGAATAAAGAGCAGCAGCACAACTTGCCAGAGCGAGCGAGTTGGGGAAGCGGCGGCGACGGAGAACTCGGGAACAGTTGGAACCATCATCGCGAGAGTAATAATAATAATAATGCGAATGCGAATTATAGAAATGGAGGAGGAGGAGGATCGTCCAACGGAAGTAGTTATCAAAACGGCGGCTTCGGCGCTGGCAGTAAAGCGGACACGTCGGAGGATTGGCGACGACGCGAGCACAATCAAGGAGGAGCGCCACCGCCGGGACCGCCGCCGCGGTGGGCGGCGAAAGCAAACGAAAACGATAACACGACGACCGACGGAGCACCGCGGGTGAAAAGAGAGATTCAACACGAAGTTGCTGGAGCGATTGCGAATTTGCACATTCCGCAAGGCGACTGGGGAGAGGACGATCAGATGGACTTTTCGGACCCTCCACCCGGCGGCTTCCAAACGACGACGAGGACCAGAGGCTCCGGGAACAGTTTTGATGGAGGCGAATCCTCACGCACGAGAAGAAGCTCGGACCAGAGAATGCCAGAACCGAGAAACGTGAAAATTTTACAGAAACCGAAGAAGAAAGAAGAAAAAGAAGCGATATTTTCCTCCGCGAACTTGCCGGAAAGTTTGCGGGTGTTGAAGCGTCAACCGGGAGAAGAGAAGAAATTGTGGACGCCGCCGGGTGAAAAAGCTACGACGACGACAACGAGCACGTCTTCGCCGCCGAAATTGTCCGCGTCGGCATTCACTCCTGGGACGACTATCATCAGTGGCACGTCTACGCCTACATCGACACCACCATCGAAATCGAGACCACCGTATCATCCTAGCACCAACGGAGATTACGCACATCTTCAGGGCACGTCTCTCTTTCACGCCTCGACGCCCCCGGTAACACCGCCACCACCACCGGGCGCGCCGCCGCCGCCGCCGGGCGCGCCACCGCCGACACCACCAGGTCCACCCGCACCTTTGCCGCCAACACCACCACCGGGCACGAAACCTCCGCTTTCCCCGTACGGCGCGTCCGGTTTGACTTTGTCTGGATCGAACGGTTCTCTGCAACATCCGCCGACGCCGCCGGGACCTCCGCCAATAGACACTGCGCACAGATCACCGCGCGGCGTGTCTCCTATGCGTCAGCCGCCGAGTCCGCCGCCAGGTGCGCCACCGCCGCCGCCGCCGCCGCCAGGCGCACCGCCGGGCGTTGGGATGCTCCCTGGTAAGAAAAATGGCGACTCTCCATCATCTGCTTCAAAGAAAGCGTCGATGAAGAAAAAGAAAGTTCAGTCAGAACAGGGTGGAGGGACGACGACGGAAGGATCACCGGATACGAGCGGTGATGAATTGCAGCAGCGAACGAATAAGAAAACGAATAAGAAAACGAATAAGCAACAAAACAAAAAGAAATCTGGTGGTAACGCTCCAAGTCCTTCATCGACGATGCCTCCGCTTCCTCCGGGACCGCCTCCGATAGAAGCGAAGAAATCCTCTGCGACTAAGCGAGGCGCCGCGAAGCATAGCACAGTAAAACCGGGATCATCAGGAACGTTACGAGGAAGTAAGAAAGGAAGCCAAAGTTCGATGTGCAGCAAAGACTCGGACGGATCGAAATTTGAAGACTGCGAAGAAGACTCAAACGAAGCGGAGACGCCATCGAAAAGAGGCGGAATCCTTGGTTGGTTTGGGTTTTAAAATACGAGGAAGGTGGTGGGAGATTCTTACACACAACCTGGATACTATTAACATTCATTTCTTTGTGAAAATAAACGCGTGTAAAGTATAAAACAAAGTCACACTTTCTAATCATTCTAATAAATTCTATCTCGCGCTCACAACTTGTACCGACCCGCCCCAGCTCCGCCGGGTAAAGCCTGTTTTGATACTACCTCTTCTATTTGTTTCTTCACGTGATTCTTTGCCGCGGTCACGCATCTCTCGGTTGGACCTTCAATCAGTAAAAACAATCTTCGTTCACCCATTGGAATCGCTCTTCCAGGAGGATAGTACGTGCCCTTGACGGTCACCACTGCGCCGGTGAAATCGTTGATCTGTTGGAGTTGATCTTTATGCGTAACTTTCCACCTGGCGTATTGCGGGAAATCGTTAATCTCGAGCTCAGATTCGAAGTGACTCTGGCCTGCAGCTTTAGTCATTCCGCCCGTGGACATCTTATGCTGCGCGTTCAAAGCTGCCGCAAAAGCAGCAGCCTTGGCTGCACCGGCTGAAGCGCCATGCGCCAAAGCTGTATTTTGCGCGAGCATGATTGCATTTTGAGCGGCAGAAGACGACATAAACGCAGCGGCGGAATTGGCAACGTGTCCTGCTTTTGCCGCTTGATCTCTGAGTACAGTCGTGTCGTTCGTGGGAGGATTATGATTCGACGAAGACGTTTTACCTTTACCCAAGGACGAGGCAATTTTTCCAGCCGCAGCTTTGGCTGCAGCGATGAGCGCACTCGCTTTCTGCGCTTCGGCGTCTGCTGCAGACGTCGGAGCATTCAAGCCTCCTTTCTTGGACATTTCTTTGAAGACTGCATTTGCTGCCGCTTGCGCTACTTGTGCCGGCGTTGCGCCGAATTGCGACGCCAACGCGACTGCCGTGGACGCTTTGGCTTGTCCAGGCGCCATTGAACCTCCAGCGGAATTTGGGTTCGCGCCTTCGATTGCTGAAACCGACGATAACCCGGCGGCACCCCATTTCATGTCACCTCCGCCGTCATCATCGTCGTTATTATCCATGTTCTCGTCGTCGTCGTCGTTATCATCTTCGACGATTAAACCAGCGGCTTTCGCAGCTTGGCGTTTTTCCTTCTTCAACGCGTCGGCTTCGGATTGATCAAATTTAAATCCAGACCCACCGAAACCGGAACCGTTTGCCATAACTTCGTTATTCTTTCGTTTATTCCCGAACGCTTCTGCGAGTGCTAATACATCTTGTGGCACTGGTTGCTTTGCTTCACGCATAGCTTTCACGAGATCTGGCGCGAAACGTTCCTCGTCTCGTGAAATGAACGTCACTGCGGTACCTTTCTCTCCTGCTCTTCCCGTTCGCCCGACTCGGTGAACGTAATCCTCCAAGTGGTTCGGGCAATCGAAATTTATGACGAGCTTTACATCTTTAACGTCCAAACCTCTCGCTGCGACTGAAGTAGCGACTAAGACGTTACATACGTCCGTTTTAAAATCAACAATCGTACATTCCCGATCGGCTTGCTCTTTCCCGCCGTGCAAAGAGAGACACGGATAACCAGACTTTAACAAATCTCGGAATATCGTATCGCACTTATCTTGCGAAGCTACGAAGATGATCACTTTTCCTTGTTCGTAATACTCCCCTAACAATTCCAGCATGCGAATGAATCGATCTTCTTCCTCCCTTAATTCGACGAGCTGCGTGATATCGGAATTCACCACCGAACGGCCCCCTACTTGAATCTCGATTGGATTTTCCAGCGCCGCTCGAGCGATATTCTCCATCGCGCGCGGAAACGTCGCGGAAAACATAACCGTTTGACGATCCGGGCGCGTGTTTGCTAATATTCTCGTTATTTGCGGTTCAAATCCCATATCAAACATTCTATCGGCTTCGTCCAAAACGAAGTAAGTGATGCGTCGTAAATTTGTGATTTTTCCAGCCCCGGTCGTGAGAATATCAATCATTCTTCCGGGCGTACACGCGACTGCTTCGCACCCACGCTTCAAATCGGTGATTTGTGATTGAACACCAGATCCACCATACACGGACACGCATCGAACACCAACCGTTTTACCAAACTTTCTACACTCTTTACCGATTTGCGTCACCAATTCTCTCGTCGGTCCGACAATCATCGCAATCGGACCGTCACCGTTTTTAATGTCCGGTTGATCTTTAATGTGTCGTAACATCGGTAGTATGTAAGCTAGTGTCTTACCAGAGCCAGTTTTAGCGACGGCGATGCAATCGCGACCGCTCATGATGATCGGTAAAGCTTGCGCTTGAATCGGCATGGGGTTCTCGAAACCCGAACGCCGAATGAGTTCCATGATTTTATTCGACAACCCAGCTTGATTCCACGATTTAATCGGTTTTGGTACTTTTTTACCGCGACACGATATCCCGTCGAGTTTCGTTCGAAGCTCTTTGACTTCTTCTTTTGTCATTTTAGACATTTCGTATGCTTCGATGTAGAAATTTTTCCGAAACGGAGGGTAGTCAATGTCCGAGTGCACCACTGCTCCGAGTTTATCTGCTTTGGATAACTTTGCTTTTTGCTTGGCCGCCCACTCGTCGTCAGAATCGCTTTCGTACATGGCGAGTTCTTCTTTATCGTCCTCGTCTTTGCCACCTCCGTCAGTTGTCGTCGCAGTTGCTCCTTCTCCATTATTGTCTACACCACCCGCGTCAGTCGTCTTCTTCGTCGTCGTCGTCTTCTTCTTCTTCTTCGCGTCCTCGTCCTCGTCGGGTTCACCTTCCGAATCTTCGTCGAAGAATCCTCGGACGATGTATTCCGCCTTCACTTTGATTTTACTTTTCGCGTTTTTGATGGCTTGTTCAGACGCCGGCGCTCTCGTTTTCACGTCGACGATGGATTTCTTCTTTTGTAGCTGGACGACGGTATTTCCTTCCTTCTTCTTCTTGCCGTTATCATCGACATCCATGGCATCTCCGTCCTTCTCGACGAGAACTCTCGCCGCTCTCTTCGCTGCTCTCATAAACTCCGCCTCTAACGCTTTTTCTTCCTCTTCTTTCCCTTTCTTCAACTTTGACGCTTCGTCTTCCTCCTCGGCTAACTGTTTCGCTTTCTCCTCCGCTTTCGCTCTCTCCTCGTTCATCGCTTCGTCGTTCAAATTCATAAACGCTTCCAGAGGATCATCTTCGTCGTCTTCGTCGGCATCTTTCTTGGTGTTTTTGTTGTTATCATCCTCGTTGTCTTCATCGTCGTTGAGAAAATTCGGCGGTTTCCTTTTCCTCATCGCCGCGTTCGCGTCTTCGTCCTCGTCCTCGTCGTCAAACATCCCATCATCGTCCATCATCACCGTTTTCCGTTCAAACCTCTTCTTCCCAACCACCGCTTGCAAAGCCGCCGCTTTAATCTCGTTCATTTTCTTCTTCTTCTCCTGCGCTTCTCGCCACTCTTGAAGCTTTCGTTTCCTCTGCTGTATTATCAAGTCGTCTTTGTTGTTGTTAGTGTTAGTATTCTTTGCTGCCGTTGTTGTCGTTGTTGGTTCTTTTTCTTTTTCTTCTTCTTCATCGTCATTTCTCTCTTCTGGACTTTCTCCGCCGTCCGACCGCAGTCCTCCTCTCGCTTTGCCTCTTCCTTTCACGCGTTTCTTATTCTTGTTGTTGGTGTTCGTTGGCGATGATGATGATTCTGGAATTGGTGGTGACATTTCTTTTCTCTTTCGCGTCGTTTTCTTTCCTTCTTCTTCAATTTCTACCGCTGCTGAATCCGCAGCAGCAGCACTAGGAGTCGTCTCTCTACCGCTGCTTCTGCCGCGCCTTCGATTTGGAGAAGGAGAAGGCATTATTTATATATTACTCTATAGTTATTTATTTGTGATGATGATGTTTCACAACAAATTTTCATTTCTTTCGTGTCCTTTTTTTGTTTTCTTCTTCTTCTTCTTCTTTTGACTTCTTCTTTTTGCTTCTTGCTTCTTTTGCTTCTTTTGCAGCAGAGAGAGATGAAGAGAGAGCTGTCACCAAGAATTTCTTTTTCTCAGAAAAAAGAAAAAAAATTCTTCCTCGTTTCATCAGATTTACACACACGCACACACAAACGCAAATCAAAAACGCTCTTATATAGAGAAGAAGAAGAAGAAGACAAAGAAGAAGAAGTTCATCCTCAGAATGTTTCGATTTGGAGGAGGAGGAGACCCAAGAGGAAACAACAGAGCTTCGTCTCTGTTCGAAGCGCAATACAGAGCCTACCCGGTCTCGTTCATCGACCGCTCGGAGTTGGACAAAGGGGACAAAATCATCCTACCACCGAGCGCGTTGGACAGATTGTCGCAACTCGGAGACTTGGATTTCCCGATGTTGTTCAACGTTGAAAACGTGAAAGAGAAAACAAAAACGCACTGCGGGGTTTTAGAATTCATCGCCGATGAAGGCGTGTGCTATCTTCCGTACTGGATGATGCAAAACTTACGACTGGTAGAAGGGGACGTTCTGAGAGTGAAAAACGCGCGGTTACCGAAAGGGACGTTCGTGAAGCTGCAACCGCAAACGAGCGATTTTCTGAACATTAGCAACCCGAAGGCGGTGTTGGAAACGTGTTTGAGAAATTACACGTGCTTAACCGTGAACGATACGTTTATGATTGAATACAACAATAAGAGATATTTTATCGACGTGATTGAGGCGAAGCCGGCGGACGGGGTGTGCGTGGTGGAGACGGATTGCGAGGTGGATTTCGCGGCGCCGTTGGATTACGTGGAACCGGATTATAATAGTAAGGGAGGAGGTTTAGGAGGAGGTGGTGGTGGTAATGCAACGACGACGACGACAACGACGAAGAAAAGAGGAGATGGAGAAGAGGAAAGTTTTATGGACGTGGATGAGAACGGAGTGGTGGATTTGACCGGCGGAAGTACATCGACGCGAGCGAAAGACGAGAAAAAAGAAGAAAAGAAAGATGAAAAAGAAGAAGAGAACAACAAAAATACGTTTTTAGCGTTCGCGGGGAGCGGGAACCGATTGGACGGGAAAGCGCCTAAAGTTGGGGAATCGCAACCGGTAAAAGTAGAGCTTCCGACAACCTCTTTGCGAGTGACGAAAGAGTGGCAGAAACTGCGCGAAGGCGGCGTTTTAGGCGACGCCGAAGGCGCCAACGACGAAAAGAAGAAGAGTTTATCCGAAGCAGAAAGAGCGGAACGAAAAGCGGCTGGGAAAGTCATGTTTGGCGGCGGCGCGCGAGTAGCGGCGATGGCGAGGAAAAAACAAAAAGAGTCCGAGAAGAAGAGCGCAGACGCTGCTGACGATAAAAATGGGACGACCGAGAAGAAGGACGGCTTTAGCGCCTTCAAAGGCGGTGGCAACAAACTGAGATAATAGCACCTCTCGATGGAGTATACATAGAAATACAAACAAGTAAGCAATCATCAATGCTCTCTCTCTTTTCCTTTCTGTTTTTTTTACATCAACACCTTCTTCGCGTACGAGCGAATGCTCCTCCTCTTCTCTACCGCTTTAAACGTCTCCGGACTCGGCGCGACTTCTTCATCGTACATGGTATCGATAATTTCCTCCGCTCTCTCAAAATCGTTCGTATTCGCGCAGCATTGCAATAAAACGTTGTACGTCACCGCAGTTCTTGTGATCCCGTACTCGTTCGTCATCTTGGCGCATAAACTCGTCGCTTTCTGCCACAAGGGCACATTCTCTCTCCCAATGGTCAAATACCCTTTCACGAGTTCGACGACGGCGATTTCATCCGGTTCGCACACGCCGCCTTCAAACACTTGTTCGAACACTTTTTCCGCCATGTCTAAATCCCGACCGGCGATGCACGCCGCGATGCACGTGGACGCCGCGCGCGCGTCCGGTTCGATCCCATGGTCTCTCCCTAAAGACACGAGCAAATCGACGGCGGATGACGGCGCTTTCCTCTTGACGCAATCGCGGAGTTTCTTCGTCACGTCTCTTAAGATCTGCTGATTAGAACTCGTCGTCTGTCCAGAGGGAGAAGATGAAGACGAAGAGCACCCCGCGTTTTGTCTTCTGCTTCTTTGACTGCTTCTTTGAATGCGAGCGCCTCTTCTCGACGACGATGAAGAGGACGAAGTGAAACTGTTGGACTCGTTTCGCCGCCCCCACACCGCCACTGCATTCAATGTACTCATCGTCGCAGACATGATGACGACCCCGACGCGCGAAAAAGATACTACTTTTATATATATACTGGTTTAGGCGCGTGAACTGTGATGAACTTTTGTGATGTTTTGCTTCTTCTCCTTCTTTGTCTTTGTCTTCTTTTCTCTCGAGGAAAGGAGGAGTGCGTTGTAAGGCAATTGGAAAGGGAACTTTTCAGTATTAATTAATTACACTTTTGTTGTGGCATGTGGATGTGAGATGTCAAATCGAAAGTCTTTTTCAAGAGTTTCTCTTCATCTCTCTTATATAAATAGTATTTTACATAGCGCCGGCGGATTGAAACAACTGCCTCTCCGGCGGATACATGTAACTCCAGAAGTTACACTTATCACCTCCGGCGGATTGCGGCGACTCGATGTCTACGCCTCGTTTGGGATACGAGTTTCTTTTTGCCTCGGCGTTTTTATCGCCGGCGACGACGCCGGTCATGTTTTCGATGTTGAGCAGCGTATCCGCCTCGTCTTGGGAGAGGAAGTTGAGCACTTCCGTGGCGACTTGAGAAACTGGTTTGTTCGTTTCCAGCGCGGTTTTTGCGACGAGGGTGGCTTTTTTGTACCCGATTTTAGGCAACAACGCGGTCACGATGCCGATGGAATTGTTCACGTGGCTCGCGCAGACGTCTTCGTTCGCGGTGATACCATCGATACACTTTTCGCGCAAGACTTTTAAACCGTTGGTCATGGAGTCTAACGAGTTTAATAAGTTGTACACGATCAAAGGTTCAAACGCGTTGAGTTGCAACTGCGCGTGTTCGGAAGCCATGGATATCGCGGCATCCGCGCCTATGACTTGAAAGCACACTTGATTCATCACCTCGGGGATGACGGGATTGATTTTCCCCGGCATAATGGAAGACCCAGGCGCGACGGCGGGTAAATCAATCTCGTTGAAACCACATCTCGGACCAGAGCTCAACAAACGCAAATCGTTGCATATTTTTGACGTTTTCAAAGCGATTCTTCTCAAAATGCTCGAAAACAACAAAAACGAAGAGGTGGAACTCGACGCCTCGACGAAATCTTTCGCGCTTGTGAATGGTAATTTTGTCAACTCTTTCAAAGCGTCGATCGATTCTTTGGAAAACTCTTTGTGCGCGGTAATGGAGGTACCAATCGCGGTGCCTCCTAAATTGCATTCATACAACGCGTTGACGTTCTTCATTAAATACGCCAAGTCCGATTCGAGAGAATTGGCAAAGGAGTTAAACTCTTGACCCAACGTCATCGGCACGGCATCCTGTAACTGGGTTCTTCCCATCTTGACGATGTATTTAAACTCGTCGCCTTTTTTGCGGAAAGACTGAATCAACAGTTTCAATTCGCAAACCATTTTTTCGTGGTGTAAACCAACCGCGAGTTTGGCGGCGGTAGGATAGGCGTCGTTCGTCGATTGGCACAAGTTAACGTGATCGTTCGGATGGACGATTTCGTACGATCCGATTGGTTTGTTCAAACTCAAGTTAGCCAAATTCGCGATGATTTCGTTCGCAGCCATGTTTGTGGATGTGCCAGCGCCGCCTTGGATGACATCGACGATGAAGTCTCCGTGATGTTCGTTCGAATCCAACAAACTATCGCACGCGATGGAAATCGCCTCAAAAATTTCTTTCGAGATTAATCCAACCTTAAAGTTAGCCGTCGCGGCTGCTTTCTTGACGAACGCTAAAGCGCGAATAAACTCCGGAAAGTGGCTCAGTTTCACTCCGGTGATTGGATAATTGTCCACTGCCCTTTGGGTGGCAATACCGTACAAAGCGCTTTTTGGAATGGTATCCAGTTCGCCGAGTAAATCGGATTCCGAGCGTGTCTTCTCGTTTCTTCCCGCCACCACTAAAGTCTTCGTCGCATCGTCGCATTCTTTTTTCGTAGCAACCCCGGAGGAGAACGAGGAAGAGCGACAGATGTATTCTGGCACGTTTCCAACGACGCACTTTTTTTCGTTCTTCTTTTGTTTCGTCGTCTTCGTCGTCGTATAATTCTGTGCACCTGTTGTCGGTTCACTTTTAGTCGAAGCCGCGTTTTTTATGTTGTTGTTGTTGTAACGATGATGATTGAACAGTTGTTGTAACTCGAGTTTCAAATCGTTGTTCATCATCCATTGATGAGCGTGCTTTTCTTCTTCTTCTTCGATTTCCGCGTTGACTTCCCTTCCCGTCGCGGCAGAAGAAGAAAATGAGTTTTTTTTTGCCACGAAGGCACTCCATTGGCCTCGTTCTTTTTCCATTATGAATTCCGAATGCGAGGAAAACGTACGAGACGACGACGATGATGGTGAAGATAAAGGAGATAAAGGAAGAGAACGAGGACGACGAGTACGTAAAATCCTCCAATAAGTCATCAACGCCGCTGCTTCTGCCGCGACTCGCGAACGGAAGAACATCTCTTTGTCTTCTTCTTCTTTGGTGTTGGTGTTTTCTCGTTATTATTGCGTTCTTCTTTTTTTTTTAATCTGACGAGGATGGTTTG
>Ga0255765_1005995_pt1 | contig 11218 bp, 9 predicted proteins | sample 041ome_8_FD_179965 | JGI IMG/M metagenome (GOLD analysis project Ga0255765, IMG submission 179965) | Coastal salt marsh microbial communities from the Groves Creek Marsh, Skidaway Island, Georgia - 041407BS metaG (version 2) | ecosystem: Environmental > Aquatic > Marine > Intertidal zone > Salt... | reverse complement strand
CTATCAACAGCTTTTAATTGATTATACACTATCTGGTCCACATTTTCAACCTCTATTTCATTGTCAGTTTTCCAGTCTGTTGCATGCTCTTCTTTTTTAGCAGGCATTAGTGCAATTTCTCTGAGTTTATATTGTTTAGCAAATGTTTCTTTAATGAAGTTTGCTTCCTCATAGCTGATGGGTACATCCAGTGTTACCCTACAATACGTATTTTCGCTCAAATAATAATCTGGATTATCAATGAGCTTACTCAATGGCAGTGTACGATACTTGGGACCATCAGGCCAGTTAATATATTGTGGTTCGCCATCCCATTCAAGTATCATCATACCACGCTCATCATCCCATGCATCCGCATAGTTGTGTGCAAAGGGACTGCCTAGGTAATGAACATTTTTGTTGTACTGTCGTTTGTGGAAATGTCCACTAAACACATATTCAGGACCAGTAAAATCCTCTGCTTTAAGTCCGCCATGATCTGGCATTGTGACCATAGCATTCATTTTAAAGTTTGGTAATTCAAAATGACCAAAGACATAACGGCTTTTCAGCTTTGTCATCTTTTTCCATTCTTCTTCCACTAGCCAAGGCACAAGTGTAACACCATCACGTTCAATCATATTATCATTAATAATGTGTACATTTTCATGCAAGTCTGCATACGGCACACTGTGAATTTCACGTTTTTCACGATAATATAGATCGTGGTTACCCATGATCATATACACATTTTCAAATGCTTCGCTTAGTCGTTTAATATTAGGCACAGTATAGTTCAGTGTACTAACGTTGACACTGCTACGATGATGATGCCAATCGCCCAAAAATATACAAGTTTCACAGCCAGCAGCTTTAGCTTGCTCAATAAACCAGTATATGAACCGTTCGCAATCGTCATTGTGTTGCCTACTATTGTTTTTGTTACCAAAATGAATGTCTGTAAAACATGCAACTTTGTTAAAAAATTGACTCATATTACGTTGTATCCTGCGTCTCTCATTTCTTGTTCCATTTTTTCGTGATACTCTGTTTCTTTTTCCTCACGTGCCTTACGTTGAGCCGTCTCGTCTTCAATTTGACGAGTAAAGCTCGGTGTTTGGCCAGCTTGTTGTAACAAATCATCACGCAAGTTCTGGTTACGTTTTTCCAAATTTAGTACTCTAGTAAAACTGTTGGTTATTGCCGCTGTGTAATATGCAAACGGGTTTTGTGATTTTGATTCATCAAAATACAAACCAATCTGCGACAGTTGCACCAGTGCATGGCTACGCATTTCATCAACATACGTATAACCACGCCAGTTACTTCGCATACTGTAACGATGGCAAAGCATAATCATCATACTTGCCAGCTTTTCAGTAATCTTACCCTTTGTAACACTAAATTTGCCTTCTGTCAAGTCCCCACGCCAGTGACTACGTGCAACTTCATCCCATTTGCCGTTTCTCCAGGCAAGATGTTTGTATGGAGGAAAGTTGCACTTGGAATGATGATCAGCTACTGACTTGGGTTTATTTTTGCGTCCGGGTTCTTCAGGAATGTGTTCAAAAGTCATTATACGTATAACTATATCTTCCAATGGAATTTCACTGCCATCAAATTTATATGTAATCAAACGTGGTTTGTCTTTTGCTTTTTTTCCTGGAGTTGATTCCCACACTGCCAAGTCTGCAGCATGACGTTCATTTGCCAGGCGATCTGCACGTACTTGTTTTGCTTCTGCAATAACTGTGTCAGTCAAATCACTCATGTCGTGGATAATTGCGTCAATTAGAAAATATTTTTTATCTTCCAAGTAGCAAAAACTCATTTTGCTTTTGTGAATTTCTTTTAATAATTCTTTATTATTTAAATAGTTTTGTCTTTTTGGCATAGATTATTCCTTATGTATCATAATTATAGCAATAATATTACAACAAGTCAATCAGAAAAAACCAGTTTTTTCAGTGTATAAATAGTTGTGGAGATAATATTATGCTGATATGTGAAATTTTTAATGAAGCTGTTGCTAATCGCACTGTTGCTATCTACCCTGGTCGTTTTCACCCCTTTCACAAGGGTCACAAGTTTGTATACGACTATTTAGCGAGCAAATATGATGCGGTTTTCATCGCTACTAGCGACAAACAAGAAGAAGGATCACCCTTCTCATTTGATGATAAGAAGCGTATGATGATGCTTACTGGTGTTCCAGCAAGTAGCATTGTACTAACCAAACAGCCATATGTACCAAATGAAATTTTAGACCGTTTAGATCCCAGTAATACTGCCGCAGTATTCGGTGTTGGTAAAAAAGACATGGAAGAAGGCAATCCACGCTTTAAAGTGGGATTAAAGAAAAACGGGGAACCAACGTATTATCAGCACAATACAAATGACAAAGAAACATTCGACAAGCATGGTTACTTGGAAGTTGTCCCCACACAAAAATTTAAAGTGTTGGGCGAGCCAGCAACCAGTGCTACTGAATTACGCAAACAATATGCAACATTAAATGATGAACAAGCACAGGCATTTATTGTTGATCTATTTGGAAGTTTTGACAAAGACGTGATGACAATCATGGATAAAAAATTAGGAAGAACATAAAATGGCAGATACCAGAGCCAGACTAGTATGTAAATCAGGCTACAACCAGGCGTTACAAGGACCAGGAAGTGTTCTTGGAACCAAAGGTGGTATATTATTTCCATATACTCCAGTTATTACAACACAAACACAGGTTGCGTATAACAAATATGATTTAACTCATACAAATTATCAACCTTATGCTTTTGCACACAGTAGCGCACCTATGCTACAAGTAACTGCAAACTTTGTACAGCAATCAACAGAAGATGTAGACTATCTACTGGGTGCTTTGCACTTTTTACGTGTTGTTACAAAAATGAACTTTGGACAAGAAGATCCCGAGCGTGGCACACCTCCGCCAGTACTTGAATTTAGTGCATATGGACCAGAAAACTTTAGTCGTGTTCCAGTATTAGTACAAGGTTTTAGCACAACATATCCAGATGATATTGATTATGTGATGGATGTCAGTGGTGAGAACCGTGTACCAGCAATGATGACTATTGCCATGGATTTGGCAGTACATTATAGTCCAGGACGAACACGTACTCAATTTAGTTTAAATGGGTTTGCTAATGGTGACCTTTACAGTAGAGGATTTATCTAATGGCAAAAGTATCATATGATTCTAGTAGTAATTATAGAAATACTCCAGTAGGCAACAAATATTTAGACTTATATAGACCTGCAATAACTGTCAGCTATGAAAACACATATGAGTTTACATTAACAAGCAAATATGAACATAGACCAGATTTATTAGCACAAGATTTATATAAAGACAGTAAGTTGTGGTGGGTATTCACATTATACAATCGAAATAAAATATTAGATCCCATCTACGATTTTGTTCCTGGATTAACTATCCGTGTACCTAATAATACTGCTTCTATAGGAGTTTAAATGGCTGAAACAAGAACAAACGAACAAATTATCAGAGATATCGTAGCTGAACAAGTTGCCAGTGGTAACAGTGGAGACGTCACGGCAAATGCTTCTCCAGAATTAATAAGTCAGTTTAATGGTGGTATGGAAATCATTCGTGACTTTAGTCCAATAACACCTGCATCTACAGACAGTTTATATTTGCCTAACAATTTAAATAATTTTGATATCTATACCTATAATATACAATTGCACCAGGTTAATCCCGTTGATGTTAAGTTATTAGAAACTGCCATTACTGATGGAAGAACAGTATTAATTGCAGATAACAGTCAGGAAAGTAGATATAATATCTCTAATATGGAACAAGTTTTTGCATTAGGTCAAAGTTTAGTTCGAAGCACATTTGCACATAATTTTACTATTGAAATTATAGAACCAAATGGTGCTACTTTTTTAAACAATCTAGTTGCCAGTGCTCTAACAAATTTAAATTGTTTTAATGCAAATACGGCTCGTTATTTTTTAGTTATTGAATTTATCGGACGTGCGCCCAATGGTGCAAGTGTTAGATATCCAACCAAATTTTTATATCCTATCTTTATTAAAAATATAGAAATGCAAGTAACTGGCGATGGTAGTAGATATACTATTACTGCTGTCAGCGAGGGAACTGCAGCATATAACTATTTGGAACATACAGTTAAAGGTTCTATTACAGTAGAAGCACGTACAGTGGGAGAATTTGTATCAGAATTTTTACGCAAATTTAATATTATGATGCTGAGAGAAAGTAATTTAAATCCCAATCAAGCAGAACCAGATATTTACGAATTAACTTTTGATGAAGAAACTGGTACAAATCAATGGTTAAATTGGCCTATACAACAAGCTGATGAAGGATTGAGAAGACTGGGTCCTAGTGCAATTGGTGATAAAATTCATTTTAACATCCCCAATGGTAGTACAATTACTGAGATTTTAGGTATTGTATTACAATCAACCGCTGAATACAAAAATATTCAGACACACACCAATGGTACCATGAAACAACGCCCTGGAGAATCTGCTCAAGCTGATTTAAATGAATTACCAGTATTTCATAAAGTAATCACAAATATAGAATATATTAGATTCGATCCTTTAAGAAAGGATTGGAGTAAAATTATTAGGTTTAAAGTTAAGAAACATATTGTAGCAGATGTTGTAATGGATGCTGCTCAGTATGACAGGGGTATAACTGACAATAATATACAGGATCGTCGTGTTAGTGCGATATTTGATGAAGGGTTGTTGAGGAAAAAATATGATTATATTTTTACTGGTTTAAACACAGAAGTTTTAAATTTTGATATTAAATTTAACCGTGCTTATTATGTAATGAGTGTTATTAACAAAGGTTCCACTGGAGATCCTAATACTGTTGCGTCCACTGCAGGACAAAACAAACAAACTAGTGAAGGCTCGCTCGCGGCAATTACTGAAATAGCAAACAGACTTTTTGCTTTAAGTGAAGAAAGATCGCGAATAGTTAGAGATAATAATAATATTGAACCAACCAGTGGTGATGCCGCTGAAAGACTTGAGCAGATTGATCAAGAATTATCAGACCTTAGACAACAACAGGACGAAAATTTAATAGCATTTAATCAAAGACGTGGTTCAAGATTGGAAAATCCCAGAAGTTTTGACAGTTTAGGTGGAGATTTTATTGATACTGAATTAGCACAAAATGAGATTGTGCAAAGTTTGAGATTTGCTGGCGATGTTGTAGATGATAGTGATGTATATGGACCAGAAAGTGATCTAGAAGGTGGTACTATACAATTTGGTACTATTAAAGCAAACTTAGAAAATACAAGTGATTTAATGACAATAGAAATAAACATCAAAGGCGACCCTTATTGGTTGGGTATGCCAAATAGTTTTGAAAGAAAAACAAACAGCGAAGCAAATGAAGAACTTGCTGATTATGAATTGGGCGGCCCAATGTTTTTCTTAAATATGCATTTGCCAATTGACGAGAACGAAGCAGGACGTAGAGTTCCTAGAAATGATTATCGTATTAGTGGACTTTATAGAGTTCTAAATGTTATCAGTAGTTTTGAAGGTGGTAAATTTACTATGTATTTGAAAGCACGAAGAGATCCATTAACAAACACACCGACAGTATTAAATAGATTGTTAAATGCTACAACTAGCGGCGGCAATACATCAATTGCCAGTAGTAATAGTAGAGGTAACGATGTAGCACAAGTGCAGGAGAATGGTTCATAATGCCTATAGGTAGTACAAATAATTTTAGTAGAAAAGTAAGAGACCAGTATAACCAAAATGTTATGAACAAGGGACTCAAGATCCCTGCTGGTGTATATCGCGGTATCGTTGTTGACACTGCTGACCCTAGAGGTATGGGCCGTGTAAAAGTAAACGTTGGTAAATTTTACGGTGGTGTAGCAAAAGATAGTCCGGAAGTTGATCCAGATGACTTTTTAGGTGCAGTATGGTGTAGATTTATGACACCCTTTGGCGGCACAACTAGAAGTACAGGGTCAGTACAGGATGGCGGTCGTGGTGGTCAACGTACATATGGAATGTGGGGCCAGCCTCCTGATAGAGATACTGAAGTTTTAGTGGCATTTAGTGGTGACAGTGACAAGGGTATTGTATTGGGTATATTGCCTGATGAAAGTCGTAATGCTAGTATGGCAGGTCCACAAGCAGGATTTAGTAATGAGGATACTTTTACTATAGTAGAAGAAATAGATCGAACCAGAGAGGATCAAAATCAAAGACCTCCGCCACATCCACAAGCAACATTTCTCAATAATCAAGGTTTAGGAAGAGACCGTATACGTGGTTTAAACTTTAGCAATCCACGCAGAGAAAATCAAAGCCGTGTATTTGGAATGAGTACACCAGGCGGCCATGCAATTGTTATGGATGACGGTGCTGTGGAAGATGGTGCATTTGATTTAGTTAGAATAAGAACAGCTGCCGCTGGGCAAATATTGATGGATGACACCAATGGACTAATTTATATTATTAGCCAGAGTGGTAAAACTTGGATAGAAATGAACCGCGACGGTGATTTGGATGTCTATAGTGAAAAAAGTATCAACTTTGCTACTGAAGGCAACTTTAATGTACAAGCACAGGGTGAAATTAATATGGAATCCAAATTGGGATTTAATATGAAAAGTCTGGGTGCCGCCGGCATTAAAATGCATGCCAGTACAGGTAGCATAGATATCAAATCACACAGTAACCTACAAATTGAAAGTGAAAGCAACGGTAACTTACGTATTGCAGGTAATTGGAGAGAAACTGCTGGGCGCATTGACATGAATGGTCCACCTGCATTGGCTGCGAGCACTCCACAAACCGTACAGCATACTGGTAATGAGGAAGTTACTGAAAGTATTAGCAAGCGTGTTCCTGAACATGAACCCTGGAACGGACATCGAGATGTACAGGTAGTTAACCAAAGTAGTGTTGCTGGTGTTACTGACCCAGGCGGCAGTCAGAGTTATTATGAAGGTGCTCCACAGAACCCAACAGCTGGTGAAAATGTCGGAGCATATGACTTAGGTGATTATGAAGAACAATCAGAAACTGACCCCACTGGCCTTATTGAATGGAGAAGCGGTGTTGACCGTCGAGTTAATCCAGTATTAATAGAAAAAGTACGCAACGTTGCTCGTAAATTTGGTCAGACACTTACTATTACCAGTGGATATCGTAGTCCTGCTCACAACGCAAGAGTTAGAGGAGCAAAGGCTAGTCAACACCTGCAAGCAAATGCTGTAGACATTAGTGGAAGAAATTTTAGTAATGAACAGCGTTTAGAACTAGTTGCTCTTGCCAGTGCTGAAGGTATCACCGGTATTGGCGTTTATAATGACAAGAGTTTACACTTTGATGTTCGATCATCCAGAGCTGCTTGGGGCAGTGGATTTACATACGCTGGTATTCCATCATATGCAAAAGGCACATTAGACAGACATTTGGCAGGTGGCTATGCTTAAATATGTATCTGATCCCAAGCTAAGAATTAACTGGAGCGATTTTGTTATAAAAGACGATTTTGCGGCCAAGTTTCGTATTGATGTTTATCAGAGTATTGTTAGTGAAAATATGCTAACTCTTATGCTTGGTGAAACATATTATAGTATGTTTAACAATAATGGTCATATCGGTTATGGTGTTGGTGATCTTAAAAAAGAATTTGGATATACTGAACAAGAAGCATTTAGTGAATGGATTAAACAAGCAAAAAAGAAAGAGCGTGTTTTTAGAGATACTATACCGCTTATTAGTATGAGTCAATCACAATATGATGCTCTTTTTAGTCTATACTATCATACTGGAACCTGGAGAACTGTTCAAGGTATAGAAGGTTTATATGATTTAGAATATGCAGTTACTAGTGAAAATTGGTTGTTGGTAAGTGACATGATAAATGCTGGAATTATTGAACCAGACACTCGACGTAAGGAAGCTCGTGTGTTACAATTAGCAGATTATAGCACAGAACGTACCAGAGCGTTTCAAAGAAACAAAGGTATTCAGTTAGCAAGGCGTGTATACAAGGCCGGTGATATCAGTGACCAGGCAATTGTCAGACAGATTGAATTTGGTTACTATCGTCAGACAACAGCATTCCTACCACGCATGACTGAATTGAGAAAAAGAGAGCTTTTACTTAAGGTTGGTCAACTGTAACTATAAATATTTGTGTAGCTACAAAGGGAACACCAGCGTATGTCAACTTTATATTTGAACGCTGACTTCCAGCCAATGGAGTTAAGTCCACTAAGTGTACTAAGTTGGCGGGATAGTATCAGCGCATACTTTAAAGATACTGTGTATATCTATAAAACACACAACAATTGGATGATAAGAAGTCCCAACCTACAACTAGAAGTCCCAAGTATTATTGTTGCAAAACAATATCATAAACGTAAAGACAAAGCAAAACTCAGCCGTAAAAATTTATTCATTAGAGATGGTTATCATTGTCAGTATTGCAATGTTAAATTTTATCATCATGAATTGACATTTGATCATGTTGTGCCACGTAGTTACGGCGGGAAAAGCACCTGGGATAATATGGTTGCCGCATGCAAACACTGCAACTGGAAAAAAAGCAATAGACGAGACGTTTTTCCAATCAGAAAGCCCTATACACCTACTTGGAGAGAGATTTATAACCAGAGTAAGTGTTACAGAATAACGATTCCTGACCCAGCATGGCAGGAATTCTTAGATTGGCCGGAAGATTTACTGGATATTAAAACGCCAGTTTATTAAACTAATAAATAGTTGTATGGCAACATTTATTGGTTATAGTACAGTTGATAGAAGATTTGGTAACTTTACACTTAAAGATGTAGAGTTAGCCAAACGTGATCTATTAAATCATTTTTATACACGAAAAGGTGAACGTCTTGGTGAGCCAGAATTTGGCAGTATCATCCAGGACTTGGTCTTTGAGCCATTGGATGATCGCACAGTTAATGCAGTAGAAGATGATGTTAGGGATGTTGTGGCAAACGATCCTAGATGGATTTTAAATACCCTAAACATTAATACTGGACAGCATACTATTGAATGTATTTTAAGTTTAACATACAGACCAGATAGTACAGCTGAAGAACTTTACCTAAAATTCACAGCGGAAGAAGAAGAGGAAGAAGATGGCACAGAGCGTTAGACAACGAAATCTGTTTGCAGCTGAAGACTTTACTGTTGTTTACGACAGTTTCAAGCAAGCAAACTTTAAAGCCTATGACTATGATAGTATTCGTAGTGCAATGGTGGATTACATCAGAGATAATTATCCAGAAAACTTTAATGACTGGATCAGTTCAAGTGAATTTGTTGCACTTATTGAACTCATTGCATTTATGGGCCACAACATTGCATTCCGCACAGATTTAGCAAGCCGTGAGAACTTCCTAAGTACAGCAGAGCGCCGTGCCAGCGTGTTGCGTATTGCAGACTTTCTAGGTTATAAACCAACACGTGCATTACCTGCACGTGGATTATTAAAAATTAGCACAGTAAAAACCACTCAAAATGTTTATGACATCAATGGTGAGAGCTTAAAAAATCAGGAAATTGATTTTAACAGTGACCAAGATCCAAACAGTTATCAAAACTTCTTGTTAGTATTAAACGAGATTTTTCAATCTACCAACAAGTTTGGTAGACCAAAATCCAGTGCAGATATATCTGGAGTGAAGACTGAAGTATATGGTACGAATATTGCTGATAAATCAATTACGTTTCCATTTAGAGGAACAGTTAACGGACAATCACAAGATTTTGAAGTTGTAAACAACTACATTAATCAAGATAATATCCTGGAAGAACAGTCACCAAATCCAGGTAGTAGTTTTAATATTATATACAGAAACGACAATCAGGGTATTGGCAGTAACAACACTGGTTTCTTTGTAGGATTTAAACAAGGTGAACTAAAGTCTACAGACTATACAGCAGATAGTGCTATTAGTAATTTGAGTTTATCTATATCAAGTACAAATATTAATGAACTTGATGTATGGGTACAAAATATTAATGAAAATGGTTCAGTAATACAAAACTGGACTAAAGTAGATACTACGTTTGGTGTTAATGCTATTTTTAATAGTATACAGAACCGTAACCGTACACTCTATAGTCTGCGTACATTAGATAATGACAATGTAAGTATTGAATTTGGCGACGGTGTATTTACAGACATTCCACGTGGGTTGTTACGTATCTGGTATCGTGAAAGTTTAAACCAGAGCTATACTCTTAATACAGATGATATTGGTACTATACAGTTTAACTTTAAGTACAGCGCAAAAGACGGCAACGAATACCAGGCTGTCTTTAGTGCGCAACTTATGGAGCCCGTTGCTAATGCAAGCAGTAGAGAAAGCGTATTAAGTGTAAAAACAAATGCTGGCCGTGTATTTGCGGCGCAAGACCGTATGGTAACTGCTGAAGACTACAGCATTTATCCACTCACAGTCAGCAATAATGTTCGTAAAATTAAAAGTGTAAACCGTACGCATAGTGGTCACAGTCGTTTTATTGATATCAATGATCCAACAGCACAATATCAAAATGTTAATATGATTGCTGAAGATGGATACATTTATAGTGAAAGTGTTCTTAACCGTGTTAGTTGTAGTTTGCCTACAAATTTAACTGAAGAACAAATTTTTGATGTTTATATTAAAGAACTAATACAAAATCCAGAAACATTAAACTTCTTTTACCAGAACTACTCGCCAGTTAGTGTTGGTTTCTCCAGTACTACAGCAAGTTTTACCTGGAACCAGGTAAGTAAAAGTACAAATGAAAGTACAGGATACTTAACTCGCAATGGTGGAGTTGAGCGTGTGGGAACTGCTAATGCAAACGCACTTAAAGACGTCAAAGTAGGAAGTATTATTGAATTTATTGAAAGCCCGTATAATAATGGTAGTATTGGAACAGTTGGTAGTCAATTAACAGTTGCCAATGGCGGCAGTGGTTACACAAGTGTACCAACTATTACAATACTGGGAACAGGAACTGGCGCCACAGCAAGCGCAGTGATCAACAACAGTGGACAAATTACAAGTGTTACTGTTACCAACGGAGGTATCGGATATACCAATCCAGTTATTGTACAAATAAGTGGTGGTGGCGGTAGTGGTGCAAATATTTTAGCAACTGCAACAAGTGCAGGGAAAGAATGGGCTAGAGTTGTCAGTGTAAA
>Ga0255765_1005982_pt1 | contig 11231 bp, 8 predicted proteins | sample 041ome_8_FD_179965 | JGI IMG/M metagenome (GOLD analysis project Ga0255765, IMG submission 179965) | Coastal salt marsh microbial communities from the Groves Creek Marsh, Skidaway Island, Georgia - 041407BS metaG (version 2) | ecosystem: Environmental > Aquatic > Marine > Intertidal zone > Salt... | reverse complement strand
ACCTTAGCGCCCATTGAGCGCAACATATTTATTTTATCTTCTGAGGACTTAGAACTTACGGCAAGAATACATTCATAGCCTTTGATCATGGAAACCATAGCCAAGCTAAAACCAGTATTCCCAGAGGTTGTTTCAATAATTGTAGTGTTCTCTTGGATTAGTCCTTGACGCTCTGCTTCATTGATAATATGAAGTGCAATACGGTCTTTATTGGAGTGACCAGGATTGTAAGCCTCCCATTTTGCAAAAAAGTCTCCTTTGAAGTTTTTAACTACTTTATTCAATTTAATAAGGGGGGTGTCTCCTATTAATGAAAGTATGTTGGGGAAAGACTCAAAGCCAGGCTTCATATATTGGTGTTTTTAAAAACAATACAAATTTAATGAAAAAAAATTAGTTACCACTGTTTTCCAAAGCGAGTAGAAAAGCGTATTTCTTTGCCGTTTCTTTTAATGAGTCAAATCTTCCAGAAGCCCCACCATGGCCAGCATTCATATTGGTGTCTAGAAAAAGTACTGTATCGTCTTTTTTATTGAGTCGAAGACGTGCTACCCACTTTGCTGGCTCCCAATATTGCACCTGAGAATCGTGCAGCCCAGTTGTAACCAAGAGGTTAGGATAGGCTTGTTCTTTGACATTATCATAGGGTGAATAAGATTTCATATAATCATAATAAGTCTTGTCGTTAGGATTTCCCCATTCATCATATTCACTTGTGGTTAAAGGAATTGTATCGTCTAACATGGTGGTAATTACGTCTACAAATGGAACAGCAGCTATAACACCATTATAAAGCTGAGGAGCATCGTTTACAACAACTCCCATGAGCAAACCCCCTGCAGAGCCTCCATAGGCATATAAATGCTTTTCAGAGGTTAGCCCTTGAGCGATTAAATGCTTTGAACAATCAATAAAATCAGTAAAGGTGTTCTTCTTTTGCAACATTTTACCATTTTCATACCATTTTCTCCCTAGATATTCTCCTCCGCGAACATGGGCAATAGCAAAAGCAAAGCCTCTGTCCAACAAACTTAAACGAGTACTCGAAAAACCAGGATCTATTGTAGAACCATAGGACCCATAGGCATACTGTAAGATTGGGGTGTTTTGATTTAGGGGGGTGTCTTTATGGTACACCAAGGAAATAGGAATTTTTGTTCCATCGGCTGCAGGTGCCCATAGTCGCTTGGATGTATAATTTAACTTATCAAACTTGCCCCCCATGACCTCTTGCTCTTTTAGAATATTCTCCGTCTTGTTGACCATATCAAATTCAATTACCGAACTTGGTGTTGTCATAGAGTTATATACGTAGCGCAGTTTTGTGGTGTTGAAAGCAATATTGGTCGAAGTATAAACAGTATAGGTTTCGCCCTCAAGTGGTAAATAATAATCTTCCGTCCCATCCCATCGTTTGATGCGAACTTTAGCTAAACCATTTTCACGCTCTGTGATCACCCAATAGTCATTGAATAACTCAATGTCTTCTATCAAAACTTCAGGTCGATGCGATAGAACTTCTACCCAGTTTTCTTTTGCTGTAGCTGTAATTGGCGTTTTCATCACTTTATAGTTTTCTGCCTTATCGGCATTGGTGAAAATATAAAAATGATCACCGTAGTGGGAGATACTATATTCTAGATCTGGTGTTCGTTTTTGGATAACATTAAACTTCCCTAAAGGTGTATTTGCATCTATATATTGGTATTCGGTCGAAAGGGTGCTATACGACCCAATAAATATATACTCCTCAGATTTCGACCCAGAGACAAAGGTAGAAAAGGTTTCATCTTTTTCTTCAAAAACTAAATTACTCTCGGCCATAAGATTGTCCATAGAATGGCGATAAATCGCTTCAGAACGCAGTGTTGTTGGGTTCTTTTTGGTGAAGAAAAAGTGGGTATTATCATTCGCCCAAACACTACTCCCTGTTGTGTTTTCAATGGATGTGCTTTTAATTTCGCCGCTAATAAAGTCTTTAACCTTCAAACTATATTGCCTTCTTGAAACAGTGTCAATTCCAAATACAGCTTTGGTATTATCGGGACTAATATTAATTCCAACCAAACGAAAATAAGCATGTCCTTTGGCCATTTCATTGCAGTTAAATAGGATTTCTTCTGCAGCGGTAAGGCTGTCTTTTTTTCGGGTATATATGGGATAGTCTTGCCCTTTTTCATATCGAGTAATGTACCAGTAACCATTATAAAAATAGGGTACAGAATTGTCTTCCTCTTTGATACGAGCTTTCATTTCTTCAAAAAGGTTTTCTTGAAGTGGAACAAGCTGCTTTGTCGATTTTTGGTAATAATCGTTTTCACGCTCCAAATAATCAATTACCTCGGGGTTTTCACGTTCTTTCAACCAATAAAACGGATCCATTCGAATGTCATCATGAATATTGTGTTGATAGGGTTTTTGATCCGCTAGCGGAGGTGTAAGCGTTTTATTTGGTTTCATTTCAGGAGATGTATTACATGCCAATAGTAAAATTGGAAAGCACAAAAGTAAGCGTCTCCATTGAGTTAGGAAAGTTAAGTTCGCAAAAAGAAAATTCATTTATAAAATTATATTTTTAAGACAATCCATTACATAATTGTGGTGGTGTTCTTTGTAGTCGCGGTGAGTCACAAAACGCAATTTTCCAGACCCCATACTAATCAAATGGATATTTCTAGCTTGCATAGCGGCCATAAAATTTGCTTCCATCTTAGGCGTTTCTAGTTCGAAAATAACAATATTTGTATCCACTGGAGCCAAAAAACTCACTCCTTTAAGCTGCAAAACAGCATCGCCCAATTCCTTCGCTCGTCTATGGTCACTGTCCAAATCTTGCCAATGATGATCAATGGCATAGCTTGCTGCAGCTGCTAAATATCCTGCCTGACGCATTCCGCCACCAAGCATTTTCCTAATCCGAAGGGCTTTTTGCATATGTTCTTCGCTTCCCAATAAAGCAGAACCAATGGGAGCTCCCAAGCCTTTACTGAAACATATAGAAATGGTATCAAACTGTTCTCCATAAAATTTTGGCGAGGTGGAAGTTGCTCGCATTGCATTCCATAATCTTGCCCCATCTAAATGCAAAGCCAGATTTTCTTCTTTGCACAGTCGATGAATCTTTTCAATTTCGGCAGACGCATAACAGGCTCCACCCCCTTTATTGGTCGTATTTTCTAATACAACCAAAGAGGTTTTGGGGGAATGATAAAAATCTGCGGGATTGATTCTCTCTTTTATTTGTGTAGCAGTAATTCTTCCGCGTTCTCCTTCGATTAAAGCACAGGAAACACCACTGTTAAAACTTGCTCCTCCTCCTTCATAGTTGAAAATATGAGCGTAATGATCACAAATTACTTGCTCCCCCGGTTGAGTATGCAATTTGATCGCGGTTTGATTGGCCATTGTTCCCGATGGAAAAAATAAAGCCGCCTCTTTTCCAAACATTTTCGCCAGCTTTTCTTCTAAGGCATTTACGCTTGGATCCTCTTTAAATACATCGTCTCCAACTGGAGATTGAAACATATGCGACAGCATTGCTTCAGATGGACGGGTAACGGTATCGCTGATTAAATTTACTTCCATAATTTATTGACAACGTAGGCTTGTTCCAATGGGCGATCCATCTGGAATTTTGGGTGTAGTAAATGGGGTCAATGCATCAGGTTGATCAAAGTACTTTTTAATTGTGTTTTGATAATAATGCTTCATTGCATAGGAATGCTGCTTTTTCAACCATTCATTAAGTTGATACAACTGCTCGTGTACTTCTGCTCGGACTGCATTGGGCACAACTTTACTCTGCCCTAAACGCATCAGCTGTTGAAGAAGATTCCCTTGCACCACAGCTTGAAGTGCTTTTGCCTCTCCTCCTACAACTCTTGTTTTGAAGGCCTCTTTTATTAAAATTGAAATCGTTTCTGATAATCCCAATTGATTTACATCAAAGGCTTTTTGTTGTGACAAGCGTGAAGCACGTTGTGGATGCAGCAGCATACTCAACATAGCATCACTCAATGTGTGCGCAGCTCCCATTGGATCAAAGGTCAAACCTGTTTGCGTTGAAAAACTTTCACGCGAAGCACCATAGCCATAAGCATAGGGAGGTAAGATGGATCGTATATGCTCAGGAATAGATAAACTAGAGGCTGCCATAGAGTTAGTAATGGCTTTTAAAGCAGCACGTTGTTCACCAACTGGAACAGTTTTTACAGCATTAAGCTTTGCCCCTTTTACTCCATAATCATACTCTTGACCCCCAATTAATTTAACAATTGCCTCAAGCTGATAGCGATGTAAAAAATAAAGTGGAACCAATCGATCGCGTAAAACGGAGATCGGCTCTCCTTCCTTGAGTTGGTCGATAGAGAAATTCTTCATAGCAAGTTCTCGAATGGATAATAAATTCTCGTATTCCTCTACAGCAGTTGTGCCATTGTCCCACAAATGTGCATAAGGATGAGCTCCTCCAATGGGGCGAGCATCACGATCGGAAATAAAACGATGCCCTTCAGCACTACTTTTTTCCAGTATACTATTCAATGCCTGAGTTTCATTTACACCTTCAGGAAAATCGCTGTAGGCATATTTTACAGAAACTTTGTCCCAGTCGCCAATTCCAATGGCATAGGCATCATCATATCTAATCATTCCGTCTTCCAATTCAAGGGTTGGATGTGGATAGTCCATTACAGAAGCTCGATCTTTTACACTAGCTGCAAAATTATGCGCAAAGCCCAGGGTATGTCCAATTTCATGAGCAGAAAGTTGGCGAATGCGAGCCAGTGCCAATGCTAACATGGGCGAATCATCTGTTTTTCCATTTGCATAAGGTGCATCTGTCAAAGCTTGCGCAATCATAAAATCTTGGCGAATGCGAAGACTACCCAAGCTAACATGCCCTTTAAGAATTTCTCCAGAACGAGGATCAACAACACTGGCGCCATAACTCCAGCCTCGAGTAGAACGGTGGACCCATTGAATTACATTATATCGCACATCCATTGGATCGGCATCATCGGGTAATATTTTTAGCTGAAATGCATTGGAATATCCTGCCGCTTCAAAGGCTTGATTCCACCAAGCCCCTCCTTCCAACAAAGCAGAGCGAACAGGCTCTGGGGTTCCATTGTCTAAGTAATACACTATGGGCTCTACAGCCTCACTCATGGGTGCATTGGGGTCTTTTTTCTCTAATCGGTGACGCAGGGTAAACACCTTTCTTGTTGACTCATTTACTGGAGTTGAATAATCATTATAGCTGAAGGGTATAGCTCCAGATCGCGGATCAAACTTGCGCGTTTTAAAAGGTACATCTGGCAGTTTTACAAAGGAATGATGCTGGTGAACCGTAACGCTATTGGCCGAGGGCGTAACCGAACGAATCAAGCCTCCCTGTGGGTTTCCACTAAAGGTAAGTAAAACATCAAACTCACTATTATCCGGAAAATTCTTTGTACGACCAAGCGAAATAGCCGAACGACTTTTGTCAACGCTATAGTTTCCCTGTTTTGAACTTTTTAATCGCTGGGCAACACCATGTGCATCTTGCATCAAAAAAGAAGTCATGTCAATGATGTAATAATCGGCTGTTGCTTCTACAATGGAAAATCCAAATAAAACAGATTGGGCAAATGCTTGCGCTATCGATGCCTGTTCAAGGGGATTGTCAGAAGTACTTCTGTAGTCCAGATTTGGCTGAACCAACATAAGTTTATCGCCCATTTTAGAAAAATGAACAACGCGTTCATTCCCCAACTGACCACGATCTAAACCAATGTCATTACTTCCAATCCCAGCACTAAGTCCATTGACATATAGGAAGGGTTTATCTACTTGATTGTTTTTATCAACCTTGAGATGAAGGCTGCCGGTGTCGTCGTTATAACTAAAATCAAAAAAGCCTTTGAATTCCTTACCTACTGAAAATACTGATACAGGAGGAGGCGGTGGAGGTGATATTGATTTTCGCTTGCGTTGACCATAGCCAATACATAAAGTCATACTAAAAAAAATGAGAAGGGATAATTTTGGTTTCATATGTTAAAATTGAGTCATCAAGTTAAAAATATTTGTTAGAAAAAGAATAAAGCAAAGTTTAATTCTATTTTTACAAAAAAAAAGATGTTAACATCAGATCAACTGAAAGATCTATTTGAGCGCCTTGGTGCGTTAAGGAGGTATCTTTGACATTGATGCCAAAGAAATACAAATCCGCAATGAAGAAGAAGTTACCCTAGACCCTTCGTTTTGGAATGATCCAAAAAAAGCAGAAATTCATATGAAGCACTTACGCACCCTAAAAAAATGGGTAGGTGACTTTAATGCTGCCAAGCAATTGACTGATGACCTAGAAGTACTTTATGACTTTTATAAAATGGGAGATGTTTCTGAAAATGAACTCAAAGAAACCCATCAACAGCTTTTGGATGTTTTAGAAGACATAGAATTTCGCAATATGCTTTCTGATGAGGGGGATGCATTAAGTGCTGTTCTTCAAATTACAGCGGGTGCAGGAGGTACAGAGAGTTGTGATTGGGCTGAAATGTTGATGCGTATGTACCTTATGTGGGCAGAGAAACAAGGGTTCAAAATCAAAGAGCTCAACCATCAAGCTGGTGATGTCGCAGGAATAAAAACCGTTACCCTTGAAATTGAAGGCGATTTTGCCTTTGGTTGGCTAAAGGGTGAGAATGGGGTTCATCGATTGGTACGCATTTCTCCCTTTGACAGCAATGCCAAAAGACATACCTCTTTTGCTTCTGTCTATGTTTATCCCTTGGTCGATGACAGTATTGAGATCATTGTCAACTCTTCAGAAATAACATGGGAAACCATGCGCTCTAGTGGTGCAGGTGGTCAAGGCGTAAATAAAATTGAAACAGCTGTTCGCCTAAGACACGCGCCTTCTGGTATCATGATTGAAAATTCTGAAACCCGTTCTCAGCTTGAAAATAAAGCCAAGGCCATGCAATTACTAAAGTCGCAATTGTATGAGATCGAATTACAGAAAAAAATGGCTGCACGAGAAGAAATAGAGGCGTCCAAAAAGAAAATTGAATGGGGATCACAAATACGTAACTATGTTATGCAACCCTATAAACTAGTAAAAGATGTACGTACCCAAGAAGAAACCAGTGATGTGGATGGAATACTGAATGGAAATATTGACAATTTTCTCAAAGCATATCTCATGTTTATGGGACAAAAACCCGAATCCGATACACTATGAAACAATTCAAGAATGTAATATTTGACCTTGGGGGAGTTTTAATCGACTGGAATCCCGATTATGTTTTTAAAGATGTCTTTAACAATGCTGAAAAATTGGCTTGGTTTTATCGTGAAATTTGTCCAATGGATTGGAATGAAAACCAAGATGCAGGCTATCCCCTGGCCCAAGCAACTGCCGATAGAGTTGCACTTTATCCTCAATATAAAGAATGGATAGAAATGTATTATGGACGTTGGGAAGAAATGCTTGGTGATGCAATTCAGGAAACTGTAGAATTACTTCGACTATGTGTAAACAATCCTAATCTTAAGGTAATCGCTTTGACCAATTGGAGTGCCGAGACATTTCCAGTCGCATTTAAGAAATTTGATTTCTTGCAATGGTTTGAAGGAATTGTTGTCTCGGGTGAAGAAAAAACCAGGAAACCTTTTCCTGAAATATATAAGATCAGCTTGTCACGCTATAAGCTTGAAGCCAATGAAACTGTCTTTGTTGATGATAATCTAAGAACATAAAAGCCGCAGAGGCTTTAGGAATTCATGGTATTCATTTTAAAAATCCTCTTCAACTCTCTGGAGAACTAAAGAAAATTAACATTCTATGAAATTGACCATTTACCACAATCCCAGGTGTCGAAAATCAAGAGAAGCACTGCAATATTTAGAAACCACTGAACATGAAATACAGGTGGTTAATTATTTTGACAATCCACTTTCAACTGATCAATTGAATCAGTTAATTATGGAATTGGACTATAAACCAGAAAAATTGATTCGAACTACCGAAGCAATATGGAAATCTGACTTTAAGGGAAAAGAATTAACCGCCAAGGAACTCGTAAATGCCATGCTTGTTGAACCAAAACTGATGGAAAGACCCATCATTTCTGATGGAAAAAAGGCTGTAATTGCTCGACCCCTAGAAAAACTGATCGATTTTTTAAAATTAATTCATTTTTATTGAAACTATTTGGGCTATTTAATGTCTAATAGACATTAAATACATCTATGAAAAAAACTATTTTATTATGCTTAACATTATTGTTAAGTTATTCTGCCAGTTCTCAGCGTCAATTTAACGGACAACGACCTGGCAAAATCAATTTATCAGGAAAGGTAATTGATCAAGAAACGCAACAACCATTGGAGTATGCAACGGTAACCTTGAGAAATGACAGTCGTCCTGAACTGCTCCAAGGGGGAATCACCACCGAAGATGGATCTTTTTCATTCGAAGTATTTCAAGGGCGTTACACAATAATCATAGAATATATTTCTTTTGAAAAAAACATAAGAGAAGGCGTTGTTTTGCGTGAAGCTACAGATCTAGGTACTGTAGAACTTAGCATAGCTACAAATTCTCTAGATGAAGTTGAATTAGTAGGTGAACGAACTGAAGTCGAAATTCGTTTGGATAAACGTGTCTACAATGTAGGGAAAGACATTACTGTTCGTGGGGGAAGTGTTTCCGATGTTATGGACAATATACCCTCGGTATCTGTCGATGTAGACGGAACAATTTCATTACGTGGAAATGACAATGTAAGAATCCTAATCAACGGCAAGCCTTCTGGTCTTGTTGGTCTATCCGGACCTGATGCATTGCGTCAGTTGCCCGCAGAATCGATTGAAAAGGTCGAAGTAATCACCTCTCCCTCTGCTCGCTACGAAGCTTCAGGAACTGCAGGAATTTTAAACATCATCTTGAAAAAGCAAGAATTGGAGGGGTTTAATGGATCGTTTATTGCCAATGGAGGTTTCCCAAAAACCTATGGCGGATCTGCTTCCTTGAACTGGAGAACGAAAAAATTGAATATTTTTACAACCACTTCTCTTCGCGATTCAAGATCCAACTCCAATGGACTGGCTGAAACTGATTTTACTATCCCTAGCGATACCATTTTCTCTTCAAAAGAAAAAACCACCAACGAACGCGATAACCAAAACGTGTTTGTAAACCTTGGTGCAGAATACTATTTCGATGACAACACATCGCTAGTATTGAGTGGTTTTATTCGAAAAAGTGAAAGCACAAGTGATAATTTTGCCAGAACAGAAAACTTCTTTGAAAACAAAAGTTTGTTTAATACTATTCAGAGGAATCAATTGCAAACTGGAGAAGATAATTCACGACAATTTACCGCCAATTTTGACAAAAAATTCAATGACAAAGGACATGAATTAATCATCGAATTTCAAACTGAAAACAGCGATGAATTGGAAGAAGGCCTGGTGGCAAATAGCAGTGTTCGTAATCAGCGTTCAACCTCAGATGAAAACCAAAAACGCAGCCTGTTCCAGCTCGATTACATTTTGCCTATAGATGATAATACTCAATTTGAATTAGGGTATCGCGGGAACTTTAGTCGTCAAGAAACAGACTATCGAGTAGAAGATTTAATTGACAATGTCTATGTAAATAATACAAGCTTTACCAACTATCTTGTTTTTGAACAGAATGTAAATGCTGCCTATACCCAATTTGGAAAAAAGATAAATAACTTTTCCTACCTCGCTGGATTACGTGTTGAGAAAACAAACATTACCATAGAGCAGCAAACAACCCAAGAGACCAGTAATAAGAATTATACTGATTGGTTCCCAACACTCAATCTATCCTATGAATTCAATGAAAAAGAAAACATAACCCTTGGATATAGTCGAAGAATTCGTCGTCCTCGCTCCTATTTAATCAATCCCTTCCGCTCGATATCTAGCCTAACCTTTTTCTTTCAAGGGAATGTGGATATTGATCCTAGTTATACCAATTCGATTGATTTTGGTTACTTGAAACGTTGGGATAATTTTACCTTTAACGGTTCGGTTTATTTTCAAAAGTCAACACAGAATTTTAGTCGTATCACGGAAGCAACCGACGAATATGTAAACCTTGAGTCTGGAGAATACTTCAGTGACCCCTCTTTAACAAACAGTCCCACCGTTCAGGTACTACAATCAACCTTTATTAATCTTGCAGAAAATAGACGAACTGGAACAGAATTCACCCTTACCTATTCCCCTAAAAGAGATGTGCGTATTAGCGGAAATTTTAATGTTTTTAACTCCGAAACAATTGGAGATTACAATGGAGATTCTCTAGACGCTTCGATTGTAAGTTGGTTTGCCCGCATCAATGCAAGTTTTCCACTTCCTTTCGATATTACAACGCAAATACGTGGTTTTTATAGAGGGCCTACAGAAAATGCGATCACTAAAACTGAAGGCCGTTTTACCTTGACTGGTGCGTTGAATAAAAACATCCTAAATAAAAAAGCAACCATTTCTTTTAGAGCAAGTGATATTTTAAACAGTTCCCGTTCAATTAGTCGGACAACCAGAAATAACTTCACTTCCTACAACGAGTACCAATGGAGAAATCCTACCTATATACTCACTCTCACCTACAGAATAAATGAGCGTAAGTTAGATCGCAAAAGACGTCGATCTAACAATGAATCTGGAGGAGATGGTGGAGATTATGAATTTTAAATTAATTCATAAAAAAGGAGGCTATCTAAAAATTTTAAAAGTCCTTAGAGATTCTGATACGAGTTCAGAATGACAGCTTTTACAATTTTTAGACAGCCTCTTTTAATGTAATATATCGGAATACTTACTCCTTAATTTCTTGTTTCGCTTCTTTGCGTTCTTGTAACCATTCCAAGAAAGCTCCAGTTAACCAATATGGAATAACAAAGGTTAGTAAGAAAATCATTAACCAAAAGCCAATGGTTAGGATGGTTAAAAAGGAAAGAAAACCTAAATACTGGTCAAATTCAAACATGTTCATCAGTTTGTGCCAAAATTAATGCATTTCTCTGGTTTTCACAACGGGAATTCTTTTTTTATTTACAAAGCTATTCACAGTAGGCAACACGCCTTTTTTGTCTTATTTTTGTAACAAATTAAAGACAATGGATTACCGCATAGAAAAAGATACCCTTGGAGAAGTAAAAGTACCTAAACATGTATTGTGGGGTGCGCAAACAGAACGATCG
>Ga0255765_1005977_pt1 | contig 11237 bp, 9 predicted proteins | sample 041ome_8_FD_179965 | JGI IMG/M metagenome (GOLD analysis project Ga0255765, IMG submission 179965) | Coastal salt marsh microbial communities from the Groves Creek Marsh, Skidaway Island, Georgia - 041407BS metaG (version 2) | ecosystem: Environmental > Aquatic > Marine > Intertidal zone > Salt... | reverse complement strand
GCGGTGTGTTTTGACGGCGGTTTCCCTCCTTTTTTAAGAATGTACGACGTTAACGAGGATAACATTCTTCTCTGTTATTATTGTTTTTCGGTGTTGTCGCGATAAATTTATTATTATTGTTTAACTGCTACTCTCGTCGTACTCCCACCGAGAACAACTCGTTAATCTAGATGGGTTCATTTTTCGCCCCAACACTGCGTGCATCTTTTTTTGTCGCGAGTTTGTTCTTTCAACTGTTCAAAAAGAATTCTTCCAACACCAAAAACGAAACTCACAAAAACACATTTTTAATCAAACACTCGTATATATACGGCTCTTTTGTCGTCTTCGTCGTCGTCGTCGTCCGTGCGCTTTTGGGGTCACAGAGGGACAACGCTAGAAGAGATATATAATAATAACAGTGATAATGAGTGGTGGTATCTCCCCGACGTATTCCTCCTCTTCCTCCTCTCCAGGAAGGACGAAACGGATGCCCATGCGCAGTCCACACGCGTTTTCGGCAAACTCGGACGCGACTTTACCTCTCGTTTTCGCGAACGTCGGTTTGATCTTATTCGTCGTCGCCGGAGTGTTTTATATCAAAGAGGATTGGGATCGGTTTTCGCTGTTGTGCGTGTTAGGCTACGCGTCTATTATAATTGGATTGATACTACCGGAACTCTTAGCAGCAGATGTTGACAAAGGAGGCAGAACGACCTTCCATCCAACTGGAACGAGAGAAATCGACGATAAAATAGAAAAGGGCATCCGAGAGAGAAAGTGGATACAATTCTGGGGTACTGTTATGATGATTGTGGGGATATTTCTAGGCATTGTTGGTAGTTTGTTGTATTCGCCAACCATCGTTAGCGTATTATCCAGTAAGATGATACCGTTGATCGACGAAGCCAATCTGGTTTGGGCGATTTCGTTTCTCATCTTCCCCGTGGGATTCGGGTTGTTGACGTACGATAAGTTGATGACGCTTCAGTCGCTGGCAGATGAAGGCTTGGATGACGAAGCGTCCGTGACAATTTGGCATCCGCAAATGCGCGTATTTCTGTGGACGGAAATATGTTTGATTCTCTTTGCCATCGCTGGCGTAGTGGTGGTCTCCTTGCCAAACGCGCTCGGAGAAGCCTTCGGCTTGTTTCTCTTCGCCCTGGGCGCGTTGATAAAAGTTTGCTTATTGTTTTACGAGTTACGTGGTTAGAAAAAGTAGCAATAGTATTAGTTGTACCACGGTAGCATTCTTTTAGCTTTTGTATCAGTAGTAGATCTAAATGATGTATCATTAAATAAGCAGGTTTGTTTCTATAATCTAATCGTCTATGAAGAAATCGACGCTTTTTCTCGTCCTCTTTGTCAGTACTTCTGGGCCGTCGTCGAGTATTAATATCGTGTGCTCGTACTGCGCCGAGTTCTTCCCGTCCGAAGTGACTGCTGTCCACCCGTCTTTCCAATGCTTAGCAGTTCGAGTACCTGCACAAAACATTGGTTCTATAGTGAACGTTTGACCGCGCTTCATAAAACCGACCGCCTTGTTCGGCGCATAATGAGGAATCGTCGGCGCACAGTGAAACAACTTCCCAATACCATGGCCGCAATAGTGCTTCACGCTCGTCCATTTTTCGCTTTCAACGGCTTCATTCTGAACGAGCTCACCTATGGTTCGAAACCGCTTCCCTGGACGACACGAATCGATGGCTTTTTCGAGCGCACTTAGCGTAGCGCCCAACAATCGTTTGTTTTCCTCCAATTTCGCTCTATCTTTAGTCTTCGCGCATCCGACGATGAACGTCTCCGAGAGGTCTCCGTGATAACCATTCAAGCACACGGTGACGTCTAAATTGATTAAATCCCCCGGTTCTAGTTTTCTTCTATCTGGAATGCCATGACACACGACTTCGTTTATGCTCGTGCATATGGATTTTGGAAAACCCATGTAATTCAGTGGACTCGGATAAGCGCCGTTTTGAAGGCACACCGTGTGACATATTCGATCGAGTTCATCCGTTTCAACTCCAACGCGCAAATGCGAGGCGACCGTATCGAGAACAAAACGTGCCAACGAGCACGCGCGTTTCATTTTCATAATTTGTTCGGTCGTTTTGACTTCAACTGTCGTTTGTAATCGCGACGATTGTTCTTCTTCCGGCCAAGAAGTTTGCGCATAATCGGGAGGCTGCAACCCAACTGGGATTGCAGATGTCGCGGTAACGCGAGATGGGCGCAGCTTCCCCGTGTAAGTAAAATCTGGAAGATCCTTGCTTCTTTTTGTGCCCCCCTGGATTTCAAATCCTTCTTCTTCATCATCGCATTCGTTTCTCCACCACTCCATCGTTTTTCTATCAAACTCTCGCCATCGTATTTCTTCCTCTATGGGCTTTTCAAGCGCTTCGCGCTGTATGCGAACTCGTTCTTCGTGCTCGTATTTCCATTCCTTCGATGTTATGTGTAAGTGCGCGGGAGCTTTGCTCAGACACCGAATTGCGCGAGTATCTCCTTCCGCTTCTTCTCTACCTTTTTCTTCGTCGGTGGTTGTGTCGCTCGACCACGAGAGCGAGTCCTCTTCCTCTTCCTCTGGCTCGGAATCGTCGCTCGACATCTCTTCGCCTTCATTCTCCTCCAGTTCATCCCTGTCGCCGGTGTCTAAGTTAAAGACGACAAGCCCTGTTACGTGTACGGCAAAATCAAAATCTTCGTCTTTATCGCCTTCACCCTCTCTGGAAATGCTCAGACGAACGTCGTCGCTAAATTCGCAGTTCAATGCGACACTCTCAACTTTGCCGATGATAAACGACGCCAACACTTGCGAAGGTTCATGCTTCATCCGTGACTTTAATTGTACGACGCATCCAAGAGGAAGCGTTTTTGAAGATGTAAAAACGATGGTCGCGCGTTGAAGTAGAACCAATGGAGTAAACGAACTCGCTCGAAAATATTCCGCGCGTCCTTCTTTTAACTCGAGCCCGAAAAACGCAGACATGATAATATTTATTCTTTCTTCTTCAATTCAGGAATGACGTCTCCGGTATTAATAGCGCTACTGCTGATGCTACTCGTTGGATTATTCAGGCTCCACCTGGCCCATCGTTGGAAGTTGTACATTTGCACGCACTCGTTTGTCGCGTGACAGGCGAATAAAATGTAGTTCCTCGGCTCAACTCGCCAAGCAAAACGCATGAACAAAGCGGAGTAAAGACATAAGGTCCCCGTCATCGGTCCGGAGACTAACTCTTCCGGTTTTTGCGTGTCTACGAGTCCCTGTTTATTTGTGTTCGTATAATATGCGTTAGCGGATAACGAGTTATATGCGTGAGTTTGTGTTACGATGAAGAGAGAGAGAGAGAGAGATAACGAGAAAATCCCGAGTTGAAAACACAACTCATCTACTTTATCGAAAAGAGAAAAGAGTCGGCCAAAACGTACCGCGGCAACGAATCCCCAGTTCGCAACTGGTCCCCAGAAGTGCGTCGTTTTCGGCCCAGTCGGAGAGTTCACCCATCGAGCGAACGCCGAAGAAGACATTAAAATTTATATTTTTTTACTCTGAAATTATGCGGTGTGTGGTGGCTGAGTGGGTTTGGAAATTGTGAGAGTGGTTTCTCCTCACAAAAAAAAAAAGAAATTCTTCTCTTTCTCCTCTCTGATAAAAACATTGGAGTCGATGCCTGTTCCTCTTCTTCCTCTTCCTCCTCTTCCTCCTCCTCCTCTTGGAGACGAAGAAGGAGAAGAATTAGAGGAGAAGGAGAGAGAAGGAGGAGAAGAATTATTAGAGATTGGAGGAATTGAGAACGCGTACACGAACGAGTACGACACGAGAACGTCGCCGAGTTCGTGCGATTGGTCCGAGGAAAATATCCTCGCCGTCGGTTGCGATGCGGGACCGTTCGTTTTATTGATTGTGCGTTTTGTTGTTTTGAATTCTTTTCTTCTTCGTAATCAATATCACAACTCTGCTGACCTCGTCCATTCCTTTCTCTTTCTTTACGATGACAGAATCCCGCACAAATCAACGCGGAGAATACCAGTCCAACGCCGACGGGTTTGATAGACGTCGCGTGCATGAGAGAAAATCCAGACGTGCTCGTAACGAACACCGATTTTCGCTCGAACAAGACGGTGTTGCAATACGAGTGTTCGAACATCTACAGAAGGAAAGGTGGGACGATGTCGAAAGCCCCGGTAGAAGATAGAGTGAAGAAAGTGCACTGGTCACCGTTAGGTGTCGCCGTGGATGGGAGGTGTTGTTTAGCGGTGTTGACGAGAGCGAATCGAGTGGTCGTGCACGCGGCGAGTAATCGAACGGCGTTCACGTCGGCGAGCGTGACATCATCGGCGTATTTAAGTTCAGCGGAAAAGTGGCCTTTGATTCAAGACGTATCGGAAGAGTTAGCGACTTTATATAACGAGATACAATGGAAACCGTTACCATTTTCGAAAGAGGACGGCGACGAGAACGAGGATTCAAAAACATGCTGGAGAGACGCAGAAAAAGACGACGCCTGGAAATCGATAAACTGCTTTGCCGCGCCGGGTCCTCCAAAAGTCAGCGCCGATCTCAACGACACGAATATTAGAAACGAGAAAGATGATAAAAACGAGAAGAATGACACGAGCGATGTCTTAATGTTACCTCAAAGCGAAGGTAAAGAAAACGCGGACGTTAAGAAAGATGTCAAATTAGGATTAGCGCGCGTTGGACAATTGCGAAAAGGTTCGCGATGTGAAGTGAAAAGAGATTCACTCTCCTCGCCATGGTTCACGTGCACTGTACTAGCCGCGGAAACGGATATGTTTCATAGGGTGCGCGTTCAATACGACCGAAAAGGAATGGATAACGAATGGCTCGTCGTCTCCAACGTTGATAATTTAGGTGATGAATGTGTACCGTGCGGGAGCACGACCAATGCCGAGCGCTCCCAGATGAAAGTGAAACGATGGATCCGCCCGGCTGCCGCAGCGACTGAAAATGAAGTCAACATTTCCACTTGTCCGCGCGGTATCGTGATAGAAACATATATAGGACACTGTTGGCAACTCGTAGAAGTTGTTCAAAATGCTAGAATTCGATTCCAAACCAACGGTTCGGCGCATTCTGTCGTTTCGAGCGAATGTGAATTTAGAAAAGTTCGAAAATGGAAAGGCTCGAATGTAGAAAAAGCCGACGACGGATGGGAAATCATAGAAGACTTGAAAAATATTAGCTTGCCCGCACAGCAATTAGAGGAAGAAGGAAAAGAAGAAGACAAAGAGAAAGGAAAAGATGATCAAGACGCAAAGTCGCATCAGAAGGAGAAGGAACGAGATGGAGTAGCAGTGGCTGCTGCTGCGCCCGCCTTGGCAAAGAAAAAACCGGAAGCGAAGAAAGCACCACCACGAAAAGCAGAGAAGAAAACTCCGGCGACAAAGAAAAGAAAAGCAGCTGATGGTAAAGTGAAGAGCGCGAAAGATGACAGCGACTTTGAAGAAATAGACGAAGACGATGACGATGATTTCGATGTTAAAAAAGAGAAGAAGAAGCATGCGAAGAAACCTCGCAAGGCGGGCGCAGCCGTTCAAAAGAGAGTTGCCAAAAAGGCGAAGAAGGCGGACGAAGAAGCACACGATTACTCTACAATTACAGACACGCATCCAAACGGACTGCCAAATGCGACAAAAGTCTCCTTTACATCGTGCTCGTGGTCTCCGTCGTTTAAAGACGGAACGCTAGAATCCATATTAACGATAGGAACCAAGAATGGTGAATTGGTATTTTTTCGCGTCGGAACGAAAAGAGATGATGAGATTGAAGAGCCGTTATGCCAGTTACTCGGTGTCGTTCGTGCATTTTCGACCCCGGGTGTCTGGGTATCCGCTGTGACTTGGATGCCGATGAAGGATCGAGACACCGGCGATAAGTTGTGGACGTGCGTGGCGGGAAGTTCAAGCGGCGAGGCGAAACTCTTTCTCTGTGACCCCAAGCTTTTGTGCAATCGAACGCTCAAAGTAAAAGTTCCTGAAGATTGGATCGTCCCCACCTCACACTTTGGCTTGCAAGAAACGCTCATCTTGAATGCGGACGAGGTCCCGATCACCTCGGTGAAATGTTTTCGCGACCAACACGTCGATGGACGACGTGGTTTATGTGAAGGCAATGACGTAAAAGTAATCGCTCTCGGTAAAGCGTCCGGAGAGGTGCTCGTATTTCGTTCTGATAATATTTCCTCGCGAATTCGAATGTTCAGCGAGTCTGTGCACGACATTGCTTTCCAAAGATGTGATCTCGGCCTCCGCGTTGCCATTTGTGCGGAGTCTGGAAGACGGGCAGATATTCTTTTGCAATCGAAGAAGAAGAGAAATCAAGGACAAACTTCAAACGAAGAATTCATTCGATTTGACTTTTCGGACGTTTTGAATAAAGATTTCCACACGAGCTCTGACGTATCCGCATGGGAACGGAGCACACGCTCGGGTGGCATGTGCGCATCGCCGAATAGTTTTCTAATCGCGAGAACGTTCGAAAAGTACGATTACACGCGTTTACCGTCTCTGCAGAAGATGCAAAAGATTAAAGGAAAGCGAGGTATTTTGACGTTTCATGGCGCTTCCGCTGTCGACGGTGACGTGGTGACAAAGAAAATCTTCTCACTCGCGAATGAATTTGAAGGACAATCCTTGTGGGATTGCGTTGAATTATGTTCGCGCTCGAAAACCTATTGGAATGCCGTCGCGAAATGGTCAAGTCAGGAAATGATGAATAAGAAGAGTTCTGCATCGCAACAGAAGAAGTACACTCTCGGCGCCGCGTTTGCGATGGTATCTGCTTTACTTCGAAAGAATTTGAGTCGTCAACCGTTGCTTCCCAGAAACGCAAAGAGATACGAAAATGACGACGAGAATAATAACAACGAGTTGCGAGTGCTCGTACACGTCGACCGACCCGAAATGGGGTGGGTACCAGAATCGCAACGTCTCAAACAACGACGAAGAAATGTAGTGGACGAGGAGGTGCTCTCTTTCGATTGTCAAGTGTGTGGTCCTGTACGCGATAATGACGATGGAGACAACGGCAACGACGATAAGAAAGCATTCTCGTTTCGAGCAGATTTGCGGTGCGAGACCTGTGGACTTCTGACTCATGAATCGGTCGGGAACCACTTTCGATTAAAGCCTTCCATGGTTTAATATAAGCAGGAGACTGAAAAGTTGTTCCAAACATAACACATAAACACACACGCGTTTTTTTTTCTTCAAAATTTCACGCACGCACACATGTCGCCTTCGACGAAGAAACGAAAAAGCGACGTCGGAGGTGATGAGAATGAGGACGAGGATGTTCGAAAGTGCAACCAGTTTTTCGCGGACACGCCGGAACCGTCCAACGTGGACGTCATCAAACACTCTCTCGATGTTTATTTTTCCACACACCACGAACACCTACGAAATGGAAACAAAAAAATAGCGTTCATCACTTCCGGTGGTACCTCTGCTCCGTTGGAGAAACCACCAATGGCGGTGAGATTTTTGGACAACTTCTCCTCCGGCGCGAGAGGTGCCGCTTTGTGCGAGTATTTATCGAAAGAAGGATACTGCGTAGTCTCGTTACGACGGACCGGGTCGAAAATGCCTTTTATCCGAAAATGCGAAAAACTCTTCGCCAAAACGAAGAAGAAAAAAAATGTTCACAACGAACACGTCGATTTCCTCTCGATGTTTACCTCCACCACTAGCGATAACAATACCACCGAAATAGGAGAGGATGAAGAAAACGAGGAGGATTTGCTGTCTAAACTTAAATCTATTCAAGCCGACCGACACCGAGCGTACACCGAGCACGGCTTTCTCGAAATCGAGTTCACCACTGTCTACGAATACTTGCATTTACTTCGACTGGTTAGCGAAAAAGTGAACGCGTACGCGAACGATGTCATCATCATTCACGCGGCAGCGGTGTCCGATTTTTACATCCCTTGGTCTGAACTCGCGTCGCACAAAATCCAATCGAACGCGTTAGAAACGAGCGGTAATTTATTCGCCAACTTTTCGTCGACGCCGAAAATGTTAAAGATGTGCCGAGACGTGTGGTCGCCAAATGCGTTCTGCGTTTCCTTTAAACTCGAAACAGATGCGAGCATTATAGAACAAAAGACATTATCCGCGATGGAGAAATACAACATGCACTGCATAGTAGCGAACGAGTTAGATAAGCGGTACGACGAGGTGACACTATTCCAAAAAGAAGAACACGAAGAAGGAAAGAAGACCGGGGCGGTCGACGCTTTGCGTTTACTTCGAGACCCGGGCGAAGAGGACATCGAGAAACAACTCGTCGACGAGTTGAAGAGAAGACACGAAGCTCACGCCGCCGCTAGAAGAAAATTAGCTTCTTAGTTTATAGCATTGATGATAGATTTTAGAGTATGTGTTCAATATTGTGCGCCAATTCGGGACTCGCAGCATTTTCTCGCGCAAAGAAAGCTTTTTTTCAAAAAATTCGTCTTCACTTTTTTTTCTTTTCTCGAGATGGACAAGATGGACACCCAGATGGACACCGATTTGGGCGAAGAGAAAGGTGAAGAAGGAGAACAAGAAAGAGAAATCGAACCATCGAAAACGCTCATCAGCAACGTCTCTTTGATTAAGAAATCCGTGGAGAGTAAAGGCGAACCGCGATTCATCGCGAGCGTGTTCAGACAAGTATGTCTTATTTATTTATTCAATAGCCGAACTCTCCTCGTTGTTGTCTCTTTTGCGCGCGATCTCATTTTCATCGTCATCGTCCAAAATAACGATCTCTCTCCTTCGTCTTCTTTCTTTCTTTCTATTCATATATACTCATCATCATCATCATCTTTTCTTCCCTCATATCACCGCAGACGCACATGGTGAGAACGAAATTGACCGCAGAAGGTATCTGCGCGTTTATAGAGGCCGTCTTACCCAGCGATTCGGAATCCGCGACGACGTTGAAACAGTTTTTGAAAGCAAAGAAAACAGAGACGAAGAAAGTAAAAGAGGAGGAAGACGACGACTCTGGAGAAAAATTAAAATCCGAACTCCCAGAGACGGAAATCTATTGCTACGTCCTCGCGCTCATGCACATGATCGACGCGAAAGATGCGAATGCCATTCAATTGTCCGAGATTTGTTTGCAACGACTCTCTTCGTTCAATCGACGAACGTTGGACGCGTTTGCGGCGAAGGTGTATTTTTACTACTCGCTGGCGCACGAACGTTTCGGTAATATACGAGACGCGAGACAGACGTTGTTGGCGTTGCATAGGCAAGCCACGTCTCGGTTAGACGCGATTGGACAAGAGACGACTTTGAACCTGTTGCTGAGAAATTACGTGTCGTTGAAACAGTACGAGTTAGCGGAGCAACTTCGATCGAAAACGGTGTTGCCGAGCTCGAGGTCCTCGGCGCAACAGTGTAGATATTTGTACTACCTCGGAAGAATTCGAGCGATTCAGTTAGAATACACGGAGGCAAAAGAGTGCTTGACGCAAGCGTTGCGTAAAGCGCCGAACAACGCCGCCTGGGGGTTTAAACTCATCTTGACGAAGTGGATTTGTATCGTGCGTTTGCTTTTAGGAGAGATTCCGGAGAGAAAATTTCTTTCGAGCCCGAGCGAGATGCGCTCGAAGTTGTTGCCGTACTTTGAATTGACGAGTGCAGTGCGCGCCGGAGACTTGCACGAGTTTGCTCTCGTCGTGGAGAAACACAAAGCAACTTTTGAGAAGGATAACGTGTTCAACTTGATCACGCGATTACGACGCAACGTCATCAGAACTGGCTTAGCTAAAGTAAACGTCGCGTACTCCAAAATTTCTTTGAACGACATCGCGTTGAAATTGGGCTTACAGAAAGACGTCGACATGAATAACACTACTAGTAATAACATTAACAGCGAAGGCGCGATTGAGTGCGTGGTGGCTAAAGCCATCAGAGATGGGGCGGTAGACGCGCAGATTGACTTTGAAACGGGCATCATGACCTCGAATGAAACCAAGGACGCGTACAGCACTTCGTTACCGGGTGAAGTTTTCCATCAAAGAGTCGCGTATTGCTTGGACGTCCACAACGAGTGTCAGCGAGCGATGCGATACGCGGAAAAAGGTTCGACCAAAACGAACGAAACGAAGGAAGAGCGCATGAAGCGTTTAGAAGATGAAGAGGCGTTGCGCGAGTTTATGGAAGAGGAAGACGATTACTTCTAGTTATTAGGTTGGTTCTTAAATTCTACACCATACATTATTACCTGATAGGAACATATAAATATTCACATTCAAAACTAACAATCTTTGCCACTACCTTAATCTACAATTATTTCCTCCCTTTCTTGCCTTTCTTGCCTTTCGAGGAGACCTTATTCTTCGACTTGTCCGCTTTCTCGCCGCCGTCGCCGAGCGCTCCACCTTTCGCCGATTTTCCCGTTCCTGGTGCACCACCTTGCTTGGCTAAATCTGCAAGGTACACGTCGAAAATATCCTCTGGACTTCTCATTAACTTCGCGGACGACCCGTCCGTTCTCCCCCAGTGCATCGGTACTAACCTCGCGCACTCGATTAATATCGATCGTCTCGTGGGAAACTCTGGATTCTTCGGCGTCCCGTCTTCGTTTTTATACTCCACTCTCACCCGTCCTCGCTCCCAGAAATCTCTCGAATAACACTTATCTTCCAAGTCGCACGGTAAGTTCATTCCTTTCTCTATGGCTTCTTTAATCTCGAACGGATACGGTCGATCGCAACACAACTCTTTCTTCAACTTTCTCCCTTGTTTCACCGTTTTGTTCTCGTCGATGTACGGCGCGTAGATGCACATTCTCGTGTCGTGTTTCCAAGTAAATCCTCCTTCTCCTCCTCCTATGTTCGCCGGGGAGAACGGGTCGTTACTCTCGTCATCGTTTTCGGTAATCTCTGATATTTGTGCGCTTTCTTTCACGGTTGTCTTTTTCTTCTTCGGTCCTCCTCCTCCTCCCAGAGGGTCAAACGCTTGCGCCATTTCTTTTTTTTTTGTGAGGGGACAGCCCCTGTGCAGAAAAAGAAGGAAATGAACTCGAGAAAAGAAAAAAAGCTCCTCCTCGAAACAACTTCCTCACACCCAAAATAATATTATATTCCCACCTTATTAGCTCATCAAGTCATCAGTAAATGGGTTTCATCGCATCACCGTTCCGCTCCTCGCGAAGTTACGCTCAATTCAAGGGAGACGAAAGCACTGACGCGTCGTTAATAATGAAATCACCGGAACCATCGTCGTCATCTGCG
>Ga0255765_1005975_pt1 | contig 11243 bp, 4 predicted proteins | sample 041ome_8_FD_179965 | JGI IMG/M metagenome (GOLD analysis project Ga0255765, IMG submission 179965) | Coastal salt marsh microbial communities from the Groves Creek Marsh, Skidaway Island, Georgia - 041407BS metaG (version 2) | ecosystem: Environmental > Aquatic > Marine > Intertidal zone > Salt... | reverse complement strand
GACCAAACTTTGCATTTTCAAACCATTCTCTTGCTTCTAGATTTTCTTTAGAGGGTTTGTACTGTGCATTACTGATTAAGCCTGAAATTAATACTATTAAAAAAAAATACTTTTTCATTTTAGAAATTGTTAGTTGTATATTTAAATATATATGAAAATTTTAAAATGGTTTTTATTTGTGTTGTGTACTATACTTTGTATAGTTAGTATCGCTGTTGTTTATTTAATGTACAGTAAATTATCATTTATTGATTATCCGTATGTTATTTCAGCAGTAGTAAGTGCAGCTGTAGCAATTTTAGCATTTAGATATAAAGTGAATTAGTATATAACATTTTGTATTTCCCGCCAAGTGACAAGCTTTATGTTGTTCTTATCCAATGCATTTTGAAATTTTTCACTTGAAATAACATCGTAATCCAAATTTCTCCACTTTGATCCAAAATTTGGGTGATCAATAGTAATGTCTTGCATTTCTTTATCATCAAACCCTAAGTGAACAATAATTTCACTAAGCCCTGGTTCTAGATTATTTAAAATACCAGTGTAATAATTTTCCCAGTCTGAAAATTCTATTTCAGGACTAGCCATAAAGAAATTTTCAATCACAACGACATTTTTTGGCTTTGGAAATTCATTGTCAAAATGTGCTGCTACTAATTTTGGCACAAAGACAGGCAATTTATTTTCTTCTCCTATTTCAAGATAAGTTTTAAACAAATCTTGATTGAAAAATAATGCTCCCTCGTGACTGTCTATATGCGAAGGATTTATTCCAATCGATATAGCTAAATCAATTTGACTTTGAAGTTCGTTTTTTAAATCAGAAGGATTTGCATTTAAAACAAACTTTTTCTTATTGTCATATAAATGACCTTTTTTATCAATCATTGATGGAATTATTGAGGAGTCAGAAACACCATCCCATTTGTAATCTCTCCACTCACTAGTAACAGTTAAGTGAAGCCCCAAATCTATCTCTGGATTTTCTATTGCAAATTTTCCAACTTCATCAATATAATCACAAGTCATCATTACACTGGCTGAATTAATATGGCCTTTTTTTAAAGCACTAAAACTGGCTTTATTAACTGAACGAGATAATCCTAAATCATCGGCATGTATAATTAACAATTTATCATCCTTAGAATAGCCAAGCTTTTCAGAAATATTTTCATATTGTTTATAATCGGATTTCCCTGTCAGAAACTTGTAACCAACCTTTAAATCAAATATTGGAATTTCATTGATTTCAAAAAATATTGAAATGCTAATAATTAAAGCAGCAAATAATGCTATTAACCATTTGAAAACATTAAAAAAGAAATTGATTGTTTTCAAAAAATGAAATATTAGTTTTAATATAGTTTAAGTTAAATTAAGAAATAAAATATTAATGAGATTTTATTTGACTATTGGATTATGGGATACAATGGCATTAATATTGATTATATTTGAAACATCGGTACCGAAATATTCATGAAAAATTTTTTTAAAAAATTATTCTTTTTTATCTCTTTTTTTTACTCGTTTTCTACAAATGGTCAAGAAGGGTTGCCAATATATACAGATTATCTAACGGAAAATTATTATCTTCTACATCCCTCAATGGCTGGTGTAAATCTAGAAGGTGTTAAAATTAGGATGACATCCAGAAAGCACTGGCTTGATCAAATAAATGCTCCAAATCTTCAAACTCTTTCTGTGGATGCAAGATTAAATAACCGAAGTGGAGTCGGGATGATTCTTTTTAAAGACGAAAATGGTTACAATGCACAAACAGGATTAACACTTACATATGCTCACCATATAAATTTTAATGAAGATAGATCTAGAATGAATGAACCTAATTTATTTAATTATGGATCTATTAATCAATTATCATTTGGAATAAGTATTGGAGGAGTGCAAAACTCACTTGATCAGACAACATTTGATCAAAACGATATTTTTGGCCAACAAGATCCCTTAATAAGTACAATTAACCAAAGCTCTGGATATTTCAATATGGATGTTGGCGCTTCTTATGTTAATTTTAATTATTTCGCACATTTAACTTTAAAAAATGTTCTTTTCTCTCCATCGAATATTTATGGAGATCAGGTTTATGATTTTTCAAAAAACTATTCCAGTTTTATCAAATATGTAGCCTCATTTGGATATTTATTTTTCACAGAAACTCCCTTTTCCTTTGAGCCTTCAGTTTTATTTCATGGGTCAAAACTAACAAGTGAAAAAGCACTTGATCTTAATTTAAAATCTTATTATAATTTGGATTATGGATACATGTGGCTTGGACTTTCGTACAGGCAAAGTTTTGACGGAGCTAGGTATAGAGATGCAGAAACATTAAAAAAGCAAACCTATCAACTTGTTACTCCAATATTTGGAGTCTCCTACAAAGATTTTGTTTTTTCTTACAACTATTCTTATCAGCAAGGCAATATAGTTATGGGTGAAGGTGGTTTTCACCAGGTGACACTGGGATATAATATTAATTTATTTAATTAGTTTCCTCTAATGAGGCTAAAGTGTCCTTTAAATTCTCTTCCATCCTCAAGATATGTTCTGAACCAATAATCAGTAGCAGGCATTGGTTTGCCTAAATAAGTTCCATCCCAACCCTCGCTAATAGGATCAAGTTCTTTTAACAGTTTTCCAAATCTATCAAAGATGTAAACTTTACTATCGGCGTTAAAATCTGATCGAATACCTAAAACTTTCCATGTTTCGTTAATTCCATCTCCGTTAGGGGTGAAGTATTTTTTATAACCAATAACTGATACATCTATTTGCGCTATTCCACAACCGTAATCAAAAGTATAATAGCTGTTTTTATCTCTTATATAAATGGTGTGAATTCCAGGTTTAACTGATTCGAACTTTGGCTCATCTTGATATGGTCCGAATGGGTCGTCTAAAGAAAATTCATAATCACCAATTCCTAGGTTTGAATTATCAATTGTTATAGTGTTGGTCTCGTCATTTGTTAAATCTTCCACATCTATTTCATCTAATGTGATTGTTGCAATTTCAGATTCAGTTACTGTAATACTTTTAGTTCTTGGACATTTTGTAATTGCATCTTCTACCAATACAGTGTATACACCCCCTTTATTAACTTTAATTGTTTCCCCTGTTTCGCTGTAGCTTGTATCAAGATTTCCGTCTAGATCTTCTCTTGTCCAATTAAAAGTATATATCGTTGGATCATTGGCTCCTAGCCAATTGGAAGTTCCAATTTCTATAGGATTATCTGGAAGTGGATTTAAACAAACGATTGTTTCATCATCAATATCAAAACTTGGTAAAGGATTTACTACAAAATCAATTTTTGTTGAATTCAAACATGTTTTACCAAAAGCTTCACTAATTGGATTAGAAATATCTACTATAATATAATCGCCATTTTCAGCAGTTATTGTTGTGTTTAGAGTTGTTGATGGACCACTAATTAAAAGGTCATTTTTATCATACAATGAAAAACTATATTCAAAGTTCATGTAGTCTTGAACTGGTGCAGATGTTGGGTTTAATGGGTCGATAAATAGGTTCTCTTTAAACTTATCAATGTCAATGGAGAAAACAGTTTTACCATCATCATCCGTTCCAGATTGAGTATCATCACACTCTTCCAAAACAATATTGCTGAAAGGAGTTGGAGTTTCAAAAACTTGAAAGCTTACAGAACTTGAACTGATAAATGGAGCAGTTACTCCAACGTTATTTGTAAGTGTGACATCAATCTTTTGGTTTGTCAGGTTTGTTGTGGCAGGTAAAGTATTACTAGTGATTAGATTTCCACTGTCATCAATGTAGCTATATTCTATGTCAAAAGTTGAAATGTCTTGGTAAGGTAAAACTGAAGGGTCTGTTGTATTTCCAAGTAGAAGATCTTGTAATGTGCTCGTGTCAAATATTGAATATCCATCAAGAGTAATTTGTTCATCGCAAAGTAATAACACATCGTTGGGTTGGGTCCCTGATGCATCGAGTACATCATAGATAACAGGTCTTTTCTCTACATATAAAGTAGTAACATGTTCAAGACCGATACAACTCGATTGTATGATGCTTAAATTAGTATTTTCAATATAGACCCATATGTCTTGTTCCCATCTATTGTTTAAAACGTTGTAGTTACTGACTAAATTTCCAGTAGAAATATCTGGTGTCTCAGTTTGATTAGTATAAGTAGATTGTGTTATATCAATTGGATTATTTCTTAAAGTGGCATCTCTTTCACTTCCATAAAATTCAAAGTTAATTCCTGACAGATCAAAAGCTAAAGGGGATTGAGCTTTAAGCTCATTTATAATATTTTCAAAAATAGTGGTACTGAATTCTTCTTTTCCATCCTGAGATTGACCTGTAAGATCAGGATCAGTTTCAGATTTGAATAGGTCCTCTTGATTTGCGGCTATGAAATTTACAGCAAAATCGTTTGGAACTTGACTGTACGATACTTTCAGCTCTATCTGACCTGTTCTAAAACATCCACCATCGTTTTTAGTAAAGACTACATCAATAATTTCTGGATCAATCGACGTAGACGAACTAGTATAGTTTTCTGCATCGGATATTAAAATTTCATCCCCGTTTTCATCAAAATAAGTAAAAGTTTCACTTTCATAAAAAGTGGATAATTTTTCATTATAATCTGTTAAATCAAATAGTGGATTATCGCATTGTTCAACTTTCCAAACAGGATTTAATATAACAGGCAAAGGGTTAACTGTCAAAGTAAATGATGAGTCAGCAATATAACAGAGTGTTGATGCATTAGTATCCGTAATCCTTACAAATATTTCTTCTGTTTGAACTGTTGGATTGGCTGGATCAAAAGAGCTATCAGGTGTGTTGTAATGAGAAGAAGGATTAGCAATTCCATTTGGATATGTTATAGGATCTTCAGCTTCAGCCTGAGTTAAATGATAAGTTACTATGAAACCGCCAGCTCCAACTTGATCGGGACCTAAAATTTCATCACTAAGTAACGTTAAATCAAATTTCGATGATCCATCAACATCGTTTCCTGAATCAATATCATCACAAACCTCTTCTACAGTAATAGTATTTGAAACTGGTGTTGGGTTTACAATAATATCAAATGTTTCAGTGGCATCGTAGCATCCTGTTGCATTATCAAGTAATCTAACATAAATCGTTTGAGGGTCATACAAGTTTCCAGAGGGATCCAAGACATTTGTATAAGGACTTGTAATTGGGTTATCTCCTGATTCAGCATCAGCTTTAGTTTCATGGTATGAAACAGTAAATGGGTTACCATCTCTATCAACTTGTCCTCCAACTATTGCTGAAGTTTGAGTTTCTAAATCAAAGTTATATGAAATACCATCAGTTCCAGTTGAATCAGGATCACCAGAATCGACCTCATCACATAATTCAATATTATCAACTGGATTTGGAACTGGAAGAGGATTTATAACATGAGTATATGATGTTGAACATACTATGCCATTTGTTGTCACATCAATAAAGTATGTTGTTGTAACCTCAGGATTTAATGTCAATGTTGAAGCATTTATTGGAATATCAATAAAAGTTCCTGGGTTTTCAGGATCTTCATAATACCAATTTACAGTAGTTGTTCCTCTAAATTCATAAACAGGTCTTGATGGTGCATCAGGACAATCTGGATAATCGTTTAGTAACTTATTTCCCGACAAATTAAAATGTCCATAATCTTCGGTTCCATCGTCTATTCCATCATTATCAGGACCAGTTCCATTACAATTAGAATCAAATTCATAATCATTAGGTTCTCCACCCTCCCAGAGGTTCCAGCTAGGGTCTAAATCTCTTCCGTCAAGCCATTTCCAACCTCCGTCAAATGTTTGACTAGGGTTTGCTGCTGGAAATTGTTTTAATCCTAGCCAAAGTGGAACACCAGCAAGTCCTGCTGCTTGTATGGCATTAAATACTGCATCATGCTCGTCAGGATCGTTGATTTGATACATTGAAGCTCCAATTCCATAAGTTGGAAGTAAATCTTCAGCTTCACTAAAACTTCTTGACACTGGATCAACAAAATAGGAGGAAAGTCTTCCAGAATTGTCTGTGTAATCTGCCAGAACTTTAGTTAAAGTTGGATTTGCAAGCTCAAAATCAAGAGCGGTTTGAGGGACACCACTAACTGTAATAGTAATCTCATCTCCAGGACAACTTTCTGTTACACTTGGTGTAATTAACGGATCTGGCAATAACACTTTAGTTTCAGATCTACTTACACTCACGCATCCTTCTGAGTCTGAAACTTGAATGTAGTAAGTAGTTCCGTCCACAAGCGGTTCAGTGAGGTCCATTAAATTACCTATTGAGGAATCATTAGGATTGTAGTCATCATAAATAGCAATAGTTAGTCCACTTGGATTACTTGGATCAATTTGTAAATCTCCAACTGTTGGGCTATCAGTTAAACAAAAAGTTTGAATAGGTTCAACTATTGGAGCATCAGGTGGAGTGTTTACAGTTAGTCCAATATTAGCGCCAAGATTGGAGTTTACAACACATTGGTATTCCTCAGTTTTTAATTGTACTCTGTAATCTCCAGTTAATGACAAGTCGATATCTGAAATTATAAGCTCATTCGAATCGAATCCTGTGATTTTTGTATTAGAGTCGTCAATATTTTTCCACTCTGAACTAGTTGTATCAAAAAATTGCCACTGATAATCTATGTTATTAGAAGAATGACTGGCGTTTACATTAAACGATACAGTATCACCAATACATCCGGATGTTGAAGAAGGTTCATCAATTATTTCAACAGCTTGACCAGCTTGCTGAAAATAGTAATTTCCGGTAACATCATCATTTAATGGAAGTGAGTCGTAATCGTGAGCTGGATCAATAATTCTTCCTCTACTATCTACCTGACTGTCATCAAATGTAGGAACTACATCGCCTAAAATACCATCAATTAAAATTCCATCGTCAAATCCAGCTTCTGTTACATCATTACATTCGTCTCCATCACTGTCTGTATCCAAATAATCTGGGATAGTATCAGAGTTAATAGGGTGATCTTTATCACTATTTACAGCATAATCAATACCTGTAATATTACCTTTAAAAATTGCATCTCCTGTATTATTATCCGCATAATGCGTAAAAGAAATTCCACTTAAATTATATCCTAAAAATTCAAACTCTGGGATTGTGTTGTTTGCTGAATTGAACTTGAATCGTATAGTGTTTGAACTAAATTGCTTTAATCCATTAACTTCTTCAACTGTGGTGTAAGTACTCTCACCTGGTTTAAGAATTAAAAGATGATTGTTTGGGTCGATTAGTGTAATATTCTTTGAAACCGGGAAAACAGAAATTTCAAAATACTCTTGACTAGTAATACTGTGTGCCTCAGGTTGACTAGTAAGCTTAATGTTTAATTCCTCGCTAAAATTATCCAACTTGTAAGTAATGTAGGATGGAGCAAGTTTTTTAGAGGTTTCTTTGGTTTTAGCAGGCTTAGTGCCAATGACAATATTTGATGGAACTTTAGTTTGAAAATTACCATTAATCTCACCTGAAATGGAATTATTTGTTGCACCTGAATTGAAGGACAAAATATCGCCATTCATGGTTATAGGTAAATTAATTCCATTGTTGGTAATGCTGTTTGGTAACACTACAGAAGAATTGAGATTGGTTAAATCAAAGATGACATCACCATTTGATTCTATTGAGTTGAGTATTCCATCGTTATCTAGGTCTAAATCAAGATTATCAATTATTCCATCATTGTCAGAATCATCAGGACAAATGCTTACTACTATTTCCGGAGATAAGTATTCTTTATTATTACACGATAAAATTCCTTTTAAAACATAAACACCCTCTTCAGTTGGAGTAAAAAATTCACCCACTTCACCTGTTTCAACTAAACTTCCACTATCTTTCTTCATCCATTTTATTTCATCAAACTGACTATAATTACTAGCTTGAAGTTCAATATTTGAGGTTCCGTCTTTATTAAGGCAAGATCCCAAGGTTTTTAGCTGAGCATCAAGTTCTACGGTAGGCGGAACAGTGAATCCAGAATAAAATCCAGCTGTTGTCGCAGCATTATTTGAATTGACGTAAGCCACATATAATTCATCATCACCCTCAACGGTAATATTTCCATTCAAATTCTCAACTTTATAAGTTACGTAATCTGTTTTGCCCGTAACTGTTCTGGGAGCTGCTCCAAAATCTGCAACATCATTTCCATTAATTAAAATTGATGCTCCGTCTTTGGTGATAAAAGATACGGTTGCTTGATCTTGAAAGGTTTTCCCTGCTACTTCATTGATAAAAGGAATTTCATCAACATCTCCTTTGGTTGCACAATTAAGTGGAGGAACAAAATACATTGCCTGATTAGCAGCAGGAGCAGTAGCGGTGTAATCTTTACCTGTACCTTGGTAAGCAAATATTTTATCGTCACTATTTTCTGTGTTTACATATAAATTACCGTCACTATTAAACCGATCACCCTTAATAATTAAATAATCTCCTGAGTTAACTAAATTATCGTAAAAAGCCCCATTTACATTAATTGTTGTATTGTCTTGGTCAGCAACAATTAATACTGATTCGATTGTATTACTAGCAATTCCTTTTATAAAAATATATTCTGAGCCCACTAATGTAGCATCTACAATTTGATCCATACCATAATCTTGACCATTCCCAGCGCTAAAAGAACCAAAAGACCCTACATTAACAGCAATAGGTTTGTCTGATGTAACTAAACTTCCAATGAGACTATTTAGATCATTTGTGTTTGTTATGAAATAGCTTTGATGTTTATTTAATGTTACAGAGTGGTCATTTTGACTTCCGTTAGTTTCAACTCCGTCAAATAAATCAAAGTTGACAGTTGTATTATTTTCTGTAGCCATAACACTTATAAATCCTAAATGTCCACTTGAAACAGACTGATTTTGTAGCATTCCAGCTCTAAACCTAGTTCCAAGTGCTGAAATTCCTTTACTTACAAGTGCCCCTGCTTGATAATCATTTACACTATAAAATCGAAAGGATACATAAATTTCAGAGTCCGCTTCTATTACAAACCCTTTATTTAAAACGACTTCAGTTTCGTTCGGATTTACAAAAAGTTCAGACCATTGCGTTGTATTATCCGATGGATCATTGGCGATAAGAATTTGTTTTGGGTTGCCATTTGAAACTTCACCAATTTCGTATGGAGTTCCTGATGTTGCAGTAGTCCCTATATCACCTGCGTAACGCACAGTAAAATTAACAGTTGAACTACTTGGGGTAGAAATGTATAATATTTGAGCTCCTGGACCTGAACCACCATTTACACCAGTAACAGGGGGGATGTAATGGATTTTACTTAGTTGTGAAAAAAGTGAACCAGTACTTAATAGAAATAAAAGAATAAATAAATATTTTTTGATCAATCTGTGGAATTTAATAATACTCAAAATACAAATATATAAGTTATTACATACTCATATCTGTTTTTCCCAATCAATTATTAAGCCATAAATACTATGTTATTGAAATTGTTTTGTATAAATTTATATTGATCTAAGTCTACAACAACTTCTAAAATGAAAAACAAAAATAACAGACGAGCAGCCCTTGTTTACCACGCCAAACCCAGACCTGGAAAAATAGAAGTTAATCCTACTACAAAATACAGTAGTCAAAGAGATTTAGCATTGGCATATTCTCCTGGTGTAGCTTTTCCTTGCCTAGAAATCGAAGAAAATCCAAATAATGTTTATAAATACACTGCAAAAGGTAATTTAGTTGCAGTTATAACTAACGGAACTGCTGTATTGGGACTTGGTGATATTGGACCAGAAGCCTCTAAACCAGTTATGGAAGGTAAGGGACTACTTTTTAAAATATTTGCTGGTATTGATGTTTTTGATATTGAAATTGATGCAAGCGATCCCGAAAAATTCATTGAAACTGTTAAAAGAATAGCGCCAACATTTGGAGGAATTAATTTGGAAGATATTAAGGCGCCAGAAGCATTTGAAATTGAAAGAAGACTATCAGATGAACTTGATATACCAGTTATGCATGACGATCAGCACGGTACAGCAATTATTTCTGCTGCAGCTTTGCTTAACGCGTTAGAACTAGCTGACAAAAAAATTGAAAATGTTCAAGTTGTTGTTTGTGGCGCTGGTGCTGCAGCTATCTCTTGCTCTAGAATGTACGTTTCTTTAGGTCTTAAAAAAGAAAACATAATAATGACCGATAGTAAAGGCGTTATTAAGTCTTCAAGAAAAAATTTGACAAAAGAAAAAGCTGAGTTTGCTACAAATAAAAAAGTAAATACCTTGGAAGAAGCCATAAAAAATGCGGATGTTTTTATAGGGCTTTCAAAAGCAGATATGGTGACTCCAAAAATGCTTTTATCAATGGCAGAAAATCCAATTGTTTTTGCAATGGCTAACCCTGATCCTGAAATTAATTACAAAGTAGCCATGAAAACTAGGGATGACATTATTATGGCAACTGGAAGGTCAGATCATCCAAATCAGGTCAATAATGTTCTTGGATTCCCATTTATTTTTCGAGGGGCTTTAGATGTTAGGGCAACTAAAATTAATGAAGAAATGAAAATGGCTGCTGTTTTAGCCCTTGCCGAAATCACTAAAGAAACTGTTCCGGAATTTGTTAACATAGCATACGATAAAACCAAGTTAACTTTTGGGAAAAATTATATAATCCCTAAACCTTTTGACCCAAGACTTATAACAAAAATTCCTCCTATGGTAGCTAAGGCAGCAATGGATTCAGGAGTAGCCCAAGAACCAATTAAAAATTGGAAACAGTATGAGGAGGAGCTTCACGGCAGGCTTTATAGTGATAAAAAGATGGCAAGAATGTTATTAAACAGAGCTAAGGCTAATCCTAAAAAAATTGTTTTTGCTGAAGCAGACCACATAGATGTTTTAAAGGCTGCTCAAATCGTTCATGAAGAGGGAATAGGTTATCCTGTATTACTTGGAAATGTTGAAGTCATAAAAGAATTGAAAAGTGAAATTGAATTTGAAGATGAGGTAATTATTATTGATCCAAAGTCTGATGATCAAAAAGAAAATAGAGAAAAGTACGGAAAGAGTTATTGGTCAAAACGAAAAAGAAAAGGAGCTTCTCTTCAAGATTCAATTGATAAGATGAAGCAGAGAAATTATTATGCTGGAATGATGTTAAGCTTGGGTGATGTTGACGCATTAATTTCT
>Ga0255765_1005968_pt1 | contig 11249 bp, 3 predicted proteins | sample 041ome_8_FD_179965 | JGI IMG/M metagenome (GOLD analysis project Ga0255765, IMG submission 179965) | Coastal salt marsh microbial communities from the Groves Creek Marsh, Skidaway Island, Georgia - 041407BS metaG (version 2) | ecosystem: Environmental > Aquatic > Marine > Intertidal zone > Salt... | reverse complement strand
GGTGGGGGCGGTGGAGGCGGCGGCGGCGGCGACGGCGGCGGCGACGGCGGCGGCGACGGCGACGGCGGCGACGGCGGCGGCGGCGGGCATGGTGGACACCACTTGGAACGAGTCTTCAACTTTTCTTGACATGGCCTGTTACGCATCCGAACAAAAAAGTGGCCTTTGCAGTAACGATCCGTGTAACTATACCTGAGGCGACCGCCACACAACGCAGGTAAACATGTCTTGAGGCGTTGCTCTTCTTCATCAGATGATACAAAGTCCTCCTTACCACCGAGTTTTGCTGATGTCGCTGACGGCGCCCGTCGTAAAATTCGTACCGTCGCGATCGGGACGTTTGCGTCAACGCTCGTTTGGCTCGTGTCGAGAAGTGAAATCCCCGGTCTCTTTGTGAACATCTCTTCCTTGTACGCGCTCACGAATGCCCGCGTCTTTACTCCGAGTCGTTCGTCTGTGGAGATGATCGACATTTCATATGCTCCACCTTCATCCGTGAGTGCGGAAGCATCACAGCCCGCGTCTGAGCCCATTACGCGAATCTCAGTCAAGCGAGGCGCGTGCGTCCCCTCGACGGCGACCACGGATACGTATTGCCCCCTGAGCGCATCGACGCTCGTACCAGCGCATCCAAAGGTAAGACAATGAGAGTTTTCGGACGTCGTCTTGGGATAACACAAATTTCCGTGCTCGCCAGAATCAGCGTTCGCATACTCTTGTACGTAAACCTTGAACAGCACTCGAGTCGACGCAGCAACATTCTGCACGGCGAAACAGACGTGGACTTCACGGATGATGGACCACTTTACAAGATCGACGCTCACGTACTCGTTCAAATTCAAGCCCACAGATGCCGATTCGATCGTCAAGTCGCCGTCCGTCAAGACGTACGTAAAACGTGCTTCCGGTGAAGTAGTGTTTGAGTGACTTGTGCGCGCATTGAAAGCGATGTTGCCACTTGCGCTTAGCATTGACTTCTTCGCTTCGATGACGCTGGTACAGACGCGGACGTGTCTCACACCCACAGCGGAACCAGCCACCATGATATTACCGCGCACTGTAGAGTGAAACGGAGTGCGAAAATGAAAAGGCTTTGACTTGAGTTCACCGAGAGATGGGCTTTTGGTGCTCACCGCGTAAACCCATTCAGCGTTAGGCACGTGTCCTGATCCTGTATCAACGATTGAGAGGGAGTTGAACCTGGACGCACACCCAGAAAGACTACCAGGAATGAGTACGATTGTTTCAAAAGCATCTGTTTCGTGGCCATCCCCACCGCGTCGACGTATGATTTCAAAGCCAGACTCGTCCCAGCTCGTGTCTCGGAATGAAAAGCGCACACCGGCAACGTCGAGCGAAGCCACTACGTCAATTGCGGCACCAGTGTAGTACATTGCTGCGCCGCACGAAAGCGTGTCCGTGTTCGCCACATCTTCGTTGCTGAGAAATGCAGACACGCACACTACTCGTCGCGACGAAGGCGAAGCGTGAACACGACCGCCACAAAACTCGCGATGACCACACGTGAATGAATCAACAAAGGTTGCGCGAGATACGCGCCCAGTGAACACGCGGAGATCATCGAACTCTTTTTCAGTATGTGTTTCAGATGGGAAAAAGGTGATTTTGGGCATCTTCGAGAGATGCATCGTTGATTCGCGCGTCGGCCAGTCATTTTGCATTGTTTCAAAATAAGCGACGTCGTCACTCTCTGGATTGGCGAACACAGTCATGCCATCAAGCGGGTGATAGGCGAAACCGATAAAACTATCGCCGTCGCCGCAATCAAAATCTTTTGATACGGATTGTAAGACTGGAACAGTTTCGCCACACGTCAAAGAGTATTTGATTGAGAGCTCACAAGTAGATGAAGATTTGGTGACTTTTTTGAGCTCGAGCTCGTGATCGCACCCATCTGCGTCGTTGCCAGAAAATACAGCAACAGTACCTACGCCAGTCATCCATGTCGAAAGCGACACGTGATCAGTTATCTCATCTCCAACGTATCGCAGCCCTTTGAGCGGTCCGGGCGTGCCCAACGTTTTGCCAATGTGCAGGCAGCGCTTGCCAGCTGACTGCGTGCACGCGATCACAGCCGCACCGTCAGTCTCGACAGCAAGCGTAGGCAAAGCACGTTGACCTGGAACCAAAGGCGAAGATGAGAAGAGCTCTGATCCATGTTGCAAACTTTCGTTGGTCTCCGCGTCGTCAAAATCGAAGTGTGCCACCAAAGAGACCTCTTGATCCTTGAAACCGCCGTGCACTGGGCGCATGTCAAAAACGTGACTTCCGACAGTCAGATTTGCAATTTGAACATACCCGCTCTCCAAAATTGATTCCTCTTTATGATTCACGTCAAGCTTATCGTAAAGTATACCATCAATATAGACGCAAGTATAGTCGCCACTCGCGATTGTTCGACTGCCATGTGTCCAAGATGCTTGCATCTTGAACGCACCAGTCTCACAATCACTGGAAGAAGTTGTACCAACTTTTGGATACACAGTGGATGTCAGAAAAGCATTCCCGAGTGTTTCCAATCGCGGGCAGACGAGCGGTTTGATTGAAGTATGCAGTGCTTGAGACATTTTGAGCGCAAGTTTCCCCTGTGGGGCCGAACTTCTTAACTTGGTAAATATGCTGGCATCCATACTGTGCGCGACGGCGGCAGCAGCGAGCTCGTCGCCGTCAAGTACGCCATCCACAGGGTTGACATCAAACTTTCTGAACAGTGTTTCTTTGATGGCGTGCAAATTGTAATCGTCACATGTAGAAGGAATTGCAAATTCATCTGCACCAAAGAAAAACAACTGCGCCAAGACCGTGTTTGCTTCGTCGTTTGCGATATATGGTTGGCAGCCCTCAGCAAGTTCGAATTCATGCAGCAAAGTTTTTGCACCATTAAGAGATGTCTGCTGCGCTCCAAAACCACACACGTACTCTATCTTGTACAAACCCAGAGGTGCGAATTCACCTTCACTGTTGGTCATCGGTATAACTCTTGGTAGAAAGTTGTCCCATTCAAGACACGGCAGGTGATTACCGTACGACGAGCACGCGTATTCTGTACCATTAACATAACGTGCGAGCGATACGGTAGCAGCGCAGTTTATGTTAGTAGCTCTCGAGCCTTGGTCAGTTGTCAGACAATCTACGGGATTTATACAGAGGGCGTGCTTGACGGCGACGCCAAAGTCATACCCGTACGCCGAGACGCGCTTTACGGGGTTATTCACAACCACATCGAGACGATTTGAAATGTCAAACGAGACTTGACCACTCTGTGTTTTCTTAAACGAACTTGGATTGATGTCGCCAACGACATTACATGCGTAGTCCACGACGTATTCACCAGGCGTAAATTCGCCATTGGCGCCTGTCAGCGCAAGAAGACGGTTTGTGTCTGTGACGCGACTGTCGTGGAAGTTATCCCAGTTTTTACACGGGAGGTAGTCGCCATAGGTACCACATGTTACACCGGAACGCTTCACTCTTACGGTGCACTTCACCATGCGATGAGCTTTCGTACAATCATTCCCGCCACATGCCTTGTCATGCGTAACTTCAACATTGAGATCCAAGATCCTTGAGTCAGCCTCCTTGCCATCTGTGATTGTAACCACCGGGGCATCACAATCAGCCGTACAATCGCGCTGGGTTTCGTCGCCCGCTGTGTGTTCACACTTCGTTGCACCTGTGCCGCTCACGATGCCATTTGATTTCCACACTCCAATCTTTGTCCCTTGACCGCATTTTGCGCTGCATTCAGTGCTCCACTCGACACTCTCAACGCAGTCCACGCACTTTTCGGCAGAGTCACATTTCACCGTTATGTAGTCATTACCTTTTTGCAGACGAATCTCAGGCTTATTTCCACGGTAGCATTTACTTAACAGAATCTCATCGCTGCATAAGTAATCTTTCACTGCATTTTTCTTTTTTGTTCTGTCAACTGCCGAAAGCGTCTTATCGTAAGAGAGTTTGATGATGCAACTCTCCGAAGGCCGGGTGAGCTTGTAACTCACGCCCTCGTAAAACTTGAATGGTTTTTGTGCCGATATACCGTAACAACTTCCACTCTCCTTGGACAATTCACCCAAATTCTTATTAACGAGTTCGCGATTATTTTTCGTCGTCTTGTCTTCCTTTTCTTGTGCATTATCATTTGCCTTCGCCTTCTTGGCAGCCTCCACGCCCACACACGTCGACGCGAACATCGCAACGAGGGCGAAAATCACCCATCGAAGTTTGGCCGTGCTCAAGTACACGTGGCATCGTCTGACGTGCGACGTCCTCGCACGTGCATAGTCTCGGGGTCTCATGATCGCACTTGCCTCGCGATGTCGAACTCCTTTCGAGATTGAATTCGGACCTCTCAAGCGCGGAACCGTCGCCCTGGCAACACGACACTCCCACAGTAACTGCGATGAACGTCTTGATCGCACAACCAGCAACGAAGCAAGTTCCTGCACGAACAATGTACGAACCGAACGCAAACATAGGTAAGTTAGTACGTTTATCCGACAACGCGCGAGACAGAGAGAGAAAGAGAGAGTGTGTGATTCTTTCCTTGGCGTGCGCGCGCGGTGCCAGATGCCAGATGCATTACGCGTACGACGCACGCCGCGCGAATCCAAAACGCGCGTTCACGATCGCAGTGAACGTACGTACGTTTGTTTATTTGTAACCGAGATCACCTCTCAAGTACGCGCACGTTCGACGTTCTCGAACGCTTTTTAAAACTCGCCGTCGTAACGGTTTCGGAACTTCTGCCGAACTCCGCGACGGATCAATCGATGTCGCGTCACACTTGCGCTATCGCACGTCGCGAGGCGCTTGCGTGCGCACTGTATGTACGTATAGTATTTTTTTGTATATTTTTTGTGTATGTTTCGTGTAATAAACTCCTCGCACGTCTGAAGCGCGCGTGAGAATGACGCCGCGCGATCGTCTCCGCCCCGTATGGTACCACGACGACGATACCGCTGGTCGATTCATCACCATCGCGATAACCATCAACGCGCCAACGACCGCGAACACGTGCCGCGCCTTGACGCGCGCCGCCCACGCGCGTCTCGCGCCGACGCCAGCGCGCGTGATGCCGACGACATCGCGAGGCGCATCGGACGATCGCGCCGTCGCCGCGTCCGCCATCGCGACGTCGCGGCGCGCGCGCGAGGCGACGTGTGACGTGGATTACACATCTTATTATGACGTACCGGTAGTGCGTTTGGATATGTCATTACAGGCACTTGAAAAGCAACATGACGGAAAAAGTTAAAATAAATTGCAAGTTATTTATTTGAGCGTGTCCAGCAGTGCGCGGTGCGCACTCTCCTCGCACGGCATATTGCTTTGGGAACAACTCACACGGTGGCGCCATACGAGTTGGAAGTCATTTTCACGGGTGACGTCGCGGGCGAGTTGGAACCGCGACTTTTAATCACTACGCCAAAGATGACAACCGCGATGAAGACAAGTAACGCTTGCAGCAAACTGTGAATCGGTCTTTCGATGGAGTTCACAATGGTGGTGGCGTGACTCGCGGCGCCCCTCAACGTCGCGACGCCTAACTGCGCCGTGGCGGAAGAGGGAGCGGGAGCAAGACAAGTCGCTCGGAGCTCAAATGTAACATCACGCCCGGTATTAAGTGCGACGTCTTTTATCAAAGAAACCTTGACTTCGTACACACCAAAAACTTTCGAGGAATCTTTCGACGAAACCACGATGGAGCCACGCCCACCAGTGTTGAAGCAATTCATGCGGAAAAATTTCGTTTTGTCCTCCTCGCTCACCTTCGTGCCGATTAGCTCGTCATGAACATGTGCAACTGTGCCATCGCAATTCAACGCCTCGCGACGGAAAAGGTCAAACGTGGCGTCCTCGCATCGAATTTCTTCATAAAAATTAACGCCGGAGCTCGCGCCGGGGAAGGCGAGCGTCGACGCTGGAATCGGCGCAACGGTGTCCACGCGAAGCGTCAGACGCTGGTCTGAAACAAATTCATGCACTCTAGGTTCAGCTAGCGCGTTGCCGCCAACGCAAAAGTTTTTAATCCGAACTTCGTATGCGTCATCCTTGAATCCGCTGAGAAGCTTTTCGAATTTGTTATTAACGTCCCATTCAAATTTGCATCCGTCGAGCCGAGAATTGTCACAGAGCAAGTTGTGTTTCCTGTCGGTTTCGGTAGAAGTTGTACTTTTCGCTGATATCCACTCGCCGCCGCTCAACGGTCGATACTGCAATCGCACGTACTTTAAACCTTCGTGAATGGAAGGGTTCGTGTGGAGCATCGTCGCATTCCATGGCGAAGGCGGCCAGAGCACATTATCGTTTGGGTTGATTGCGTTCACGACGACCAAAGGAGAACCTTCTGGCGACACCGTCGGATTTTCAGCGTTCTTCACGAGCGTGGATTCGTCAAACGCTACACTCGGACATGGCTTGGACCAGGTAATATCGCCCAGGCTCACCACGTCCTCGAGGACTGGGCGATATAATTCATCTCTCATCTCGTACTCGCACAAGCTTACCAGTCGAACCCCGATGTACTCTGCGGTGTACGACTGCGACGCGCGCGAGACGGCGAGCATGAACTCTGTGTTTTGAACAGCAGCTTGAGATTGGAGCGTTTCACCGGCGATTGCGTGGAACGGTAACGGCTCACCAAACGGCAAAATTTCGCGGCCGTTTACTTTGAAAGTCATACCAGACATGGACGATCCCGCCGTGCGTGCGAGCTGTGTCGCGTTTGCAATCTTGTGCGCGACGTACCAACCACGATCGGCGTCAGTTATGTTGTTGGCTTCGGCAGAAACCTTCGCGGAGAGAGCGACACTGATCATGTTTTGCACTTCATCCGACTGCGACGCCATGGTCAATTCGGCAGTCTCTTTGACCTTTTGAAACACAGCCTCCGCGGCAGTATTATCGTCAATCTCCCCGGCGGCAATTTCAGCGGCTTTGAAAGCTTGCGATATAACCGTCTGAATGGACTCGGTGACGCTATCGTAAAGCACGATTCCCATATTCACGCGCTCGCGGTACGGCGACTCATTGGTAATCTTCAGTTTGTACATCGCGTATTCATCTGGATTCAAGCTCGTTCTTCGTACGGCATCAACCGATAGAGACACTCCACCCTCGCGAAACATCGTCGAACGTTCACCAGGACACTGGCTTCGACCGCCCTTGACGAAAAACACGGGCGTGCCGAAACGCGTATCGGTCTTGACTTGCACAACAAATTTGTCTCCGTGATCGGGATCGCCCAAACTGTACAACGTGCGCACGTTTTCATACTTGCTCCACCCAAAGACACGCTCCGCCGTCAGAGACTTTGAGCCCGAGAAGCCGACGCCGAATCTGGTACTAAAATATGTATGAAATAAATTGGTAAAGTAATCGGTGTTCTTGGTCCTTATGGCTTCGATAGTCCACGAAAAGTCTTGCCCGTCGACGTTTTCTTTCGAGGTGAACGTGTATTCCGTAGAGGCACCACCGCCACTAAACGTGAGGAAGATATCTGATGTGGACGAATTTACCGAAACCACACCGCTATCAGAAACCTCGCTTAAGATTCTACCCTGTCCTCCATTGAATGACGCATCGACGCGCGTACCGTTCGCGTCTTTGTCAAACGTTTTGGTGTTGTCGTTGACGTACGAATCGTACGAATCCTCGGCAATACTGTTCATTCCCATCCCCGAAAACGCCCCATCATCGTCGTTCTGGAGCTTGTCTAAAAAGTCCGGCATCGACCACTCGCCATTTTCGTCTTCGGAACCGAAGTAACTCTCCCGATCAAGGTTCTGGTACGCAACTCTCATAGCCCTGCCAAACGTTGCCATCGTCCACGATTGCACTCGATTACTCCCACTTGACGATTTCTCCCACGTGTCAACTAAGTCGGTAAGTTCATGACCCGCCTCATCCAAGGTCTGTACTCCCTCCTCTCTCGGAGTTTCGTAAGCGACGAGCATGTCATCTTGCCCTATTTCAGCGTTTTTTGCAACGAGAGACTCAACATCAAAAAGACCACTTGCGTTGCGATATTCCTCTGCGTTCGTCGGCGAAGACCACTGCAAGGTTCTAGTCCAGACATTGATTTTCTCGCGCAGAGTTTCTGACCACTGAGTGTTCTCATCACTGAGAACCTGCGAAAGTAAATATCGAAGGTTCGGAAGAACAGACTTTTCAATAAAGTGCACGCCAAAGACGTACGACGTCGGCTTGCTCGGAGACCATCTGATCTCGGTGTGAGTTTTCAGGCATCCTTTCGAATGATTGCCCGCGACGTCGAGTACATCGTTTAGAGTGTACTTGAGCTCCAATCCACCCCCCAGGATAACGTCGCCGTCACGTCCCGGAATACCTGGATCCGTGCTCGTGCGAATGTTTCGCTCCAAGGTCATAACCATGTCCCACCCGTCATTAACCGACATGGTCATTGACACATCTGGCCCTGTTTCGCCGGTCTCAATATCAAACTCCAAGCCTGTATCCATCACTGGTGCAGTGTCCGTGCAAGTTTCTGGTGAAACTGGGTCAGGTGGTTCAAGACACTTCTGTGTAGTTTGTCCCCAATGCAAACTCGCGACAGCATTCGCTGAACTTTGGTCAGATTTATGCCTCGCGCGCTGATGCGAAGTCTCATACTTCATAGAAACTTCTGTGCCGGCGGTGACTTCTGCGTACGAGTTACCGCCAGGCGGATCGTGCACGACCGTGTACACGAGACCTTCGATAGGGACCGTCGCCCAAAACGTGTTATCACTGTCGCCGTTACCGCCTCGCTCCTTCGAACCGAGAGGAACGAGTTCCCTCTTCATGGACGCGGTGACCGTCCTACCGCCGTCAAAGCGGTGCACCGTGACCACGATGGAACGCCTGTGATTTCCTACGAGGTTGATTGATGATGCCGAACCTGTGATTATTTTGTCTGCTTCATAGTTAGTGACGCCCACAGGTGTGCTGGCAACGGCTGGAAATCCGACGCATTGGACGTCACCATCTCGCGCACTGCTGTCACATGATACCATGTTTTGACTAATTTCAAAATCACACGTCGGATGTCCGCCGCGGTTGGGATGACACACGTTCGCCGTCTCCTCTGTGACATCTTCGCGGAACTCTATCTTCGTACTCAAGCCCTCTTCGTTTGTGTTTACGCCTGGCAACTTGTTGCAGTATGCAAACGAGCCCCTCTGCGCATGAAGTTCAAACACGCGCACATTCACTGTCTTGTCTTCATCTAGAGAGTTTAGTTTCACACTCTTGCCCAGCAAGTGTTGTTTGAGAAGTCCGTTCCTGATCTCGTCATTTTCGTAGTAACATATAGAACTATCGTCATCGATCCTCGGTATAGTTTTATGATCAGCCGCCTCGTCGATGGAAACGCATAAATAGCCGTGATACCTGTACTGAACTTTAATCGGATACCGTTCTTCCGTATAGATAGTACTCATGAGTGCGAGCCTCTGAAGAGAGTCTCTACTTCGGAAATATTGCACCATATCGCCGGGCTCCGTGTTGCACCCGTCGGCAAACCATTCGTTTTCGAGTCTGAAGTCATCGCCGGGATCTAGAGAAATACTTGGGCCACTTTCAAGCATGATTGAGTAATCGAGCGGTGCGTAGGGCCACTCACTACGCCAGTTTGCAATCTTTTCCGCTGTGACGTATTGTGACTTGTGGCATCCATTTATCGGTGTGATTTTGAAAACGGTGTCTATGTACTTCGTTTCACATTCGCCATGGTACGCACCTAACTCAATAAATGTTTTGGTAATGTCGGCGAAGAATATATACTTGTTCGCGTCCATTTCAATCGACGTTGCATCATCGCAACTCTCATCCGGTTCGACTGTCGTTGCTGATGCAATTGTGTCCCCGGTGTAGCATATTGTGTGACTCTTTAGTGCCACGCCGTCGGGGCCCTCTTGAGCCTCATAGGACACGGTGATGCTGTACGTTTTACCTTGCGTGAGTGAGAATTCAAACCAGCCAGATTCGTCGGTCTGTGTTGATGGTACGTCTGTCTGCGAATCAGTTGAAACCAGCGTCGCTTTAACTGTCGCGCCAAACAAACCGCAGCGCGTGGACCCCGCAGTCATAGACGACGGGAACAACACAGCGCCGCTCAAAGTGAACGCAGTATTATCCTGCGGAGCATAAACTGTGTCGCTTTCGTGTGTCAGAACGATTCCTTGTTGATTTTCAGGCTCGTCTGATCCGAGACGCGCACTCTCGCTCGAACGTTGCGAACTTCCCATAGATGCCACTTCATCGAATTCATCTTCCTTCCCCATCGCGTTTGCATCGTTCAACGCCTTCGAAGTGGTTTCAGACGCATTGAAATCATGAACTATGTCTGACTGCCACTCGGTGGCCTTGATGGAGAACGACTGAACCCTTACGCGATCATCACCTTTCTCTGCATCCAGCAGCACTGGTTTCATCCGCCGTGTAAACACTGGTAGGACGTACGCGAGGCTTTCGTTGCCCACTCGAGCGGGTGCGTTTGCCGCCGACTCGCACGCACTTGAGATCAACTGCTCGTCAAAAGCCGCATAGAGTTCTTTGTCGAAAAATGCGCGCCACTCCTCAGTAGTTGTTGCAACATTCGTACTGTTTTGATGAAAAAGTGCAACGTCGTCGCAGTGTATGTCGATTGACGATCCGGCGTGCGCATTTACAATCGATAAATCATACATGTTTCGCAAATTCAAGGGACCGAACACAATCATTTCATCCACAAAGTACTCTTCAAGTGCAGCTCTCGAGTGTTGAAATGTACCTTCCGTCAGGTTGCCACTATCTTGGTTTGCAAAGTCGTCGTCGCCCCAAATATCGTCGGGGATGATAAAGTAGTCTGGAACGTCCATGTCGCCGAGTGTATCATGCGTCACGTCTTTGATGTACTGGATGAATTCTGAACGACTTATGCTTTTGTCTGTATCTGTATCCCATGTTTTCCAGTCTGCCGGTGGAGGCGATGGCGACGGCGGCGGCGGCGGCGGTGGCGGCGGCGGCGGCGGCGGTGGAGGCGGTGGAGGCGACGGCGGCGGCGGTGGCGGCGGTGGAGGCGGCGGCGACGGCGGCGGCGACGGCGGCGGCGACGGCGGCGGCGACGGCGGCGGCGGCGGGCATGGTGGACACCACTTGGAACGAGTCTTCAACTTTTCTTGACATGGCCTGTTACGCATCCGAACAAAAAAGTGGCCTTTGCAGTAACGATCCGTGTAACT
>Ga0255765_1005957_pt1 | contig 11274 bp, 19 predicted proteins | sample 041ome_8_FD_179965 | JGI IMG/M metagenome (GOLD analysis project Ga0255765, IMG submission 179965) | Coastal salt marsh microbial communities from the Groves Creek Marsh, Skidaway Island, Georgia - 041407BS metaG (version 2) | ecosystem: Environmental > Aquatic > Marine > Intertidal zone > Salt... | reverse complement strand
TGTAGACCCTCTCTCTCAATTGCATCTCTATCTTCGTAATGGATTTCTTGTTGGATATTGAGTTCTTCTTTAAGTGAGTCAATACGTTGTTTAGATACACCTCTTGATTGTAGTTCTGTGAATAGTATGAGTAGAAACATCTGAAGGATTATATAGTCCATGGGAGTATCTAATTGTATTAGTCCTATAAGGATTACTATGTATCCTATCAATCTCCATTGTATTATCTTATTTACCAACTTTTTCATTCGAGGTTGTCCCTTCTATTACTACGTTATTACATTTATTACATATGTAGTAATCACCATTTTGTTTACCATTTATGTAATTCATTTCTATTTTACACTTTTTACAAATCATATTAATAAATACTATCAAAAAAATTTAGTCAACGACTTCGAGGGCCCTTCTACGACAAATGAACGAACGGGGGTTTATAGTTTTGGGGGAGTAGGGGGAGTTCATCGTATGGAGTATGTAACCATATTATCCATCTTGCAACATATATGAATGTAATGAAGTAAATGAGTATTGTAATGATAATATAAAGGAGTTCCCTATTGTTCATTTTCGGGCCCTCTTCGTTGGTTGGATATCCATTTTATTATTAAGAAAGTATCTATCATACCAATCTACTGATTCGCCTATATATTCCATATTTGGAAGGTTTGTGTTAATTCCTTGAAAAGATGAATACATTGTTTTTACTATATGATACATCTTGTTTGCTGTGTACTGATATCCCTCTTCATTGACATGGTTACATAAAGGACTATAAAGATTGGTTTGGGTACGTGGATTTGGTAAAACTCGGTTATCTATGAAGTTTTTAGAAGATTCAAGTTCTTTTATAAAAGTAGTATCTTCCGGTGTATGAGAGAAAGCAAGAAAACTCCAATTGTTCTTTTCACATATTGCTTCGATTATTCTAAAGTAAAACAACCCCTCTAATTGTGCATCAGGAAGGAACCCTTTGGGTTTCTGATTATCTGTATTATCATAAGTGATTAATCGATGATAGTGTTCATAGAGACCTGCAGGGTCATTATAGTTCATATCCTCAACCCTACCATTTACGTAAAATGAAATTCGACTGGGATATGAAAAAAGCCAAACTACCAATACATCATATTCTTCATAAGATTCTTTATGTATTTCTTTTTCAAAAAATGTTTTAACTTGACCAGAAATTGAACCACCACCTCTGCCTAAATTTTTAACTTCATCCACATTTAAAAGTTTACCCAATTTCATAGGCCAACCTTTATTATGGAAATTTTCTCTGTTGTCCCTAAATAATTTATTAGAAATTTCTTTACTCAGTTTGGCCAGATACCTATCTGGAGAAGAATTTCGAATAGGATATTTTAATAGTTCTCCATAATTTTCTGCAAATATTTTGTAATCATCAACTATCTCGGGTGGGAAAGTATTCTCATCCCAACAACCTACTCCCTCGGTGAAAGAGCATCCCATGGTTATTAAAAGTTTTGGTTTACTCATCGTATTTATTATATTTTATTTTGTCATGATTAAAATTAACATCTATCCAATCTCCACTCATATACAATTGGTGTCTATATGGAGGACCTTTGTGATATCTTCTAAATTCGTTAACGTATTCCCAATATACTTTTTCTTGTTTCACTCTATTAACTCTTTTCGTATTTCTTTTTCTAATTCTCTGCCTTTATCAAATGCTTCCTTTTCCCATTCTCTTTCATTATAAGGTATTGTAGTAATATCTTCGATTAGTTCACCATCCCACTCTACACCTTTTGTACCAACTCTTTTAATCTTACCACTTCTATATTGTTCTAAGTGAATCAATTCATGTGCCAAGATTTTGATTGCAGTATATCTGTTTAGTGATTCTTTTGTATAAATGGCTGATTGATACTCATTACCTAATATGAATGCTTCTGTTGAGTATTCATCATCTATTTTAATTGTACCTTGTTGTGGTCTTATATGTACCGAATACCCATTGATTCCCAATCTATCCAATCCTACCATTACTATTGTATCCAAATAAGTTTTGGATTGTACAAAGTTCTGAATGTAATTGTTATTCAAAGAAGTATAAGTCCGAAAGGTAGTCTCTTTTTTTGTAAGTAAAAGGATTAGGATTCCTACGATAATAATCGCTAATACTATCAATACTGTGTTCTTGTTTTTCATAATTTTGATTCCATTCTTCGTTAAAAAATAAGTGTTCCATTTTAAATAAGAAAATCTGCAAATTTATTTCTCCAAATATCGTTAGGTCCTCCCAACCATTCCCAATCAAAATCACTTTTTATTGATTGTTGAATATTATTATCAAATGAGATAAGTGCATTTATTATGTTAGATGCTACTAATTTATATCCTTTTTCATTCCAATGGTCACATATAGGACTGTGATAACTAGCCTCATCTTCTATCTGGTTTGCATCCATGTGTATATTTAAAAATCGAGTATCTTTAAAATGTTTAGAAATGAAATTTCCTTCTTTATGTTGTAGAGGAAATAGATAATATTCATAATCATTACTCTTACACATTTCTCTAAATAATTTTAAATAAAAAATTCCTTCTAAAAAAGAATCATATACAGGATCCATCATAATTTCCATCCAAGATAGAGACTTACTATTATTAACTCCAAATGAAAAAACATTAAAATCTGAATATAATGAAAATCTACTTGTTTCTGGTATTAAAAATATTATACTAATATCATATAATTTATATTCTGAATTATCTAATATTATATCTACAAAACGTTTTAACTGAGAAGATATCCCATCACCGCCAGTTCCAATATTTATTACTTTATCAAATCCAAGTTCCTTACCTACTATATTTGGCCAACTATTTTCATGAAACCTTTTTTTGTTCAATGGATTACTAATATATTTAACGTATTCTTTTTTATCGTGTCTTGATAGGTTTGTAGGTGTAATTGACATATCCCAACAACCCACTCCTTCGGTGAAAGAGCATCCCATTGTGATAAGTAATCTTTTTTTATTCATTTTCAATCCTCGATTGTTGTTCCTGTTTTTGGGTTTTTGGGTTTATCATCTACCCATTCATCATCGTAGTCTGCATCATCCCAATATAAAAAATCCCATTCTCTATCTACCACGACCTGATTTTTTCACCCCACTACTTCTTTTGTTATTAGTGCGGTTTCCACCTTGAGTTCCTTTGTTTTGTTTTCCTCGTGAACCATTAAGTGATTCGTGTTTGTTTCCAAAAAATTTACTTCCCATATTATTCTCCTTTTTTTAGTAATACCCATAAAATTAAGTAAATTAACCCAAACCCACCAAAGAATGCTAAGATTCTCCACAATATTGGGTCTATTCCTGTGTGTTCACCCATTCCATGACAAACTCCACCAATGTATCCTTTTTTTGGATATCTTTGTAATTTTTTACTCATTTTATTCCCCTTTCAACTGATTTAATTTTTTAGTTAACCCATTGATAATTTCAATATTACCTCCACCGAATTTATCGTGTTCTCTTTGCAGAGTTTCTTCCAAGTGTTGAATTATTTCTAATTTTTTTGCTTCGCTCATAAGTGTATTTATTGTTGGATTATAGATGTTATCTAGTATTTTTTTTATTATTGCACAAACTTCGTAATTTTCTTCAATTTCTAATTGTTTCATTAATGAAATTAAATCAGATTCGGGTATGAGATTTACAATTGTCCTTCTTCTAATAGTTCCTCTATCAAAACAATCCAATAACCAACTAAGAGACCTTATACGAATTTCCCGCATATACTCTTTATTTGTTAGTTTGTTTTTCCAATAAAACTCTTCTGGTGTCATATCAAATTTGTATTATCAGCTGATAATGGTTCAGTAAAAGATGCGATTAAAGGACTACTAATTTTAAATGAATTTTGATAAGGAAGTGGTTTAAATCTTAACATATTTATGTAATTCTTTCTAGTTCTTTTGATTTTTTTATTTTCAAGATTAATTGCAATATTAAGAACCTGATTCCATCTCAAAACATCCTTCATTTCTGCGTATGTTTTTTCTATTTTTTCATTATCCCATTTTGAAATCTCGTATATTAAATCTTTTATTTTTTTAAATCTCTTAGCGGGGTTTTTTTCATCATCATAAGATTCATCCCACCATTTATCAAATGTTTTGAATCCAAGTTCTTTAAGTTTTTTCAAAAATCCTGGTGTTGATACCATTATAAAAGGAATACCAACTGTAAAACATTTTTCAGTTTTTTCTGTTATAAAACATCCTTCATCTTTATCGTTTATGATTCCTTCATCTTTATCAGTATAGTATCGAGATTCTGTAACAATTGCACAAAAAGATTCATGCCATTCTTGTGGAATAGTATGCATCATAGAAACAGAAAGACCAGAATCACCAACATCAGAAAGTGATTTTGATTCTTTTAAAAAAGGATATTTTTTAAGAATACCACTAAATAATGGCATTTCAATTTTGTTAGGATTCCAAGACCAATGACATTTTTCTAAAATATTACTATCATGTAGGAAAATGTGAGTATTAATTCGATGCATCTTAGGTTGACTTGTAAGATGAATAAATGTTTTTTCAAATTTAATATGTTTTGGTTCAATGACTCTTGATAAATGACACGTATCTCCAATAAAAAATGGCATTGGTACATAGTTAAATCGAGGGTCTTTGGGTTTTACATCTAAATGATTTCCATAAAAAATTAACCTATTTATTAATCCTTTTGCATCAAAATATTCGATTAACCATTTGATTATAGGATTTTCTTCCCATATACCAAAAAATTCAACATCATCATAAACTACAAAATTCATTGATTCTGGTAAACTGAGAAAATCTACATTATCGAAAGTTGATTGCCAATTTTCTGGTTTAAATTTTTTACTTAATACTTCTCTTGTTTTTAAATTAAATAAAAAATCTAAAACAGTATAATCTGTCCCTTCTATACGAATTTTATTTATAACATAATCACCATTTGCATTTAAATTTAAAGGAGTAAACTCATGTTCTAAATCTTGGTATATTGGTTGATTTTGTAAATTTGTATAATCTTTCCAAGAACCAGTTTTTTCTTTATTGGTGGAATTAATTTTTTCAGAATGAAATATTTCTAACCCTTTTTTAGCCTGTTCAGGTGTCATGTACATATGCCAACCTACACATTGTAGTACATCACTATCATAAGTAAAATATTTACGTCTACCATCGTAAATCATCGGTCTTGCCCATTCGTTAAATTTATCATCGTTGGTAAGTATCATTCCACCTTGACCGATATTTATAATTTTTCTATGATGAAACGAAAGTATAAGTAATGGACTTTCAATTGAATTATCTTTATTAATATAATCGTACATCCCTTCGTACAAGCACACAGCACAATCATAAATTGGAGTACTACCTAATTTATAGTGTCTATACCATTCTCTTTCTTCTAATATAGGAGTGTTGCCTGAAAGAATAATAGCATTGGGTACTGAACAATACGTATTTGCAGGAATTTTTATTTTAGAATTTGAAAATTGATTCGTTTGTTTTAACCATTCCAAGCAAAGACGGATTGCGTTAGAATTGGAATCACATGCAATTGCATGAGTTGCACCTGTATATCTTGCAATTGCGTTTTCAAAATGAGTTACCCAATCCCAAGGGTCATTAACCTTAGATTCATATTCTGATTCAACGTCTTTCCAATGTCCCCACATATTATTTTTTGTTTTTTATTTCACCTACTAATTTACCATCCCATTCTTCTTCATGAAGTTTGTAATGGTCATATTCATTTGTTTTATAGATACTTCTATGTGGTGGGTCATTCTTATCAATATCACTTGTAGAAATGTAATAGAAAAATCTAATACAAGTTCTACCTTCAACATTATCAGGACAATTTACTTTACCAACTGAATGAACCGGTCCTTCTTTTACGTTTTGTGATATGATGAATCTGTTAAACTTTGGTACGATTGATTCAACTATTTCTGCAGAATCATCCAAATCAGGATTTGCAGTCCAAGTTATGTTCTCACCACCCCATTCATCTTTCCAATCTGGTGTAAGATAAAGTATTGAAGTTAACTTTCTATGTAATCGTAATCTATCGTTCCAATTAAAATCATAGTGTGGTCCAAGTTCTGCACCATTTCTCATAATAGAAAAACCAGCACCAACTAAGTGTGGGTCTGGTAGTAGACCGGTGATTCCAGTCATTTGTTCTAAATCGTATAACATCTCACCACTATGCATTAAGTCATAGGTAACTTGGTGTGCAGTAGGACAATGAATTAAATCATTATATTCTTCCATACGAGAACCTGCACGAGTAAAGATTGTCCATCCACCTTTGGGTGCTGATATACATTCTTCATATAACTTCAAACAAGTTTTCTCATCCAAGAAATTATCTATCTTTGCACGAGGAAATCCTTGTTCTTTATTGCCAATCCACTCCTGTTTTTTGTTTATCATATAACGTTTCCTTTAAATCTGTAAGATAGTCTTGTAGGTATTTTACACTTTGACACATTTCATACTCTTCTTCATCAAGTGCCCAACCCATTATTTTTTCAAGAGTATCTTCTATACCATCAAACTTAACCACAAAATCGTAAATCTTTGGTTTGCCTTTTAGTGAGAATTGTATTTTTGCAGCAACCTTTTCTTCTAAGTTATCGTAGATTACTTCTTCACAAACTTTGAGTAAGATTGGCATAAGAATAGATTTACCAATTCCTTGAGTCCACTCAAATATATCAGTTTCCCCAATATGGACAGTAAATACTCTTTCTTGTTCCACTATAATGTTACCTCTAATACTACTGATGCTAAATTTTCCATTTTAGATTCCTCTAATTTAATAGATAAGATTTTAAAATCTGTACCCATATATTTTATCTTACCACCAACATTCAAACAAGGTCCTCCTTCAAAATCGAACATTGTTTGGTTACCATCTTCATCTTGTGAACCTCTTGCAATAAGAGATTCTCCCATTACTCGAATTCGTGTAGAATCAAGTTTTTCATAAACTCTGTCTACACCATATCGGTTTTGTATTATTTCCATAACTAAATGAATTTTTCTTTTCTTGTTTTGAAATAGATTTCTATTAATCCTTTATTTTGAACATCGTACATTTTGTAGTATAAATCAATGTACCTACGAACAGCAATCATGTGTTCTGGTCTTTCCATTGAATCAATAACTTTAAAAAGTTTAGTTACTACCATCGTTTTAATCCTGTCCATATTTTATAAATATTTAAGTTTTATTTTTCTACGAAATAAGAAAATAATTTATGATTATCATAATAAGATATGTGTGAAAAATCTCTTGCAGGTAAGTCATGTAATTCAGACTCGTACATAAAATCTACAAAATATTCCAATTCCTTTGTATCTGTTAAAAAGTCAAAAGATGTTATTTTATAATTTGCATTATATTCTTTAGCAATAGAATGTATAGCCTCTATTGCTTTTATTTGATTAAATGATATTGCTGTATCACTTAAAAAGTGGGAAATTAACTTTTCTGGTTTAATGTAATCTACACAATTATGATGACTCAGTATTTCTGGGTTTTCTATATTATTATTTGAAGTTAAAAAATATTCATATCTGTTATAATATGGAGCGAAGTGAAAAATGTTGTGTATTTTAATTTTACTACCAAATTTTTGTAGTAATTGATATAAAACTCTAAACTGAGTATCTACTCCACTGCCAGGAACTGCTATATTCCAATATTTGTATTTTATACCATCCCTCTCAGTTAAGTATTCATTTAACTTATATGACCAAGTATATTCTTGATAGATACCATACCCAAAAGTATGTGAACATCCTAAAAATATATTAACATCACCACCTTCTTCAAAATTTTCCCAAGTTCTAAAACCAAGTTCGTTTAAATTATATTTAATTTCTCTTTGAGTATAGATTCTTGCAGCACCAACATATTTACTTTTGGCAATATTAGTATGAAATGTAATTTTTTCCTGTCTCTCAACAAAACCTAAAGAAGTTGGAAAAGTATAATCAGCACTAAACTGATTTGGAAATAAAATTTTATCTTTATAACTGGATGTTACTTTTGAATATAACCAATTTTTATACGAGTCAATCATATTTTTAATCCTCTAATCTGAAGTTCTGATTTAGTATAAGAACCTCCTACTTGTTTTTTGTACCACCAATACATATCTTCAGTAGTACCTTTTCCCCTTTGTTTTTCTAAACATTTATCCCAAAGGTCTTGACCAAACTCTTCTGTAAGTAATCTTCTTAACTCAACTAATCTGGTTTGTTCTTCCTCCAGACCTTTCTCCATTAGTTTTTGTGATGCAATCCTTCTCATCTTTGCATACTCGTGTGCTTCTATCTTTCTATCATTAATATTATCAATCATAGAAGTTGCCATAAATTCATTGTATTTTTCTTGATAGTTTTGCTCTTCATCAATTGATTCTAATAAAAAAGGTGAATACTCAAAATCACCATTTTGGATTCTGAGTAGTAGAGGAGCATTTGATTTCAAAGGTTTCTTTCTGTAAGAACCTTTTGTGTACCAGCGATAAGGATTATAAGCCATAGTTTTAAGTTTTAATGTTTATACAAAGATACAAAAAATGTTGTAAATATCCTAATATTCTCCAAAGAAAGTTTGTAAAAAGTGTTCTCTAAAGTTTTGGAAACCAATTGCTGCATTCTCTTCCCAAGTATCCACATTACCATCATCTGATACCCATTTATAAGATTTGAATCCAACATCGTATTTTTTACAAACGTATGTAAGTGGATAACATTCCATATCTACAATATCACAAAACTCAATCATCTCTAAATACTTGTGAGCATAATCTACTCGTGTATTATCATAAATCTGGTCTGTGGAAAAACATCTGATGCCACTATCTGAAAGTTTTATTTCACAAATATTGTTCTCTGGTGTACAACCATATTCTGCAAAGGGTCTTACATCTATATTATTGTAAACTTCACCAACCTCAATAACTTCACCAACTTTGTTCTTTTTAAGATTACCACAAGAACCAAAATTTATAACCAAATCAGGTTTCTCCTTGAGAATGATTTCGGTCATATTCATTGCAGAATTAGTTTTACCAATTCCCACTTGGAAAATTGGTACACCATTTATATCTTTCAACCCACCATGTTCTAAAGGTGTGGCTGATACTAATATTATCTTACCCATTATATGTTACCAAACAATTTACATCGTGGTCTTTTTTAATTCCTATATCTACTAATGCAACTTTACCAATTACTTCTAATCCTGCTTCTTCACATAATCTTTCTGCTGCTTCCATAGTTCCACCTGTTGCATAGACATCATCAACAATCACTACTGAACCTCGTTCTCTATCGATATCTATTTCTAAAACATCTTTACCATATTCTAATCCATAAGATACTGAGAATAATCTTTTGTTTGGTAGTTTTCCTTTCTTTCGTATTAGTTTAATACCTCCACCGAATTTCATTGAAAGTGCACCAGCGAGTAGAAATCCACGCGATTCTACACCAACCCAATGAGTAGGTCTGTTATCTCCTTCGTAAATTTTACCCAAATCATTTATTGCTGCACTAAACATGAAATCATCTTCCAATAGTGGTTGGATATCTCTATATAAGATTCCTTCTTTTGGGAAATCAGCAATCGATTCTATGTATTCTTCGTAATCAAACATCTCTATGTAAACTTAAATATTCTTCAATCTTTTCTGAAAATAACATATCGTAAACTTCCTTACCAACTTCACTTGGGTCTATGGTAATTTGTTGAGATGCATATCGAGTTGCTCCCATAATGTCTGCCTCTGAATACCTTGGTCTATGACTATCAATCTCACCATTTACATACTCTACAAATCCTTCGGTTTGTAACCATTCTTCATACTCAAGTTCATCTTGATATCGATTGTACAAATCCATTTCAATATCTTCTTGACTTATATTTAAGTCATCAATTAAATCTTTAGTTCTTCCCATTTTTAAGATTTTTTAACTGTGTTTCATTTAATATTCCTCTTTTTTCAGTTTTATCTCCCTTTGGTAAGGAATATTTTTTTACCAAAGTTTCTAACCAATCTTCTTTTTTACTCATTGTTTGTAACGATTTCTATTGCTTCTTCTATATTATCTAATGATGCTTGTATTTCAGTACCATCTGAATAGTTCAAATCCCACGAACCATCTTGTAACATCTCAAAATCTTCTTTGAGTGTTTCTAAAATTTCTAATAATCTTTTATTCATCTATTATGTATTCACTTGGTTCATAAATTTTCTTAAATTCAATATATTCTTTTTTAAACATATCGTAAAGAAATGAATCCAATTCTTTAAATAATTCATTTAATTCACCATTTTTATTTTCATTTAAGAAATAAAGGGCCTTTTTCTTTTTATTAAAAAATTCTTCTGATAATGAAATTAATTCTTCATAGTCAACTTCAACACTCCCATTGTATTGGTTGAGTATCATTTCAATAACAACTCCTGCATCATCTCGTGGAAAATCGTTCATTGGAGACATTAAAAAACTATGTGTTTTTATTTTTTTATAAACATCATCGAGAGTATTTATCTCATCAAATGAAATGATTGGTTCAGTATCTATATTATTTGTTTTATAATAATACATTCTCTGATTCAGAAATTTGTTCATAAATTTAGTAGGTGCACCATCTAAAAATCGAGTAGCATCACCCAAATAACTTTCAGTATCTACATGAAATAAATTGCAAACATTAATATTTGCTTCGTTTAATAATCTATGAATTTTAAAATTACTAAATGTCAATGGAAGTATAATTACAGTAAAATTTAATGTTGAAGATATTTTTTTTAATTCTGATTTTATTTCTGAAAAAACATCAACTGTTAAAGAATAATCTTCATCTGTAAATTCTGATGGTAAATAAATATCATCGTAAGGAGTATCATCGAAAAAGCCAATATGAGTTAATTTATTATCAACTTTTTTAAATTTAGGATATCCATTTTTCCAAAAAACTTTACCTGTTATATTTTTTATAGCATCATCCCTAAAAACAAAAAATACTTCGCCTTCAGTATCTTTAAATTCTTTTTTAAATTCATCAGATTGTATTTGCAACAACATTTGACCGGGACCATGACCAGGAAACCCATAATTATATGGTTTATATTCGGGATTAAAATATTGATAATAGTATGGAAATGTTTTATTATCATTTAAACCCTCTCCAAATAAAAT
>Ga0255765_1005956_pt1 | contig 11275 bp, 8 predicted proteins | sample 041ome_8_FD_179965 | JGI IMG/M metagenome (GOLD analysis project Ga0255765, IMG submission 179965) | Coastal salt marsh microbial communities from the Groves Creek Marsh, Skidaway Island, Georgia - 041407BS metaG (version 2) | ecosystem: Environmental > Aquatic > Marine > Intertidal zone > Salt... | reverse complement strand
TAGCGGATTTAGCTGTCGCGCTATCCACTGGACAGATAAAAACAGGTTCAGCGTCTAGAAGCGATCGTATTGCCAAATACAATAGATTACTTAGAATCGAAGAAGAGCTTGGTTCAAGCGCACGATTTATTGGCAGAAATTTCAAGTTCATATAGTGAACCTTGTTTGTAATTTGAGTGTTTGGGTATTACTTTCGTGAGCCTTCGATGTGAAGGGGATTTACAATAACAAGAAAAAAAATAGAGAAGATGTCAGATTTTGCAGAATTACACTTTGAAGGAGAGGTGTATAAGCTTCCAGTAGTTGAAGGCACTGAGAATGAAAAAGCGCTTGACATCTCTAAATTGAGAGGTCAATCAGGCTTGATAACAATTGATCCTGGTTATAAGAATACGGGGTCTACTGAAAGTGCAATCACTTTTCTAGACGGTGAAAAAGGGATTCTGCGATATAGGGGATATCCCATTGAGCAGTTGGCTGAAAAATCGTCTTTTCTTGAAGTAGCGTACTTGATCATTTATGGTGAGCTGCCTAATGCTGAGGAGTTAAAGAAGTGGGAAACAGAAATCACTTACCATACGCTAATTCATGAGGATTTCAAAGTTTTGCTTGAGGGCTTCCCTTCTAATGCCCATCCAATGGGTGTGCTTTCTTCATGTGTTACTGCACTTACAGCCTTTTATCCCGATTCATTAGATCCAGTTAGATCTAAAGATGAGGTGAGAATTAGCATTGTTCGGTTGATGGCGAAACTTCCAACTTTAGCCTCTTGGGCCTATAAGAATGAAATTGGCCAGCCATTGTTGTATCCAAAGAATAACTTGGACTATGCAAGCAATTTTTTGAGGATGATGTTTGCTACTCCAGCTGAAGACTTCACACCAGATCCTGTTGTTGTAAGTGCCTTGAATACATTGTTGATTCTTCATGCTGATCACGAGCAGAATTGCTCTACAAGCACAGTGCGTATTGTTGGGTCTTCTCATGCGAGTTTATACGCATCAGTTTCAGCTGGTATTAACGCGCTGTGGGGTCCGCTTCACGGAGGTGCAAACCAGGCTGTGATTGAAATGTTGGAGGCGATTAAGGCAGATGGAGGCGATGCTGACAAGTATTTAGCCAAAGCGAAGGACAAGGATGATCCTTTCAGATTGATGGGATTTGGTCACAGGGTATACAAGAACTTTGACCCAAGGGCTAGAATCATTAAAAAAGCTGCGGATGACGTTCTTGGTAAGTTAGGAGTGAATGATCCAATCTTAGAGATTGCAAAGAAATTGGAGGAAGCAGCCTTAGTTGACCCTTATTTCGTTGAGAGAAAGCTTTATCCAAACGTTGACTTCTATTCAGGAATCATTTACCGTGCATTGGGTATTCCAACCAACATGTTTACGGTGATGTTTGCCTTAGGAAGGCTTCCAGGATGGATTGGTCAATGGAAAGAAATGCGCGAGAATAATGAGCCGATTGGGCGTCCTCGCCAAGTGTACACAGGTGAAAACCAGAGAGATTATCGCGATATTTCCAAGCGCTAATCGAATAATAGATAATTCAACAAAAAATGCTCCTGCACTTACTGGAGCATTTTTTTTGTTCAATCTAAGCCCTAGTGAATAGATAGATGATCCAATTTTATCGGTTTTACGACACCAGTTTAGATTTGAGCGAAGCCAAATTAAACAAGCATAAAAAAGCCCCATGGAATTCCATGGGGCTTTTCAATATCTAAAGAATTGAGTGCTTAAGCTACAATCGCTTTTTGCGTTAAATCTTTGATTTTCTCAGCCTCTTCCTGGGCTAATTCTGCGTCAACAAGAATTCTACCGCTGTGCTCATCTGTAATGATTTTCTTACGTGCAGCAATATCAAGCTGTCTTTGAGGTGGAATTTTGATAAAAGAACCTCCCGAAGAACCTCTTTCAACAGGAACTACCGCAAGACCGTTTTTCACACTTCCTCGGATTCTGTTGTAAGCAGAGAAAAGGCGCTCTTCAATGCTATCTGCGGCTTCTTTTGATGCAGAAACAAGAGCTTTTTCTTCTTTCTCTGTTTCTTTCACAATGCTGTCTAGTTCCGCTTTTTTATGCTCAAGATCCTTCTTTCGCTCATTTAAGTTCGTCTCAGCAATTGCCATGACTTCTTTTTTCTGAATAATCAGCGCTTCAAATTCCTTCATGCGCTTCTCAGAAAGCTGAATCTCCAATGTTTGGTATTCAATTTCTTTAGATAAAGAATCAAATTCTCTATTGTTTCGCACATTTTTCTGCTGCTCTTCATATTTCTTGATCAAATCGCTTGATTCAAGAATAGCATTCTTTCTTTCAGAAACTTTATGCTCTAAATCCTCCAATTCTGTTTGAAGATTATTCGACCTTGATTGTAAACCTTCAATTTCATCTTGAAGATCTTCTACTTCGAGAGGAAGCTCACCTCTTACTGTTCTGATTTTATCAATTGCAGAATCAATCAGCTGAAGACGGTATAATGCCCTTAGCTTTTCTTCTACTGATACGTCCTTCGCGCTTTTTTTTGTCGCCATATATTATGAAATGAAATAATGTACAGGGTTTGTTTTTACCTCTGACAAAAGGACGGCAAAGGTATGAAATTTTTTCTCCAATAATTGCTTCAATAATTCGGGTGTAAACTGCTCACTTTCAAAGTGTCCGATATCGCAGACAAGAATCTTGTTTTCTGCGTCAAAAAACTCATGGTATTTGAAGTCTCCAGTGATAAAAACATCGGCTTGTGCTTGCAAAGCGTTCGAAAGGAGAAAACTCCCAGCACCACCGCAAAATGCCACTTTTCTCACTGGATTACCGAGTAAATGAGTGTGACGAACCACCGAAAGCCCGAATACGCCAGATAGACGATTTAAAAATTCTAATTCTGAAGTAGGCTCCGCCAATTCGCCAATCATGCCTGCACCAATGCGCTGATGGTCATTTTCTAAAGCAATTATATCAAAAGCGGGTTCCTCATATGGATGCTCATTTTTGAGAGCGTCTAATACTACTGATTTTAAATGCTCAGTAAAGACGATTTCAATTTTCACTTCGTTTTCCAAGTGTTGCGATCCTTTTTCACCCACATGTGGATTGGTATTATCTCCTGCTAAAAAAGTTCCCGTTCCCTCGACATTGAAACTGCATTGGCTGTAGTCACCAATGTGACCACCACCGGCATTGAATATCGCTTGTCTTACTGATTCAGCACTACCCTTCGGAACATAAGTTTGAAGTTTGTACAGAACCCCATCTTTGGGAGCGAGCATGCGCAAATTTTTCAATGAAAGCTTCTCTCCGATCATTCGATTTACACCTTGCCAACTATGGTCCAAATTGGTATGAATCGCATAAATGGCAATGTCATTCTTAATGGCTTTGATTATTGTTCGCTCCACATAATTTTTACCGGTCAATGACTTTAAACCCTTAAATACAATGGGGTGATGTGCAATGATTAATTCGCAGTTTTTGGCTATCGCTTCTGAAACAACATCTTCTGTACAGTCTAAGGTGCATAAAACGGAATTCACCTTTTGGTTGGGTTCTCCGCAAATTAGCCTAGAATTGTCATACGATTCTTGATATGCACTGGGTGCTATGTGCTCTAAATATTCTATAATGTTATGAATGGTCATATTCGTTTAAAATTGACGGCTAATGGCCGATAAAGATAATAGGAGAAGCTACCTTTGCTTGGTGAAATTTCTTCTCAGTCCAATTGCCCTTTTATATGCATTGATTGTTGTGCTCCGAAACTTGTGTTTTGACTTTGGTCTATTAAAAAGCACATCTTTTGATTTTCCTGTAATTGCAGTTGGCAATTTGCGGGTAGGAGGAACGGGCAAAACACCTATGGTCAGCTACCTTTTAATGATGCTGCAGAAGCGCTTCAATGTTGCAATATTGAGTCGAGGATATGGTCGAAAAACCAAAGGATTTTTAATGGCCATTGAGAATTCTACCGCAGAACAAATTGGAGATGAACCCAAGCTGATTCGATCTTTATTTCAAGATGTAACCGTGGCCGTAGATGAAAAACGCGTACGTGGGATTGAAAGATTAAGGAGCATTGAAAGTGATAATGGTCCAGAAATAATTCTACTTGATGATGCCATGCAACATAGGTCTGTTAATCCTGGTTTTTTACTTCTTTTAACGGCCTACAATAAGTTGTTTGTAAATGACTATATCCTTCCGATTGGCAGACTTAGAGAACCGAAATCCTCAGCAAAAAGGGCACATGCGATTGTTGTAACTAAATGTCCGCCAGCCCTTTCCAATGCTGAAAGGCAGCAAATAGAAAAGCGGATTGCCTCGCACTCAAACGCTCCGATATTTTTTGCTTTTGAAGATTATAAGGGTATTCGACCATTGAACACAACGGCCGGAGAAATCACTTTGCACGATTTAAAGCATTATTCAGCAGTGCTTATCTCAGGATTAGCCGATCCATCAAACCTCGAGCGATGGGCAAAAAGGAATGCGCAGGAAATAGAGCATATCGCATTCAAAGACCACCATTGGTTTTCTGATGATGATCTTGACATGATTGTATCCGTCTTTGTTAGAATGAAAGCTGAAAAAAAGCTATTGTTAACAACAGAAAAAGATGCGGTTCGCCTTAACAAATTGTTTCAAAATAAGAAATTCGCAGATCTTCCGATGTATGCCATTCAGCACGAAATGAGCTTCTTTGAGGAGGATCAGGTTCCATTTGAAAAAAAGATCAATGACTTTATCAGTTCGTATTCAGCAGACAAGTGATTTTATTCAAAGTAGATTCAATCTGCATAACCCGATAGGCATCATTTTGGGCACTGGATTGGGTGGTTTTGTAAATGAAATTGATGTCAAAGCCGAGATTCCGTATTCGGATATACCTCACTTTCCTCAGAGCACCGTTGAGGGCCACGATGGAAAATTGATTTATGGAGTACTTGCTGGAAAAATGGTGCTCGCCTTGAAGGGGCGCTTTCATTTTTACGAGGGATACAATATGCAGGAAGTGGTTTATCCCATTCGAGTAATGGCTCGTTTAGGCGTAAATAGCTTGATTCTTTCCAATGCAAGCGGAGGTGTTAATCCTTCATTTAAGGTTGGAGATATTATGCTCATCAATGACCATATCAATCTGTTTCCATCCAATCCTTTGATTGGTCCGAATGATGATGCGATGGGGCCACGTTTTCCAGATATGTCCGAACCATACGATAGATCGTTTATTCAAAAGTTGAAAGCAGCAGCAAAAACTGAGTCAATAGAATTACGAGAAGGTGTTTACGCTGGTGTTTCAGGTCCATGTTTCGAGACACCGGCCGAATACAAATACTTACGAATTATAGGTGCTGACGCTGTGGGAATGAGCACTGTACCTGAAACCATCGCAGCAAAGCATCTTGGAATGAAAATCGCTGCACTTTCCGTAATCACTGACCTCGGAATAGAAGGTGTGGTAGAGGAAGTGAGTCATGAAGAGGTTCAAAAAGCCGCGAATGAAGCCGAACCAAAGATGAGTGCCATTGTGAAATCATTTCTCGCAGGAATCTAATAGCACCTTAACTTTGCCAGCCATGAACATTAGCCAAGAAATTATAGATCAATATCAAGCTGTTATTGGTTTGGAGGTGCACGCCCAATTATTGACAAAGTCGAAGGCGTTTTCATCGGATAGAAATGAGTATGGCAATATGCCTAATTCCAACACCAGTCCAATCAGCTTAGGGCATCCAGGTACACTTCCTGTATTAAATGAAAAATCGGCTGAATTCGCAGTTAGATTAGGCTTGGCGTGCAATTGTAGCATCAGAGAACACAATGAATTTGCACGAAAAAATTATTTCTATGCAGACCTTCCCAAAGGATACCAAATCACACAGGATACCACTCCAATATGCACGGGTGGTTTCATCACCATTAAAACTGCAGATGGAAAAGAAAAGAAGGTTGGGTTGACAAGAATTCATATGGAAGAGGATTCAGGCAAAAGCATCCACGACTTATCACCTTTCGAAACCCTGATTGACCTTAATAGGGCGGGAGTTCCACTGCTCGAAATAGTTTCTGAGCCAGATATGTCAACTGCCGATGAAGCATATGCATACCTCACTGAGATAAGAAAACTTGTTCGCTACCTCGAGATTTGCGATGGCAATATGGAAGAGGGTAGTTTGCGTTGCGATGCGAACGTTTCCGTAATGAAAAAAGGCAGTGATGTTTATGGTACAAGAGTGGAAATTAAGAACCTCAATAGTATCAGGAATGTCAAGCGCGCCATCGAGTTTGAAATACTTCGCCATATTTCGTTGCTTGAAACTGGAGGCGAGATTAAAAAGGCCACGCTGACTTTTAATGCAGCCACTGGTGAAACGGCAATGATGCGAACAAAGGAAGAAGCGGATGATTATCGCTATTTCCCTGAGCCCGATTTGCAGCCGCTCACCATTACTTCCGATTATATTGAAAGCATTAAATCGACCCTTCCACCACTACCGAATGAATTGGTTAAGAAATACGTTGATGAGTTGCAATTGAGTGAATATGACGCTGCTGTTTTGACCGATGATAAACATTTCGCATTGTATTTTGAAGAGCTACTTAATCAAGTAAATAGTGCTAAAACAGCTGCAAACTGGATGATGGGTGAGGTAAAAGGCTACCTCAACGAAATGGCTATAGAGATTGATAAATTTGATTGTTCTCCAGAAAGGTTGGGCGAATTAATCAATATGGTGGACAGCGGTAAAATGGGACGTACGCTGGCTTCGCAACAACTCTTTCCATTGATCTTACAAAATCCGAATAAATCAGCAAATACATTAGCCGAAGAATATCAGCTGGTACAAGTTGGGAATGAAGATCAACTCCAAAACTGGATTCAACAAACCTTGGAGAAATATCCGGACAAGGTGGAGGAATACCGCAGTGGTAAAAAAGGTATTTTGGGCTTGTTTATGGGTGAGGTGATGCGCTTAAGTCAAGGTAAGGCCGATCCAAAAAAGACCAGTGAATTGGTTCAAAAAGCGTTAGAACAATAGATTAAAAAATTATGGCATTCAATAAGAATTTACTTTTCATCTTATCATTTGTTTTACTGGCAGTAGCCTGCTCCAATCAAAGTGGAGAAACCGAAGGTGAGTTGATTGAGGCTGGAGTAGATAATGCAAAGCAATCGTCTGCTAAAATATCTGGCACATTAAAGGGAGCTGCAAACGCAAATGTTTATTTGCAGGCGCTAGGTGCCACTAGTGTACTTGGAATTGATACCGTGAAAACAGACGAACAAGGGAATTTTTCATTTTCCTTTTCAATTTCATCTCCGGGTTATTACCGAATGGGTTTAACGGAACAAAACATGTGCGTATTGATAGTTTATCCGAACGATCATATTAAAATCAATGCTGAAGGGGCAAATATTTACAAAACATACAGTGTAGAAGGCTCCAAAGAAAGTAACGGATTGATCAAGTTGAACGTGATTTTAGCCGCTCGCGATTCCATCAATTTGGTGCTTCAAAAGGCTCAAATGACTAGAAATCAGCAATTGTTTCAGGAGGCAGTGGTGGTGTACAATCAAATCACTGAGGGTGTAGACGGGGAGATCAAAGCATTTATTACAAAAGATCCAGGATCTATGGCTTCATTAGCGGCCATTCAAAACTTGAGTATGGATAATGATTTTCAATACTTCAAGCAGGTGGTGGAAGCATTGAATGGAAAAGCAGACGGCAATGAATTCTATGAATCGGTTAAGATGCAAGTTCAGCAGCAAGGAAAATTGGCGATAGGTGCACCAGCTCCAGAAATTGCGCTCCCACAACCGAATGGAGAAGTATTGAAGCTTTCAGATTTGAAAGGACAGTATGTTCTCGTTGACTTTTGGGCTTCTTGGTGCGGTCCATGCAGAAAAGAGAATCCCAACGTAAAAAGGGTGTACGCGAAATATCATTCAAAAGGGTTTGAAATTTTAGGAGTATCGTTGGATAAAAATTCATCGGCTTGGCTCAATGCAATACAACAGGATGATTTGCAGTGGAAACATGTAAGTGATTTGAAATATTGGCAGTCGGAAGTAGTTCCAGAATACCAAATCAAAGGGATTCCGCTTACCTACTTGGTTGACCCTGAAGGCAACATCGCAGCTAAAAATATGAGAGGAGCCTCACTAGATCAGAAATTAGCTGAAATTTTTGGTGAGTAAATCGATGAAGGTCACCGTCTTCGCATTGTTTTTATGTTCGATCAATCATCTTGTGGCCCAAGAGTATTGGCAGCAACAAGTTGATTATACCATTGAAGTAACGCTTGATGACTCAAACCATTTGCTGAATGGGTTTGAATCAATAGACTATCTGAACAAAAGTCCAGATACATTAGAATACCTCATTTTTCACCTGTGGCCTAAGGCTTATTCCAGAAAAAATTCTGCGTTAGCCAAACAACTCACGCGAATGGGTGAAACAGACCTCTACTTTGCGTCTTCAGATGAAATGGGGGATATGGATAGCTTGTCTTTTACCATAGACGGACTGCCATGTGTATGGAGTTACAACAAGAAATATCTTGATATCTGCACCCTTCAATTGGAAAGGCCATTGAATCCAGGCCAAAAAGTGAAGATTGAAACCCCTTTTCGAGTTAGAATTCCATCAGGAACTATCTCCAGACTTGGTCATTTGGGAGAAAGTTACCAGATAACACAATGGTATCCCAAACCTGCTGTTTATGATCGCACAGGTTGGCATGGAATGCCTTATTTAACCATTGGAGAGTTCTATTCTGAGTATGGATCTTACGATGTGAAAATTAGCCTACCCGATAATTATACTGTCGGAGCTACAGGTGATCTGCAGACGCAGAGTGAAATTGATCGCCTTGAATCTCTGAGTGATAAAACCAAGTCTTGGTTAGAAGACAGAAGGCTAGACTCACGTTGGAAGGAATTCTCCGATAACCTAGAATTTCCAACTAGCTCAAAGCAATTTAAAACCTTGCATTATAGACAAGAAAATGTTCACGATTTTGCTTGGTTTGCCGATAAGCGTTTTCATGTATTAAAAGGAAGCTTAGATCTGCCCCATTCATCGAATAGCGTTGATGTTTGGACCATGTTTACCAATAAACACGCAAAACATTGGAGCCAGAGTATTGAGTACATGAAGGATGCCATTCACTATTATTCACTGTGGAATGGTGATTATCCCTACGCTCAAGCCACGGCTATCGATGGAACCATCAGCGCGGGAGGAGGAATGGAATATCCTAATGTGACCGTTATTGGTGACGCGCAGTCTGCTGTAATATTGGAAACGGTGATCATGCATGAGGTAGGACACAACTGGTTTTATGGTGTTTTAGGAAGCAACGAACGCGATTTTGCGTGGATGGATGAGGGTTTAAACAGCTACAATGAGCAGCGTTACCTCAGCACGAAATACCCAAATGGATATCTCTTTTTTGGTAACAGCTCGTCCAAACTATTGCAAAGGTTTGGGTTTTCTGACTATGGCATGAAAGACCTTCATTACTTCTCTTATCTTCTTTCAGCTCGAGCCAATAGCGATCAAGCACTTAGCATTTCGTCAGGAAACTATTCTGCCATCAATTACGGTACAATTGTATATTCAAAGAGTGCTGTTTTCTTTAATTATCTCCGGCATTATTTAGGAGATGAAAAGATGGATCGTGCGATGCAGGCTTACTTTGAGGCTTATAAATTCAAGCATCCGCAACCAGATGACTTTTTTATGATATTAGAAAAGGAAACGGAAGAAGATTTTTCATGGTTTCGACAAGACGTTTTGCAATCAACATCTAAGCTCGATTATAAAATTGGCAGGGTTCGAAAGCAAGATGGTATTCGTAAGCTTAAATTGAGCAATAGGGGCTACATCTCAGGGCCTGTTCAGATTGGCTTGTTTGAAGACGGAAAGTTGGATTCTACCTTTTGGATGAACGGCTTCAGAAATGATACCCTTATTCAAATCGACAATAACACAGACCGCGTAGAGATTGATCCCAATTGGATTATGCCGGAGATTAAACGAGACAATAACTACTCGAATCTTTCGGGCTTATTTCCAAGAATAGAACCATTAGAGGTTTCATTTTTAGGGAAAATTGAGAACCCTAAAAAGAATCAAGTCTCTTGGACTCCCGCTTTTGCTTGGAACGTCCCCAATGGCTTTATGCTGGGAGTGAGTTTGTATAATTCGATTTTACCCGTAAAAAAATTCAATTACCTGATCACTCCTATGTATTCAATTCAAAGGAATCAAGTGGTTGGAGTTGGGGAGGCCTACTATATGCTAAAACCTACCTCATCGTCATTTGAGTCCATTGATTTAGGTTTGAAAGCCAAGCGCTTCGTTTATGATACTGCCTCAAATGTTGACCTCAATTTTACACGGATTGAACCATACCTGCGTTTTAATTTCCGACCGGCTAACTACAACGGATATTGGAGTCAGGAATTGACTTTGAGCGCTGTTTTTGTTCAAAGCGACGCAATGAATGGAACGCAGAAAACAAGCAGCAATGAAGTTTTTAGCAGGGCGAATTACTCCGCAAAGTATAAGCATCCGGCTTTCAACACAAGTATTTCGGGAGATGTTGAGTTCTTCGATGAATTCCTGAAAGCTTCCCTTGAAGTAAATAACAGATGGAGGGTCACTGAAGATCTTCAATTGTGCTCAAGGTTATTTGGTGGGCATTTCCTTTTTAACAACGCTGTCGACCCGAAATATAATTGGCGAATGGATGGTCAAACTGGTCGCAACGACTATGCTTTTGATGCGATGTTGTTTGACCGGTCACGATCAAGTGCAGTATTTGGAAATCAGTATGTTGCAACGCATGGCGGATTTAAACTTCCAACAGCCAATGGCAGTTCAAATGCGAGCTTACTTTCATACAATGCTGAGTTGAGCTATGGTAAAGTTCCCATTGGAGTGTTTGGTGATCTTGGCTATACGAGCAACAATACGCTCGTTGCTGACGGAGGATTATACATTAGGTTTATACAGGATGTTTTTAAGGTTTATTTTCCGTTGCTATATTCATCCAATATTCAATCAGAAATTGACGCCAATGGTTATAATTTGGGTGATCTGGTGCGCTTTCAGATTGATTTTAATAAACTCAACATATTGGACTTTAGACGTAATTTAGGCATTTGAAAAGTCAAGGATCAAATATTTACTTCGCTTCAGATTTCCATTTGAATTCTTTTGCCGATCGAGCTAAGCCTCACCAGCGAGAAAAAAAGATCG
>Ga0255765_1005954_pt1 | contig 11276 bp, 13 predicted proteins | sample 041ome_8_FD_179965 | JGI IMG/M metagenome (GOLD analysis project Ga0255765, IMG submission 179965) | Coastal salt marsh microbial communities from the Groves Creek Marsh, Skidaway Island, Georgia - 041407BS metaG (version 2) | ecosystem: Environmental > Aquatic > Marine > Intertidal zone > Salt... | reverse complement strand
ATTTGGATGCCTGTGCCGCCGCTCAGTGCGTCGAAATCCGCAAGGGTGATTTTGTCATCGTGCGCACGGGACACCAAGAACGCTGTTTGGCTTCGGGTGATTGGACGGGTTACGCGGGCGGCGATGCGCCTGGCCTGGCCTTTGAAACCGCGCATTGGATCAAACGCCACGACATCGCTGCCATTTGCGCAGACACTTGGGGATGTGAAGTTCGGCCAAATGAATCCGATGAGGCCAATCAACCCTGGCACTGGGTTGTTATACCTGCCATTGGAATTTCTATGGGAGAAATATTTTATGTCAAAGAGCTTGCGGAAGATTGTGTACAAGACGGCGTTTACGAATTCTTCTTTTCTGCGCCACCGCTACATATCCCAGGTGCAGCCGGATCACCGATTAATCCGCAGGCAATCAAATGATACTTTGGGGTCGGTCCAGTTCTGCAAATGTGCAGAAAATCCTTTGGTGCCTTGACGAACTTGGACTATCTTTTGACCACAAAATTGTGGGGGGCAAATATGGCGGCACAGACACCGCCGAGTTTGCTGCACTAACGCCCGTTTCCCGTGTTCCCGTCATGCAAGATGGGGACATCACCTTGTGGGAAAGCAATGTTATCTTGCGCTATCTCGGGCGCAAGATGCAGGCCTTGGGCCACGATAACCCACATGTCGATATGTGGATGGAATTCGGGTCAACTACACTTCAACCGCCGTTTATAGGTATGTTTTGGCAACGGATCCGCATGACTCCAGATCAGCGTGACGAATGCACCCTTGAGAAGCACATGTCGGGATTATCGGCCGCGCTTGATGTGCTTGAATCCACTTTAGCCTATGGCCGCATGCATATCGCGGGCGATGACTTTTCGTTGGCGGATATCTCCTTGGGCACCCTGTTTTTCCGAATTAGGGACCTAAACCCCAAGCTACTAGAAGACAGGGAACACCTTGCGAAATGGCATGATAGAATAGCACAGCGTGCGGCATACAAATACCATATCGCAACAAGTTACGATGAATTGAAAGTGATTCCATGATACCCAACCGATTTGCGCCTTTATTGTTTGGTTTTTTGTTGTCGATGATCATGTCCGCGATTATTTCAGGGGTTTCCACGATCTCTGCTTTGGGGCTGTCCCCTGAACTGCCAAAAATTTGGTTTCATGCATGGTACTCTAGCTGGCTGATCGCCTTTCCTTCGGTGTTGATAGTTGCTCCGATTGCGCGCCGCATTGTTACGAATATTGTCCACTGAAAATATTGGCAAAAAGTATTGTCTTACATCCACAGCTGATAAGTCGCCGGCGTCCAACGATAGCTTTGTGCTGTGCGTTCGACATAGCCAATTGACGGAAATGGCATATGATGCCCAGACACCAAAAGACCATCTGTGGCAACCATATCCAAGACGCGCTTGCGGGTCACTATAGCCATGTCTTTGTCATCGTCAAACCCCACAGGGCTATCTGGATATTGCAGCGAAAAGACATAATGATTGGTGACATCACCCCAAACCAACAACGACTTTCCGGCCGTTTCAAGCCGATACATCATATGTCCCAATGAATGACCAAAGGCCGCTTCCGCCGTAATGCCTGAAATCACGGTGTCGCCATCTTCTAGAAATGTCATTTTTTCGGCCAAGGGGGGGATCAGTTTTAAAAACAGGTCACGATTTTCATTGCGTTGCGATGGAATGCCATCTCCCGACGACCATGCATTATATTCACGCCGTCCAATCACATAACGTGCATTTGGAAAGGCGGGCTTGTCCCCTTCCATCACGCCCGAGATATGGTCAGGGTGACAATGGGTAAAGGCAACGACATCAATATCCTCGGGCACATACCCGGCGTGCGCCAAGCGTCGGCGCAGCGCCCCAGCTTGGTTTTTCCGTCCCATCGCGCCGAATCCTGTATCAAACAAGACGACAGTGCCGTTGATGTTGATAATTGTCGGGGTATAGGTATTTTCAAACCCTCTTGATGGCAGGTTATTGGCCGTTGCAATCGCAGCAATATCATCTCCGGATTTATCCATCGCAAACGGCGGGTTGATGATATCACGTTGATGTGCGCCGTCTAAAATAGTGGTTATTTCGGCCTCGCTCAGAATGAACCGATGATGGGTTGGACGATAGGGTCCTCTTGGATCGCTGGTCATGGCATGGGTACCTCCGTTGTAAAATTGGGGATGGAATATCCTGATTGGACCGCGGGACGCCCTGCGATGCGCACATACCAATCCCGAACATTTGGAAAATCATTCAAATCGATTTCTTGCCATTCAAACCGCGATACCCAAGGCCAACACGCCATGTCTGCAATGGAATACATCCCCTGACCTTCGCCTGCGATATAGTGGCGATCTTGTAAACGGGTATTTAACACACGATAAAGGCGTCGTGCTTCGGTGCTGTATCGCTGCTCACCGTATTCAGATTTGCCTTTGTTATATTTCACAAAGTGATGCACTTGGCCCAACATGGGTCCTAAGCCGCCCATTTGCCACATCAGCCATTCGACCATGCGCCAGTATTCACCACCACTACATTGGAATTGCTTATATTTATCGGCCAAATACAACATGATGGCGCCTGTTTCCATCATTTGAATACCGGTTCCATGATCGACGATGGCGGGAATCCGGTTGTTTGGCGCGATTTTTAAAAAATCGGGGGCTAATTGTTCGTCTTTTGAAATATCAATGGGGTACACCGTATAGGGCACGCCCAACTCTTCTAGCAGGATCGACACTTTACGCCCGTTTGGCGTGGTCCATGTATAAAAATCAATCATTATAGTCCTCGTTTCCGACGGCATTTCCCAATGTCATCGCATTTAGTGTTGATAATAAATGTGCGCGCATCGCTTTACGCGCACCTGGTCTATCTCGATTGGCAATCGCCGTTACAATTGCGTCGTGTTCATCGAACGAGTGGTATGTTGGTGTCGGCCCGATTTCTCCAGAGGAAAGAGTGCGCCAAACAACGACCTGTCGAACAAAATTCATAATCTTGTGCAGTTCATTCAAAAGCATGTTGCCGGTACTTTGCGCAACAAGGTCATGCAAGGCAAAATCCAGGGCCTCATATTCTTGCCAAGTCGACACCGCACGAATGTCGCCCGACAATTGTTTCAACTTTTTGATTTGCATCGGTGTCGCGTGAAGGGCCGCCAAATGCGCAAGCTCTGGTTCGAACGATAACCGTGCGATCATGGCGTCATGTGGCCCTGTGCGATTGGTTAACTCGCTTAAAGCAAACGCGGAATGAATAGTTTGTGACGTCTTTGCGATAAAGGTGCCGGACCCAATGCGCCGTTCAATTTGGCCTTCCGCCTCAAGGACGGCTAAGGCTTTTCGTAGTTCTGGACGGCTTATGGACAAAGTTTGCGCAAAGACGCGCTCTGGTGGCAACCGATCCCCGACCTGGAGGTTGTTTTCGGCAAGCCAACGGCGTAGAATGACCAAACCTGTCGTTTTTGGTTGACCATTATGCGGTTTTTCCGACTCTGTTATTTGATTTTTAGATAAATCAAATACAATTTTATTATAATAACTCTCAGGAATAATGGTGCATGCTCCAATTCAGATGTAATTTGTCAGATTGGTATATCGTTTCGAAATATTGGTCAACCAATTCGACATCTGGTGGAGGCGACATGAGCTACAAAGAAAGCTGGGATAGAGTAACAACGAGCGCAAAGATGCCGCTTCCCGATACAATGCAGGCGTGGGTGCTTGGCGATCCAGATGAATTGAGCCTTGTTCACAAACCTCTTCCGCGTCCGCGCAAGGGCGAAGCGCTTGTGCGGATTGATGCGGTTGCCATCTGTGCCACTGATCTTGAGGTGATATCACACGGCACACCTGCGATGGTTGAGGGTGGCAAGCCCTTTAACAAAAACTGGACTCCTGGGCACGAATACATGGGTACAATCGCGGCCCTTGGACCAGGTGTCGATGAGTTCGAAATCGGTGACCGTGTTACGGTGGAAATTCACGCAGGCTGTGGTCAGTGCAAGCGGTGCCGCATGGGCATGTATACATCATGCCATAATTACGGTTTGAATTATGGTGACAAAAATAAGGGACACCGTGCCAACGGCTTTACCACAAACGGCGGATTTGCTGAATATGCGGTTAACAACATCAATACGATGATCAAAGTCCCGGACACAATGTCAGACGAAGAGGCGACCTTGGTAGTTACTGCCGGCACATCCATGTACGGATTGACCGAATTGGGCGGATTAGTCGCGGGCGAAAGTGTCGTGATTATCGGGCCGGGTCCAATCGGGCTTTTGGCAGTTGCGGTCGCAAAATCGTTGGGGGCCTCGCCCGTGATCTTGGTGGGCACGCGTGACAACAGAAATGAAATCGGCCGTCAACTTGGCGCCGACATCATCATCAACCCGTCGATTGAAAACGCTGTCGAGCGGGTCAAGGAATTGACTGGAAAAGGTGCCGATTACGTTGTCGATTGTGCGGGCAACGAAACGACCGTAAACGATGCAATCCACATGACCAATCGGGGCGGGCGGGTGTGTTTGGCCGCATTCCCGAAAAATCCTGTGATGTTTGACTTGGGATATTTGGCGGTCAACAATGTCTACTTGTACGGTATTCGCGGCGAAGGCAGATCCGCAACCCATCGTGCCATGGCGTTCATGGCTGACAAACGTTTTGATGCGTCAGTCATTCATACACATACCTTTCCAATGGAGTCATTGCCCGAGGCACTGCGCTATGCACGGGAACGCGTGGACGATGCAATTAAAGTCGTAGTTTCAATGCGCGGCAAAGGCAATGCGGTTGGGGCAAAAGCATGAAAGCAAGACGCGGAATTTATGCTGCAGCAATCAGCCCATTTGACGCAAACGGCACATTGGATTCAGCCAAACTGGTTGCGTATTGCCAATATTTATTGACGGATGGGGGCTGTGACGGGGTTGCGCCCACAGGCACAACAGGCGAAGGCACGTCGATTGCAATGACCGATCGGTTGACATTGCCAAACGCCTTTGCGCAGGCAGGCATCGCACCGGACCGCGTGATTATCGGAACAGGGGCGCCGTCAACGGCCGATTGCATTGCGTTGACGCGGGCAGCCTGTGACGAGGGCTATACCAATGTTTTGGTTTTACCGCCCTACTACTACAAAGCGCCCTCGGATGACGGACTTTACGCTTATTACGCGCGACTGATCGATGCCATTGGGCGTGATGACTTGCGTGTGTATTTGTACCACTTTCCACAGATGTCGATGGTTCCTTTATCAGTGGAGCTCGTGACCCGCCTAAAATCTGACTTTGGTCCAATCATTGCCGGATTGAAAGACAGCAGCGGGGATTTTACCCAATCCGCCGCATTTATTAAAGCAACGGGCGGGATTGACGCTGATTTCGATGTCTACCCGTCGTCCGAGGCAATGCTGTGGCAAGGGCTCGACATTGGCAGCGCTGGCGTTATTTCTGGATCGACCAATGCGTTTGGGGCAAAGGTACAGGTCGCACGACACAGTGCCCCTGGCGAACAACGCACTGCGGCGATGCAAGCAGTCTGTGCCGCCCGGGCTGTTGCGTCCAAATACCCACTGATGGCCGCGATGAAACAAATCGAAGCGTGGCGTACCAATGATGACAGTTGGACCAGATTATCCCCCCCCTTGATGCCGTTAAGCGGGACGATCAAATCCGAATTAAAGGCGGATTTGGAAACTCTGAACTGAACAAACACTAGGATACTGACATGACGACACATGGACCCCATCATATTGAAACCAACCCGGATCCTGCGGCCTTTGCCCATTGGCCCGAAGGCGTGTACGAAGATATGTTGGCAGGCCAAGATAATGGCTGTGTTGGATCGCTTTTAGTGTCCGAAACCGATCGTGTTCGTGTTTGGCATTTGCACATACCTGTTGGATCACGCTGTGGGTTTCATCGCCATGTAAACCCTTATTTCTGGTCTGCTCTGACGGCAGGCAAGGCGCGCGGTTATTTTTCATCTGGGGAAATTCGCGACACGACCCATTACGTGGGCGAAACCAAACATTTTCACTATGGACCGGGGGACTACATGTTGCATTCGGTCGAAAACATCGGGGACACCGACCTTTCGTTTACCACGGTCGAATTCCTTGATGGCACCAACCCACCTTTGGCGATCCCGCCCGAGGTTAAATTAGTCGTGCCAAACGCGACTTGAGCTTTGGCAAATCGGCTCGAAGAAGCCGGACTAAACGAACACAAGCTTGAAAAACCCAAACTAGGAGGAAAAAACAATGAAAAAGCTAACATACGGCCTTGCCGCAGCGCTGAGTATGACGGCGTCGTCCGTTTTCGCCGAAGACATTACATTACGCATCGGATCTGGGCATCCCCCAGGTGTAGTGTATGCCGGATTAATGATAGACTATTTCCAACCCGAGCTGAAAAGACGCGTCGAGGAACGGACAGATCATACGATTAACTTTGTCGAAGGATATTCCGGATCAATCGTGAAAGTGACCGAAGTTCTTGAGGGCGTCCAAGACGGTATCTTGGATATTGGTGGTTTTTGTTTCTGTTTCGAACCCTCAAACCTGCCGCTGCATGCGTTCCAAGTGATGTTGCCCTTTGGCACCATGGATCCCGAAGTATCGTTGAAAATCGCACAAGAAGTTTACGCCGAGGTGCCATATTTGACCGACACTTTTACCGATAATTTTAACCAAGTATTGCTATCGCGCATTGCCGATGGTGGCTATAATTTGGGATCAAGCTTTCCGTGGAAAGATTTATCAGAGCTGCAAGGCCATAAGATTGGCGGTGCTGGGATTAACCTGAATTGGTTGGAAAATGCAGGCATCGTGCCTGTGTCATCATCCTTGGCCACATCTTATACCGAAATGACTACCGGCGTTTACGAAGGCTTTATCATGTTCCCCTCTGCATGGGTAAACCTGAAACTCTATGAACCTGGTCCCTACTATACCCTGATCGGATTTGGATCGATGACATGGCATGGCATGACCATCAACAAAGACACCTATGATGCCATGCCCCCAGAAGTTCAGGAGATTTTGTTAGAGGTCGCGCGCGATTTTGAACAATTAACCGGTACCGAAAACAAGGAACAATACGACATTCAAATCAACACCTTGCGTGATTTGATAACTGTGACCGAAATTGAACCCGAAGTTCAACAAGCATGGGCAGAATCGCTTCAGCCATGGGTGGCCAAAACCGCAGCGGAGTTAGACGCACAGGGTTTGCCCGCGATGCAAGTGATGAACCTCGTCTTGGATCGTGCCGAAGCCAATGGGTACGAATGGCCCGTTCGCTATAAACTGCAATAAACCAAGTCACAATGGGCGCGTCGTCTCGCACGATGTGCCTTTCACTGATTATTGACGTGGGGACGAACAAAAATGATAGTCGTTCGATTTACCGATTGGTTTACCAAAACACTAATGATCGTTGGGGCAATATGGGCGTTTTGCCTGTGCCTTGTTGCATTGACTGACATCGTCTTGCGGGCGGGAAATATTCCGTTTTCCGGAACGAAAGAGATTGTTGCAAATTCTGTTGTGATTATCGTGTTCATGCAGGTTGGTTTTGCCGTTCGAAGCCAATCAATGTTGCGGGCTGACTTTTTGGTTCTTAACTTTCCGGCCTGGTTACAGCGGACGCTTCAAATTTTAGGGCTTATTCTTGGGGCAGCATTTTTCCTGTTTTTGCTCGACGCGTCCATTCAACCTGCAATTCGGTCTTTTAATCGTGGTGAATTTGACGGCGCTGGCGCGCTTCAGGTGCCGGTATGGCCCGCGCGTTGGGCCATTGTAATTGGCGCGGGATTGGCCGGTGTCAATTATGCGCTACTCGCTATTGTCGAAATCTTTGGATTACGCGTCGAAAAAATGGAGCTATGAGGATGGTTAAATATCATGTTTGATATATCAACAGCAGGAATTATTATCCTTCTATTGGTCACACTTGTCATTTTAGGTGTCCATGTTGCTGTCGCTTTGGCTGTAACCAGCGTCGTTGGTCTGTTTTTGACCACAGGCTCCATGCGAATTGTTCAGGCAACAATCGCGTCAACCTCTGCCGAGGCGCTTCGGGATTTTACGTTTGCAGTTATTCCGCTCTTTATGTTGATGGGTGAATTTATGGGCCGATCGGGGGCTGTGACCGACATATATATCGCCATCAATCGCAGCCTTAAATCCGTCACCGCACGGTTGGGCATTGCAACCGTATTGGGTAATACGGTGTTTTCTTTTGTGACCGGTGTTTCGATTGCATCCGCCGCCGCATTTGCGCGCATTGGGTATCCCGAAATGAAAGCGCACGGGTATAACAAAGGGTTTGCTTTGGGCGCCATCGCAGGATCAAGCGTGTTGGGGATGTTGATCCCGCCATCCGTCTTGATGATCGTTTGGGGGATTTTGACAGAACAATCGATTGGCCGCCTTTTCTTGGCCGGTGTTTTGCCAGGGATCCTTTTGGCGTTGGGATTTGTGTCATACATCTTTTTCGCCGCGCGATTTAAGCCCGCACTGGTTGGCCAAGGTGCACTATCAAATGTTGCCCTCTCCCCCGATGACTTTGATAGCAACTCAGTGGAATTGACAAAATCCCAGATGCTGGTGTCAATTTTGTTTGTTCTTGGTATTGTCTCGTCGGTGCTTGGCGGCATTTGGTTTGGTATTTTCACCCCGACTGAAGGTGCCGGTGCGGGCGCTGCCCTGGCTTTGTTATTGGCCTTTGTAAAAGGCATGACCGGTAAAGGATTTATCGAAGCCGTCTATGCCGTCGGGAAAACCGCCGCGCCAATCCTGATCCTTCTGCTGTGTGCGGCGCTTTATTCACGGACGCTTGCGATGTCGGGTGTCACAACCGAAATCCGGTCGTTTTTTGTGGACAGTGGGTTTGGACCATGGACCGTCTTTGCGATCATAGTTTTGATTTGGTTCATTTTGGGCATGATTATCGACAGCATTTCCATCATGCTTTTGACGGTGCCAATTGTGGAACCCGTTGCATTGGCCTTTGGATTTGATCAACTGACATTTGCCATTGTCGGGATCATCGCAATTGAAGCTGGCCTTTTGACGCCGCCCTTTGGATTATTGGTTTATACGGTCAAAGCCGCCATTCAGGACGACGATGTCGGCGTGCAGCATATCTTCTGGGCGACCATTCCCTATTGGATTATCATGCTGGTTCTTGCGACTTTGCTAATGAGCTTTCCAATGATCACAAATATCTTACCCAACGCTTTGATGTAGTAAGAAAGGACCTGCACATGCCCGCCTACTGGTTAGCACGCTCAAAAATCAACGATCCCGTCGCCTATAAACAGTACACAGACCAAGTGCCTGCGATCATTGCCAAATATGGAGGCAAGGTCTTGGCCCGCGGTGGGAAATTCGAAGTTATGGAAGGGCCCGATTATTTTCAGCGGTTTGTGGTGATTGAATTCCCAACCTTTCAGGCTGGCGTTACCTGTTTTCGGTCCCAAGAATATGACGACGCCGCGCGACATCGTCGAGAAAATGGCGCCGGCGAAGTACAAACCATCATATTAGAAGCCGGCGAATTTACAAAATAGGGAACTTGGACATGAATACATCCCGCGTCGTGATCACCCAACAGGGCGGCCCCGAAGTTATGACTTTAGAAAACGTCGAGCTGGCGCCGCCAGCAGCAGGCGAGGTTCAAATTGCACAAACCGCAATTGGCCTGAACTATATGGATGTCTACCAACGAAATGGGTCTTATCCCCTTACTCTGCCAAGCCCTCTTGGCCTTGAAGCCGCGGGAACCGTCATTGCGGTTGGTGACGGTGTCACCTCTCTCGCGGTCGGGGATCGCGTGGTGTATGGTGGGGTCCTTGGGGCATATGCCAGCCACCGCAATGCACCAGCAGCGCGCTGCATCAAGATCCCAGACGGGATTAGCGATGAACAAGCCGCTGCCGTGTTGATGAAGGGATTGACCGTCGAATACTTGCTTAACCGAACATTCAATGTCCGTGCGGGACAGGACGTGTTATTTTGGGCAGCATCCGGTGGCGTTGGCCAATTGGCGGGGCAATGGGGAAAACATTTGGGCGCGCGTATGATCGGCGTCACCGCAGGTGCCGAAAATTGCGAATTGATCAAAACGCTTGGATATGACGAAGCCATAGATCGCAGAACAGAAGATGTCGGCGCGCGGGTCCGCGAGCTGACCGATGGTGTGGGCGCTCCTGTCGTTTATGACAGCGTGGGCAAAGCCAGCTTTGAGGCATCAATTGCCAGTTTGGCGACCTATGGGTTGTTTGTATCTTTTGGCGCGACCACGGGCCCTGCCCCGGATGTGTCGCCCCATTTGCTTCAAACCAAAGGTTCGCTTTACTTCACGCGTCCGACCTTGGCGAATTATGTCGCCGCGCGCGAAGACTTGGAGCATTCTGCAAACGAAACCTTTCGTCTGATGTCAGAGGGTGTCTTGACGGTGAATATCAATCAACGTTTTACCCTATCCGACATTGTCGCGGCACATCAAGCATTGGAAAGCGGCGACACAACCGGATCAACCATTTTGGTGCCCGACACAAAATGACTGGGAGATCATTCTTGCAGGAATGGAAAATTTCAGCGGCACATGTGATTGTCGGTGGCTTGGCCTTTGCAACTCTTTGGGTTTTGCTGACCACCGACAACACCCAAACATATCTGCGCATAAGCGCGGTTTCGTTGCTGAGTATTGCCCTATTTGCAACGCGCCTTTTGCCGGAAATCGTAACCGCGATTGGGTGTTTCTTGGCCTTCATTGCGCTGGCGGTTGTCCCGAATGATGTGATTTTTTCCGGGTTTTCCAGCGGTGGCTTTTGGTTGATGTTTTCGGGACTAATCATTGGCACCGCGATTTCCACTACAGGTCTGGGGATGCAGATCGCCTTGCGGATTTTTCAAAGAACAGGCGATTCATATGTCAAAGCGGCGTTGTTGTTGATCCTCAGTGGGATGGGATTAGGGTTATTAATACCATCAACCCTGCCGCGCATTATTATCATGATGCCCATCGCGGTGTCCTTGTCTAAAACGATGGGATACGCCACTGATTCGCGGGGTCATATTGGTTTGGCGCTTTCAGCCGCCGTCGCAACGCTGTTACCAACCTATGCAGTTTTGACAGCAAACTTGCCCACGATCATACAGATTGGTGCGGTTGAAACCCTATATGGCATTCGCCCGTCATACGCCCAATATTTCATCGAACAATGGCCCATAAACGCTGT
>Ga0255765_1005920_pt1 | contig 11319 bp, 8 predicted proteins | sample 041ome_8_FD_179965 | JGI IMG/M metagenome (GOLD analysis project Ga0255765, IMG submission 179965) | Coastal salt marsh microbial communities from the Groves Creek Marsh, Skidaway Island, Georgia - 041407BS metaG (version 2) | ecosystem: Environmental > Aquatic > Marine > Intertidal zone > Salt... | reverse complement strand
CGTTAATACCTACACTGGTGACATTTCTATCGCCAAAACTGACTTAATTATAACCAGTAAAAGTAATCATACCTTAAGAAACTCAATAACTGGAGACGGGCAGCTTTATATCAATAACGACAGCATTTTAACAATCGATGGAAAAATAGAACTTGAGGGAGAGACCTCACGTGTAAGAATAGATGCGAACAGCCTGATATTGGGCTCTGAAAGTTCGATAAGCGTCGAAGGGTATGACGTTGAAGTAGAAGACCTGGTAACTTTAGATATTGTTTCGAATGAGTTTGAGAATCAGAGTAATAAACAAAATGTTATCAGTTCATTGAATGGATCTTATAGAGTTTGGGTGAAATCAGAAAATGAAATAAAGCCGGATTTTAGAGGGGTTTTGCAACCTGACTTCATTCAATATGATTATCATAACAATGATATATCCACGAGGATCGGCGACGGATTTCTCTATCAGTATGCTCCTATTTTGGACGTGGATTTGGAAAACAAGACCAAGGTCTATGATGGTGCCAAAGGTGTGGACGTATCATTTGATGACTTTAGTGACTTTGGAGGCGAGCTTACCGGCGACAGTTTGGCAAACCTCGAGATAGATTACGAGTTTAAAACCCCGTTTGCTGTATTTGCTTCTGCTTATGTGGGTGAACATGAAGTAAGTGTCAGTAACCTTAAGCTGAAAACCACAGATCAGTATGGCGGAAATGTTTATGGCTATAAACTAAGTGAGGAAAATCAAGCTTATTTTGGGTCTGGCGAAATAATGCCCCGACCGCTGTCCAATCCATTTAGCGGCGTTTCTAAGGTCTACGATGGGACAACGAAAGCTACAGTAGAAATTAGTGCGGTCGCCGATGCTTCTGGCGATATCTTGGAACTTTTACTACCTGAAATTATCAATGGAGACCAAATAGGTTTGACCTATGCTGGTGCTAGTTTCAATTCGGCCCACGTAAGTGAAGCCACTCATACCATAATTGCAGATCTAAGATTGACTGGCGATCTGGCATATAATTATGACTTAGAAAGTCGGCTTACAGTAGACTCGAATATAGTCTCTAAACCTATAGAGTTGTCCCCATTAACTGGAGAATCAGGATTTATCTTTGGAGAATTTGAAAAAATCTATAATGGTAAGACTGATGTGAAAAAAGCGTTCATAGACGCGGAATTTTTGGGACTTATTTCGTCTGATAACAGCGTGATAGACGTGGATTTTTCGAAAATTTTGCTCATTTTCGCGGACAAAAAAGTTGGGGATACTGAAATTCTGGCGACCAACTTGTTTGAAAATATCTATGATTATATGTCCGTTGACGCGACAACGACGAAAAGTAAAAAGTCAGACTACAAAATAGTTGGGCCGCTAGACCCCACTGGGGGCGTGCTGTTTGAAAGAGTGAAAGCCAAAATAAAATCAGCATTTACTCCACCTAGTATTTCTGATTTGACTTCGTCTTCTGGTAATATTAGATCTGAGCAAGCAGAGAATTTGCAAAATACTTCAAATAGCGCCGTGCCTCTGGGCGGGGTTGAAGTAAGCCTACAGACACAAAATCAACTCATTACAGCATTGGCAGCGGATGTATTCCCTGATGCGGCGCGCCCCGTTCAATCAGCGAGTAAACTTTTGAACACAAGTCTAAATTCAGGCACCTCTGTTTCAAGAAACTCAGGCTCGACAGCGCAAGTTGAGGCTCAAGAAGGGAGTACTGAAGCAGTGCAGCTAGATGCCACTGATGATCTTGGGACAGGTGAAGCCGGAATTGAAACTGAGGTCGCGATCGCTCCAGTCGAAGATGCCTCAGCGGAGAATGATGCTGAAAACTCTGAGAGCGATAAGAATATTGAAGGCGCACCAATTAATGCAGAAAACCTAGTTGCAACCGACAGCATTAATGGAGTTCAGTTGACATTTACTAGCGATACTTGGTTTGAAACTAAAATCGAGGTGCCAGTGGAGAACGATCCACAAGCTGCTCAGTCTGATCTTGTGATTGCTAAACTATCATCGGGGGGCGAATTGCCCAGTTGGATTGAGTTCAATGAACAAAATGGTACTTTGAGCGGACAAGCTCCAGCCGAAATTCCTTCTATAGAAATAGTTATTTCCAAAACCAATCAAAGTGGTGAGGTTATAAACATACCCGTAACTATCAACTTTGAAAGCCAGTAATCAATGGAGAGTGCCATGAATTTAAAGTTTAAGAGTGTAATTTTGATGCTTTTTATTGCCCCTCAATTAAGTGCGGAAGCAATATTGACAGTCAATGATCAACCAATTGAAAGGAGCAGCTTTGAAAGTCAAGTTAATCGCCTCACGAGTCAAGGCGTAGCGATCGATAACGCATTACAAAATAAAATACTTGAAGAACTCGTCGTTCGGGAATTGATGAGACAAGAGGCTATTAAATTGAACTTACAAGAAACGGAGTATTTCAAGACCCGATTACAGGATGCGCGAGCCACGATTCTATCAGAATTATTGCTAAAAACGTGGTATGACGACGTGCAGATATTGGAAGGTGACGTTCAAGCTGAGTATGATTCAAGGCTCGCTTTCAATAAAGACGAAACGCAATATGATTTGAATGTAATTGTTACAAAGACGAAACAGACTGCATTGGAGGTTATAAAGTCAATTAATGCAGGATCGGAATTCGCTGAAGTTGCAAGAAATCTTTCAATAGATGTATCGTCAGAACTAGGGGGTAAATTGGGTTGGAGGCTGTCTAATGAAGTCATTAAAGATATCTCAAATGTTATGGTTAATCTTCCCAAAAATATGCTCTCATTTTATCCAATTGAAAGTCAGTCGGGTTGGTATGTAATTAAAGTTTCAGGTAGTAGACAATATGTGATGCCCGAATTATCCAATATTTCTGATCAAATTTTAAGAGATTTAAAATCTTTAGCAGTGCAAAAGAAACTTTCAGCTTTGCGAAGTGAAGCAAAAGTGAAGTAAATGCTTGAACAATTTTCAAGAGTATAGCTTTAAAGGGGCTGCTTATGATCGTCTGTATTTTAGAAGACAATTTGGTTATGCAGCACCGAATTGAGAACATGATGCGAAAATGGGACGGCGTTGAAAAAATTCTATGTGTCAGCTCAAATAAAGAGTTTTCGGAACTTAAAAACATCGATGACATTGATTTATTGCTTGCCGATCTAAAGCTTTCAGATGGCCTAGGCGTAGACAGTATCACGCTCTTTTCACGAATAAATAAGAAAGGAATATGCCTTGTTATTTCATCTTTAGTTGACGGAAAGACAATTATGAACGCTCTAAGCTCTGGGGCTGTTGGCTACTTACATAAAGATGAAACTGAAGAAAGTTTTAAAAATAAAATTGAGGATGCATTTTCAGGGAACTCTCCGATGTCAGCAATTATAGCTAATAATTTGGTGACAGAATTTCACACATTGAGGCACCAAAATATTGTCGTAAATTCTCAAGAGAAAGATATCAAGGATCGATCACAAAGTATCCTCACAAAAAAAGAGGTAGAGGTTATAAATCTGATTTCAAAAGGATTTACATACGCAGAAACGGCACATTATCTAGAAATTTCTGTCAAAACTGTGCCCAGTCACATTAGATCAATCTATAATAAATTGCAGGCTCACAATAAAACTGAAGCGGTATTTGAAGCACGATCGTTAGGTATTTTAGACTAATGAAAGCAATTCCTACAAACCCATTTAAACTATTGGGGATAGTGTGTTCATTTCTTTTGATATTATTTTTATTGATAGCAAGTTACTACATTGCTTACAACGAAAATCTGACCGCCATTAACTCTTACGACAAGTCGGTTGAGTTACCGTTGGCTAAGTGGGTTGGAAATGTCGACCAGGGCAATTTTTTCACGTCAGGAAGATTTCGATCAAAAGTAGAGCTAGATCAATATTTATACGTTCCACGCTTCCAAGGTATCCTAACAATCAAGCAAGATGATGTTATTATCTTCAATAGTTCGGATTTGTTAAAACTCTCTGTTGTTAACCATTCCCCATACGCACTCATTCCTTTAAATAATCTGAAACAAGAGGCCGAAAGCATATTTGAGTTTACTCTGCAAAATAACGTTACTGCCTTCGTATCATTGTCTAAATTTATCTTACTGGATAAAAATATAGCGAGAACCAATAAGGTAAGGAAAACGATATTAAATTCAGATATTAAGTTAATTATTTTTGGAATGGTGTGTCTGAACCTAGCTTTTGTTAGCGCGTTGATCAGAACCGGCGTGGTATCTAAGAAAATGTTCCCGTCAGTAATAATATTATCATTCTTTGCACTCCTTGGTTTGTCTTCACACTTGATAAGCTATTTTCCAAACTTATTTTGGATCACGCCTTATTTTTGGCTGATATCTCCCATCGTTTCTGCTTCCTTCTACATTCTTAATCAAACAACTTTTCGAGATGAATGGCTTGTTGAGCAAGCTCCCAAAATTTCAATTCATATTTTTATTGTTGGATGTTTAATTTCTTTAGCCGCTCTTTTTACGAGCTTTGTGATAGACATAAAAACCATTAACATCATGTTTTTATTTCCTTTACTGTGCATTTCCCTAATTGTCTGTTTTTTAAGGTCTGTAATTAAAGCAATGGATATTTTTAGTTTTGAAGGTGCAAATTACATTTTAGCATATTTAGCATCTATTACTTTTATCCTGCATGATGCATTTGATTTGTTTGGAATTTTTCAGAAAGGTTTTAACCTTACTGGGTTCGCTCCTCTGTATTTTAATGTCGCATTAACTTATTCATTTATACGCCTAGCTGGGACGGCACAAAGGCAGATAAGGGAAAACAATTTTATTATTAATCAGAAACTTGATTCGCAAAGAGAAAAACTTGATCAAGAGAATGAAAAAGTTAAAAAACTTGAAGTTGATGTCGCGAAAAGCACAATCATCTCAAGATTTAATGAGGATCTTCATGACGGCATTTTAAACTATTTGTCCATAATTAATACGTTGAGTGACAATGCCAATAGGGAGATTTTGCTACAAATTAATAAACTTAGCAGAAACGCTACAAATGAGGTTCGTATAATTTTAGGCCAGAACTCAATGCAAAAAATGAGTGTGCTGGCAATGTTGTCGACATTTAAAAGCCATGCTGTGGATCCGCTGGAGCATTTGGGCATTGATTGTCTTTGGAGCATGAAGGACCTTGAGGATTATAAATTTAAGGACGATCTGTTCAATGTTGAGCTGGTCCGAATTCTTCAGGAAGCAACACATAATGCAGTGTATCGCGCAAAATCTAAAAAGCTTAGTTTCCGAGTAATCAAAAATGAAAAATCACAATATGTGATTGAAATTGAAAATTCGGGTGGAAGGAAATTTAACTTAAGTAAGCAAGGCTATGGCATAAAAAATATGATTATGCGGTCGGAAAGAATTGGAGCTCATTTTGAGATACATTCGAAAGAAAATGGTGCCATAATCCAGATTAAGTTGCCATAAAGCATAGTTGGGGAAGGCCCTGTCAAATAAAACTTGCTTGAAGCGGGCAGGGCTAATTTATAGCGTCGTCTGATGATAAAACATTCTCCATTCCGCTACTTCAAAACCAGCCCTGAAGTCATCCGACTTGCAGTAATGATGTACGTTCGATTTCCGCTTTCGCTCCGTAATGTAGAGGATTTACTGCATGAAAGGGGCGTTGACGTAAGTCATGAAACCGTCCGGTTTTGGTGGAACCGCTTCGGGCCAATGTTTGCTGCAGAGATTGCGAGAAGAAGACGTAAGCAGGCACGCAGTCATTCTAATTAGCAGTGGCACTTTGATGAGGTCTTTGTGAAGATCAACGGTGAACGGCACTACCTTTGGCGTGCCGTAGATCACGAAGGTGAAGTTCTGGAAAGTTATGTAAGTAAGCGTAGAGATCGCAAGGCTGCATTAAAGTTCATTAGAAAATCAATGAAGCGCAATGGCCAACCTAAAATTATAGTAACGGACAAACTGCGTTCCTACCGCGCAGCGATGGTGATCATAGGAAATGCTGACCGGCAAGAAACCGGTCGCTGGGTAAACAACAGAGCTGAGAACTCTCATTTACCGTTCAGGCGACGAGAGAGGGCGATGCTAAGATTTCGCCGAGCGAAAACCTTGCAGAAATTCGTCTCCATCCACGCTTCTATCCAGAACCATTTCAACCAGGAACGCCATCATTATTCACGCATCAATTTCAAGCTGAACCGTGCCGCTGCTCTCGCCGAGTGGCGTCAATTATTGAGCGCATAGGTTTAGGCGGTGCCAGCAATCCGATGCTCGTTCTTATTTGTCTGACAGCACCGATTCCGGTGTCCAATACTATGTCTCGAACCTAGTAAAAGAACACAGCTTGTGCTCACTCCAAAAAATTTTGATTGTCGGCTGCAAGTGATAACAAGGGAATAAGAGCACAACGCTGCTTATATAAAGCATATTTTAAGTAGCGACATTAGATTTAGTTGACACAAATGCTCAACCTTTTGCTAGCACAAAGTCAAATTCAACTTCCCATTGTTTCTGATCGCTGCCGTCTGGAGTTATGTCCTTATATTGCGCGATCAGGCTCTCTTTAACGCCGAAGACCGCATCAGAATGTATATAGGGATCATCTGGATCAAAGGTATGGGTTGTAAGTGTTTCAAACCCATCTGCCTCAATGATGTAGTGCAAATGCGCAGGGCGGAAGGGATGACGCCCCATACGCGCCAACATTTTCCCAACAGGACCATCATCGGGAATGGGATAGTATTTTGGCCGAACGGCGTTGAACCAATAACGCCCTTGATCGTCTGTACGAAACACACCACGCAAATTGAAATCGGGTTGATGCCCCTTTTGTTGAACATCATAGAACCCTTCGTCATTGGCCTGCCACACATCGACTTTGGCATTGGCGATGGCCGCACCATCGGTATCCAAAACACGCCCCTTAACCAACATGGGTTCGCCCTTTTGATCCAAGCAAATGTTTCTGCCTAATTCCAGTTCAGGTGCGTTTGCCACATGAAATGGACCCAAAACGGTGGACTCCGACGCGCCAGAGGGTTTGCGATTATTGATGGAATCCACCAACATGGACACACCCAACACATCAGACAGCAATATGAATTCCTGTCGCCAATCATCGCACATATGGCCTGTTGCGGTCAGGAATTGAATGGCCTGAAACCATTCCTCTTGGGTCGGCTCAATCTCTTTCACCGCTGCATGCAAGTGACGGATCAGAACTGTCATGATCTCTTTAAACCGCGGATCGGTGGTGTCGGCGATGCGCCCTGCGACAACATCGGCAGAGTTTTCTTCGGTAAAGTATCCAGTTTCCATATTCTGTCCTATCGCGCTAAAATTGCGTTCATTACGCGGGCAAGTTCGGATTTTGGATCCTCGCTTAACTCGTCCGCACGCCATGCCACGTGATGGTCAGGCCGTACCAAAATGCAACCAGTGTCGGACACCTCGCTTGCGCGGGCCCAATCACCAACATGATCCACATATTCTTGACGCGGGCCAATCACATGGACGTTGATGTCCATGCCAAACTCTGCACCAACCTGTGCGGCGGCCTCTTTCCAGGACTCTCCGCCAATACCCGTCAGTAATGTGAAGCGTCCGTGCCCGCAAAGGTCCAGGGTAGAAACTTTATTCCCATTTGATCCACGAAACAACCACGTGTGCGGCAAACGCGCACCTGGCCATGTGGTCGGTTGGAAATGCAGTTCCGCATCCAAATCAAAGGCGGGTTCCATCTGTCCATCCGTGACCACCGCGGTTGAGCGATAGCGTTGGTTCATTTCCACGCCATGTGCATCAAATTCATACTTCTTGAACGCAATTGCATCACGCAGGGCTTTGCGCTGCGCCTCGGCATCGGCACCTGCGTCGCACCGCGCATCCATATTTTTCTTGATCAACTCAATATCTGTGCCGCCGGTCATCCCAAGTGCTTGGAAAATTGGGCCGAACTCTCCAATAGATTGATTCGCGCGTGTCACGATTTGCTTTGCGATCGGGGCGCGTTCTTCTGAATAGGTTCCCAACAGTGCTTGGCCTGCTTGTCCCTTTAGAACGGCGGCAAGTTTCCAAGCAAGGTTAAATGAGTCTTGAATGGATGTATTCGATCCCAAGCCGTTTGATGGGGGATGGCGATGCGCGGCGTCGCCCATGATAAACACGCGTCCCTTTTGCAGAGATGTCGCATAGGCATCGTTTACGGTCCAAGTATTGGCAGAGAGGAGTTCGATTTTCAATTCTGGATCGCCCACCAATTGGCGAGCCACGCCTGTTGCAAATTCAGGTGTCACCTCGGGCGCAGGTTCATTGATGTCATATCCCCAGACGATCAACCATTCGTTCCATGGACGGATCATACGCACCAATCCCATGCCTATCCCTCCAACATCGGCCCCAGGTTGCATAACCCAGTAAAGGACCGATGGACGGTGCGCGACGTATTTGGACAGGTCCGCCTTGAACAGGATGTTCATCGAACCACCGACGCCCATTTGCCCCTCGATTGGGGTATCGATATGTTCGGCAACCAATGAATTGCCACCATCGGCGCCGATTAGATACTTTGATCGCACCTGAAATTCGCGTCCTGACAAACGATCCAGCAGGGTGGTTGTGACCCCATCAGCATCCTGTTCATGTGACAGGTATTCGGTGGACATGCGCGATTGTGTGCCCCGCGAACATGCCGTTTTGAAAAGTAGGGGTTCCATAAAGGTTTGCGGGAGATCGTTCATATGGCTGGGCGATGACAGTTCATGTTCCGCACGTGATAGGGGATGTGTGCCCCAACTTTTCATGCGGCCAATTTCTTCACCCGCGAGGCTTTCGCAAAATACGTTTTCGCCCATCAAATCCTGTTCTGTGGCCTGCAGATAGGCTTCGGCCTCAACGTCATGGCCCAGATCGCGCAACACCTCCATCGTGCGCTGATTGGTGATATGCGCGCGTGGCGTGTTTGCCAACCAACGATAGCGATTCACCACCATATTATTGATGCCATAGCTGGACAGCAGTGCCGCGCAAGAGGAGCCTGCTGGGCCTGTGCCGATGATAAGAACGTCTGTCGTAATCTCAGCCATTATTTTTATCCTCCGAGTTTTGATTTTTATGAACTAACCGTCGTTGAACGGGAAAGATTTGGATGCCGGTTTTCTGGGAAAAAAGACCCCAGAGACCTTTGGGTGCAAATAGCATGATCGCAATTCCAATCACCCCAAGGATCAGCAGATACCAACTGCCATAATCGGCCAGCATGTTTTGCAATAGGAAAAACACGATCACGCCGATGATGGGGCCTTCGATTGTGCCGATGCCACCGATGACGACAATGAAAATCACATAGGCGGTCCAATCCAACACACTGAATGCGGCATCGGGTGAAATGCGCGCCTTTTGCATGTAAATCAATCCACCTGCCAATCCCGTCCCAAAAGCCGAGATCAAAAAGACAAACCATTTGATGGCACCCGCGTCGACCCCCAATGATTTCGCGGCCGTAAAATTATCGCGTAAAGCAGAAAGGCCCAAACCACGGCGGCTGCGCAACAGCCAATAGATGAAACCAATGGTCAGCACCGCCAATATCAGCGCCAGCCAATAGGCTAAAATATCACGTGCTGCGGATGTTTTTACATCCAATAGGTCTTTGATCCATTCAACCCCCCAAATGTTTTTGGTTGCCGAACGAGACAGGGACGTGCCTGTGCCGCCGCCCAGTTGTTTCCATTGCGCGACGCTTAGTCGGGTGACCTCTGCTATGACCCATGTTCCGATTGCGAAATAGGCGCCTTGGAGGCGAAACGCAAAAAACGCGGTTGGGATCGAGAGGATCAGTGCCGCAAGCCCCGCAATGAGGATCGACGGGACAGGATCCCATCCCAGCAAAATAACCATCCCAAACATGGCATAGGCCCCCATGCCAACAAAGGCCTGTTGCCCAACCGAGACAAGCCCGCCAAAGCCCGCTAATAAGTTCCACCATTGAGCCAGAACCAACATCGTGAGGATGAAAAACATGTCCTGTAACGTTGCGCGTCCTGCAAAAAACGGTACCGCAACTGCAATAATCAGGGCGACAATTCCGCCGTAAAACGCGATTTTGGATGCGCGGGTTTTTGTTTCTACGTGATACATCAGTCAAAGGCCCTTGGCATTAATCCACGTGGTTTGATCGAAATCACCACCAAAAATGCAATATGCCCTGCAAGGATTTGCCATTCTGGGTTGATGGTTGCGCCGATGGTTTGTGCAACTCCAATTATGATCCCTCCAAGAAGAGTTCCCCAAAGCGATCCTAATCCCCCAATGATCACAGCCTCAAACGCATAGATTAGGCGGGTAGGGCCAATGCTTGGATCAAAGTTTGCACGAATGCCCAGGTACAGCGCGGCAATCACGGCGATCACCATGGCAAGCCCCATGGCCGTGGCAAAGATCGAATTCGGGCGTATGCCCATCAGTTGCGCGGTGACGGGATCATCCGAAGTGGCGCGAAACGCACGTCCCAGTTCTGTTTTGAATGAAATTTGATTAAGGACGACAATTACAAGAATGGCGGTGATGAAGGTCATGACAGGTAGAACACCAACCGTGATTGGCCCAAGGCTGAGTGAGGAGGTTTCCAATGTCCCAACCGATAACCGCCGACTGTCAGCAGACCATGTCTCCAACAGCGCGTTTTGCAAAACAATCGACAAACCAAATGTAACCAAAAGCGGTGGCAAAATATCTGGGCCCAAGACACGATTTAAAACCAATCGTTGAAGGAGCCAACCAATGCCAAACATCACGGGCGCCGCAACAAAGGCTGCCACAAACGGGTGGAGGCCCAATAGGGTGACAAAGGCCAATGTGATATAGGCCGAAAAGACGATCAAATCGCCATGGGCCAAATTCACCAGACGCATAATTCCAAACACAAGACTTAGCCCCGCCGCGAATAGCGCGTATAGCCCGCCCAACAAAATGCCCTGAATAAGACTGTCGATCCAAATCATTTTGTGATCCTTCCGAAATAGGCGTCTTGTATTTCTTCTCGTGTTAGATCGCTTGGTTTACCGCTTAGGGTGACGCGCCCTTCCATCATGCAATACACACGATCTGCCACCTTAAGCGCCTGCGCGATATCCTGTTCCACAACGATCACGGATGCGCCGCTCGCTTTGATTCTGGGGAAAGCCGCGTAAATGTCTTTGATCACCACAGGGGCAAGGCCAAGGCTGATTTCATCGCATAACAACACCTTGGGGTTTGATATTAAGGCGCGTCCAATCGCAACCATTTGCTGCTG
>Ga0255765_1005903_pt1 | contig 11345 bp, 1 predicted proteins | sample 041ome_8_FD_179965 | JGI IMG/M metagenome (GOLD analysis project Ga0255765, IMG submission 179965) | Coastal salt marsh microbial communities from the Groves Creek Marsh, Skidaway Island, Georgia - 041407BS metaG (version 2) | ecosystem: Environmental > Aquatic > Marine > Intertidal zone > Salt... | reverse complement strand
TACCACTTGTTCCAGAAGTACCCGAACTTCCGAATAAAGTACCATCTTGTCCAGAAGTACCAGATGTACCAGAAGTTCCACTTATACCACTTGTTCCGCTTGTACCAGCCGAACCAGATGTACCCGAGCTTCCAAATAGAGTACCATCTTGTCCAGAAGTACCAGATGTACCGCTTGTGCCAGATGTACCGCTACTTCCACTCGTACCACTACTACCGCTTGTACCAGATGTACCAGAAGAACCAGTCTCACCGCTTGTACCAGAAGTACCATCAGTACCAGTTGAACCTGATGTGCCAGAAGTTCCGTTTGAACCTGAAGTTCCAGATGTACCATTACTTCCGCTTGTTCCTGAAGTTCCACTTATACCACTCGTACCAGCAGAACCAGTTGAACCAGAAGTACCAGATGTACCCGATGTTCCATTTTCACCAGAAGTACCTGAGGTTCCATTTACACCGCTAGTACCAGAAGAACCAGCACTACCTGTACTACCACTCGTACCAGCGGTACCCGTCGAACCACTACTACCGCTTGTTCCAGATGAACCTGAAGTTCCGTTTGAACCAGAAGTACCCGATGTTCCACTCACACCACTCGTACCAGCAGTACCAGTTGAGCCCGAAGTTCCGCTTGTTCCTGATGTTCCAGAAGAACCAGATGTTCCGTTTGAACCACTTGTCCCAGAAGTTCCAGAAGTACCAGCGGTACCAGTTGAACCCGAAGAACCACTACTTCCACTCGTACCAGATGTACCAGAAGAACCCGGTTGACCGGAGGTACCAGAAGTACCAGCCGAACCACTACTACCTGAAGTTCCATCAGTACCTACACCACTTGTCCCAGAAGAACCAGAAGTTCCTGAAGTTCCATCAGAACCACTTGTCCCAGAAGTACCCGAAGTTCCACTTGTCCCAGCCGTACCTGTTGAACCACTACTTCCACTCGTACCGCTTGTACCAGAAGAACCAGGTGCACCACTCGTACCAGAAGTTCCTGATGTTCCACTTGTTCCAGAAGTACCAGCTGAACCTGTTGTACCAGAAGTACCCGATGTTCCAGAAGTACCACTACTTCCAGAAGTACCTGATGAACCATTCGAACCACTTGTTCCAGAAGAACCACTACTTCCAGAAGTACCAGCTGAACCAGTGGTACCACTACTACCACTTGTTCCAGAAGTACCAGCTTGTCCACTTGTACCAGATGTACCAGAAGTACCATCTATACCACTTGTTCCCGATGAACCCGATGAACCAAATCCAGAAGTACCCGATGAACCAGATGAACCAGAGGTACCGGCTGAACCTCCACTACCAGAAGTACCCGATGTACCAGCTGAACCAGTTGAACCAGATGTTCCCGATGAACCAGAAGTTCCTGATGTTCCGCTTGTTCCAGAAGTTCCGCTTGTTCCCGATGTTCCAGAAGTTCCCGAAGTTCCGTTGGAACCATCTTCACCGCTTGTTCCAGATGAACCCGATGAACCAGAAGTTCCTGATGAACCTCCACTTCCAGAAGAACCACTACTTCCACTACTTCCACTTGAACCAGATGTACCAGATGAACCACCACTACCAGATGAACCAGAGGTACCAGATGTTCCATCTGAACCATCTGCTCCACTACTACCACTTGTCCCAGAAGTGCCACTTGTTCCTGATGAACCACTTGTACCAGAAGTACCACTTGTACCAGAAGTTCCACTACTACCAGATGAACCAGATGTACCCGAAGTACCACTACTTCCAGATGAACCAGATGAGCCAGAGGTTCCACTACTTCCACTTGAACCACTTGAACCACTTGAGCCGGAGGTACCACTACTACCGCTTGTTCCAGAAGTACCACTTGTACCAGATGTACCAGCTGAACCGGTTGAACCAGATGTTCCACTACTACCACTACTACCAGATGAACCAGATGTACCAGATGTACCACTACTTCCACTACTACCAGATGTACCAGCCGAACCAGTTGTTCCAGAAGTTCCTGATGTACCGCTTGTACCAGAAGTACCACTTGTCCCAGAAGTTCCGCTTGTTCCAGATGAACCAGCAGAACCATCAGTTCCACTTTCACCACTTGTACCAGAAGTACCAGATGTTGCGGTTAATGTAGCACTTTGTTGGAATATTTGACCTGTTGTTGGGTCATATGTTACAACATATTCAGAATCACCAGTTGGTAAATTTTGTATGTATGTACTACCAGTTACGATTAAACTACCACTTATAGTTAAACTACCTGTCAAATCAGCTGAACCAGAGAATGGGAATCCAGTACCAGTTCCACCCTCACCAGCGTTTAATGCGTAAGCCGCAATTGAAGCAAACGATGCTGAGTAAACATACATCGATGCGGTTTGAGATGATAGTAAATCACCACCACCTCCACCAGCTCCAGCGTTTAATGCGTAAGATGCGGTTAATGCAAATAATGAATAGGATGAACTCAATATACTATTCATTCCAAATGGGCCATCAACATTTGATGAACTCACATAAGATGCAGTTTCAGCGCTTCCACCTCCACCACCAGCTCCAGCGTTTAATGCGTAAGATGCGGTAATTGCGTAAGATGAACTCACCGCACTGAATACACTCATAGATGCGGTTTGTTCGTTTCTGATAAAGTTTTCTAAGTCTTGGATTGCGGCAATAGATGCTGAATCTAAACCTACCACATTTTGTGCTAAATCAGCAGTTTCTGCTGAAATTGCTCGTGATGCAGATGGTACGATACCTATTACATTATCGCCACTAACTGCTCCACTAACCTTAGAACCACCACTACCAACAACAACCTGTCCACTTGTCAATCCACTAAATGTAATCTTAACAGTGTTTTCATCAATCGATTCGATTGATTTCGGAATCATTTGTGAATTTGAACCAGTTTCATAAACTTGTACAATTGGATAATTGATATCAAAGTTGTGAACAATAGTTACTTCAGTTAAATTTGTAAACGGAACTGTTGTAGTTGGGGTTGATTCAGGTACAGGTACATATTTTGAACGGGCCGCATCATAGATAAGAATATCTCTATCTTCAGCATCACCCTCTCCATAGTATCCACCATATATTGAACCTGTTATTTGTCCAGCATATATTACCGCCGCATTTATTGTGTTTTCTACATTCAAACTTCCACTAATAGAAGATGATGTATTAATAAAGAATCCTCTATTTGGAGAAATTTCAGCAAAGAAAGAACCAGATTCAACTCTTGGTGTTTCAATTGCCAAATTAGCAAGATTGATATTTCTCAACCCACTACCATCACCAACAAATTTACTACCACTTTCGACAGTTAAATCACCATCAGTAATTCTAACCGAACCAGTTATATCAACTGAACCCGTAAATTCAGAACCTTCTTCAGGTGAATAAACTTGGAATCCAAAATCAGGAGATACTTTTGCAAATACAGCACCAGAAACGATTCTATCTAATGATAAATCAGTAAGAGATTCAGCAGGGATGTTGAAAAGTCCAGAACCATCACCATCGTAACGAGATGCGGTAATTGGAACATTTACTAAGAATTTCTCTGGGTCAAGTATAGCAAATGCCGAACCAGAATCAAGTCTATCTAATTCTAAGTCAGTAAGAGATTCCGCAGGAATGTTGAATAATCCACCACCATCACCAACGAATAGGGATGCGGATAACGAACCACTAATCTCAACCGAACCTGTAAATTGTGAACCACTATCAGATGATTCAACTTTGAATCCGAAATTTGGAGATACTGAAGCTGTTACTGAACCAGAACTAATTCTTGGTGCAGCTGCTGCTTGTACATTCTGAATGAATCTACCATCACCAAATATAAATTTATTAACATATATTGATTCTGATACAAACACAGACCCACTAAACTGAGAGGAAACCGGTCCTTCGGAATCTTCAACTCTAAAGAATCCGTCAGGGTCAACCGATGCGGTTACTGAACCTGTAAAGATACGAGATGAATCGATTGCTAAGTTAGCAATATCGATGTTTGTCAATCCACTACCATCACCAGTATAGATACCAGTGATTGTCATATTACCATCTACATTAACCGAACCACTTACATTAACCGAACCACTAAATGTAGAACCACTTTCAACTGAGAATACTTCAAATCCTTTGTTTGGAGATACCGAAGCCGTTACTGAGCCCGATGTTATTTGTGATATCTCTAATGAAAGATTTGCTAATTGAATATTTGTTAATTGAGAACCATCACCTTGGAATGAACCAGAGAATGAACCACTAAGTTGTAAATTATCTTTTCTATTTTCCCACCTCTGAGAGCCGGAGTTGTAAACTAATAATTCATTATTAGATGCAGATACTATTTGTACATTATGTAAATCATCAATTTTATTACTTAGGTGAGGTCTTACTAATAAGGTTACATTTTTACCAGTTACCGCAGTTACAGCTGCAATTGTTGATTTTAGATTTGGTGCTTCAGGTTTTACTTTTGTTAAACCACCCTGTCTTAATGGGTCTCCATAAAGAATATCACCCTCTACCCAAACCGAACCACTATCTTTAATATTAGCCGCTTCTAATGTATCGGTATTTAATCCTCTTACATATCCAAAGTAAGTTGCATAACCTTCTTGGTTATTTGCTATTGTTTCGGTGAGTACACCAACTACTAAATCAGCTGGATAAGTACCATCAGTAATTGCTTTTACAACTCTAATTCGGTTACCTTGTGCCGGTTGAGATGGGTCAACCATTACCAATGTACCATTAACTAAATCAACTCCAGATTTGTTTACAATAGGTGGGTAGTATAATTCTTGTCCAAGTTGCAGAGTAGCTTCACCACCCTTCATACCTAAATCTAAAGTACCATCGGTTTCATTCCATTTTAATCTACCAGCAACAGATTGAATTGTATTATCTCCCGTTACAAAATCAATAAATGATGATGTAATTGAAGATGCGGTAATGTGATTTGCTGCAAGTAATTCTATATCTGCTCTATCGGTAACGCTGAGAGTTGTGGTTGTTGTTCTATCACTAACTTCAAAGTTACCAACCACATTTGTTTTACCAACAAACTCAATTTTACCTAAAATATCTAATGTATCAACAATGTTCAAACTACCACTTAATGATGCCGATTGTTGAGAAACATAATATAAATTATTTGGTGCAGATTGTGGTACTAAGAATGTTATTGAACCACTATCCTCACCATTATTTGTTATACCGGTTGAGAATAAATCCCCACTACCAGTTGTATTATTTGTTTTAATGTAGAAGTTATAGTTTGTTGTATCTACATTAAAGTAATACTCAATACCTCTTACAAGAGTTAAAGTAGGTTCAATTTGCCCATCAATGTCGTATGATGAACTATCACCGTTAAAACTAACATTAAATGTTCTTTCACCTAAAGATTGAGTTGGCATTTGGATGTTTGATGATGATACATACAAACTACCACTTAATGAAGTATCCCCAATTACATTCAACCCACCAGTAATCGATGCGGTTGCGTTCATTTCAAATCTGAAATCAGGGAACACAGAAGCAGTTACCGAACCTGTTGCTATAAGAGCTTGTGGTGGAATATCTTCAGAAAGTGCTGATAATGGAATATCAAATAAGTTTCTACCACTACCACTAAATGAACCACTAATTTCCTCAGCTTTAATTGATGAAGTAACTTGAAGTTCTCCTTCAACATAAGTAGGTCCTACGAATTTAATTTCACCTTTTTGTGGTAAACCATCAACCATATTAATGGTACCAGCCATTCCACCATGTATAGAACAATTATAATAAAGTGTATTAGGTGTAGAACCACTAACTTCCCAAATAATTAAACCACTATCAGTTCCATTATTTGTAATTGTACTACCACTATAAATGTAATCAGTTCCAGTTGAGTTCTGAGTTTTAAAGTAGAATGGATGTCCACTTGCGTTTACATCAAATGTATAAGTTAATCCTCTTACAATTGTTAAAGTAGGATTACTTCCACTTATCCCACCACCTTCAATTACATATGCAGTTGAACCATCATTGGTTACTTTATATGAAGTATCTATTTTAGATGGATGAACATATCCATCAGATGAACTTACAATTAAACTACCACTTATAGTAGAATCATCTTCAAAAGTTGAATAAGTGTTAACAACAAATCCAGTGTTTGGTGCAATAGATGCGGTTACCGAACCACTTGCAATTCTGAATGCTTCTTCGGTAATTGCTGAAAGTGGAATGTTGAATAATTGAGAACCATCTCCCACAAAAGATGATGATACAGTTGATGCGGTTACTGAAGTATTAACTACAAGACCTGTATTTGGTGCGATAGATGCGGTTACACTACCACTAGCAATCAATGTTGCTGCATCAGTAAGTGCGGATTGTGGAATATTGAATAACCCACTACCATCCCCAGTAATTACACCATCAACAGTCAATGAACCAGTTACATTAACCGAACCAGTCATTTGTTGATTATCGGTTATCTCATCACCAAATGTATTTGAACCAGATGAATAAATAACAGATGAAGATATAAAACTAACTTGTATTTCTTCCGCTACTATTTTACCACCAACATATAAATCATTATCAACAGTCAAATCACCTTGAATAGATGCTGATGTATTTACAACCAATCCTAAGTTTGGTGAAATAGATGCTGTTACACTACCACTTGCAATTCTACTTTGGTCTAAATCAACAATAGCAGCAACAGGAATATTAAATAAGCCTTCACCACTACCACTAAAGTACCCACTACCAGAAGGTATTTCAATATTACCAAAGAATGTAGAACCACTAGCTATTGAGGTTACAACAAACCCAGCATCAGGGTCTGTTGATGCAGTTACACTACCACTAAAGATACGGGATGTATCTAAATCAGAAATAGCGGAACGAGGAATATCAAATAGTTGTGCACCACTACCACTAAATGAACCAGTCTGAACTTTTACATCACCAAAGAAAGTGGAACCACTTTCGATTGATGTTACAACAAAACCAGCTCCAGGGTCTGTTGAAGCGGTTACCGAACCACTAAATATTTTTGAGGTATCTAAATCAGCAATTGCTGAACGAGGGATATCAAATAATTGTGCACCGCTACCACTAAATGAACCTTCTTCTACTCTGAGTTGTCCTAAGAATGTAGAACCACTACTAAGAGAAGTTACAATAAATCCTGCATTAGGGTCAGCAGATGCTGTTACCGAACCAGATGATATCTCACCAGCTCTATCAACTCTTTCGGCTAATGCTGATAATGGGATATCAAATAAATCCCTACCACTACCACTAAAGAATGATGCAGAAATTAAAGAACTAAATTCAGCTCTATCAGTTCCTTCTAATCTAAATCCATAATCAGGACTAACCGATGCGGTTACTGAACCTGATTTAATCTCAGTTGATATTAATGCATCTTCAGTAAGTGCCGATTTTGGAATATTTCTTAAATATGTACCCTCAGCAAATATAAATGAAGATGAATCGATAAGTACACTACCACTAAACGATGAACCACTATCAAATGATTCAACAACAAATCCAAAGTTTGGTGATACTGATGCCGTTACACTACCACTAGCAATTTTATTAATTTCAAATGAAAGTGCTGATTGTGGAATATCAAATAAATTAGCACCACTACCACTAAAGATAGAACCGGATGCCAATGTTACATCACCAAAGAAGTATGAACCACTATCAGGTGAATTTACTACAAATCCTAAATTTGGAGATACAGATGCAGTTACACTACCACTCTCAATAAATGTTGATAAAAGTGCATCAGGGGTTAATGCTGAACGAGGTATATTAAATAATCCCTCACCACTACCACTAAAGTATCCACTACCAGAAGGTATTTCAATAGTACCACTAACAAGCAATGAGCCACTAAAAGTAGAGCCACTAACTACCGATGTTACAATGAATCCATCAATTGGGTCAACCGATGCGGTTACCGAACCAGTTGCCAATACTCCAGCTTGAATAGCTTGAGCCGCTGCAATTGCATCTTGCGCATCTTGCGAAAGTGCCGCAAGTGGTACATCAAATAAACCAGCACCACTACCACTAAATACCGAAGCCGATACACTTCCACTTACACTCAAAGAACCACTTAGTTCGGTTTTTACAGAACCAGTAGATTCTACTCTAAAAAATCCATCAGCATAAACCGATGCAGTTACCGAACCAGAAGTAATTTGACTTGTTACTAATGCATCTTCGGTAAGTGCAGTTCTTGGAATATTAAATAAATTAGCACCACTACCACTAAATGAACCTGTAAATAATTTTATATCACCATAGAAAGTTGAACCACTATCATATGAAGTTACAACAAATCCCAAATTTGGCGATACCGATGCTGTTACACTACCACTTACTATTTCAGTTGATAATAATGCATCTTCCGTAAGTGCAGAACGAGGAATATTTCTTAAATAATCACCTTCAGCATAAATGAAAGATGATGAATCTATAAAAACACTACCACTAAATGATGAACCACTATCGATAGATGTTACAACAAATCCTTCATTAGGTGATACAGATGCAGTTACACTACCACTAACGATTCTAAATGCATCTTCGGCAGTTGGTAAGTTAAATAATCTACTACCATCACCTTGAAAGAATGCTGCAGATACTTCGTTTTGTACACTTACATTAGAATCAACACTAAGTGAACCAGTTATTTCAACCGAACCTGTAAATTCCTGTCTATCGGTTAATTGTTCGCCAAATCTATTTGAACCAGATGAAAATATGATTGATGATGAAATGATTTCTACTAAAATCTCTCTAGCTACGATTCGATTATCAACAATCAAATCTCCAGTGATTCTAACATCACCATCAACATCCATATCACCAGTAAAAGATGATGATACATTAACTAAGAATCCAGTATTTGGTGCAATTGATGCAGATGCTGAACCTGAAATTATTTGTTTAGCATCTTCTACTAATGGTAAATTTGTTAATTGAGAACCATCCCCTTGAAATGAACCTGAGAATGAACCGCTATATTCATCTAATTGAATTTTGGTAACGAATAAACGATTACCATCAATATCGGTAGCAATGAGTGCAATTGAACCAGTACTAATCAATCCAGGGGTAGGGACACCAAAATTAGGTTCTGCTTCACTTAATCGCAGAAATTCGTATCTATTATCAGATACGTCTTTGGGAGATATTACCCTTACCTTACCACTTAATAATTGACTCATTTATATATCTCAACTTTTACTTTACTCATTAGCACTTTCAAGAAGTGATAGTACTATTTTTAAATTCTCAGAACCAGATAATATTAAACCAAATTCTTCTTCTAATACAAGCTTACCAGCAACCACAGGTGAAAATGAATCCTGTTGTGGTATTGGGTAGTTTCTAACTAACTCAATTGCTTCTTGTAATTCTCTTGTGGGTTCATAAATGGTTTCTGATATAACAGTAAATAGTTGAGAAACGATTTCTTCAGACCCAGTTTCGGCAATTAAATTTGAGTTTATCGATTGTGTAGTTGTAGTTTGATACAATCTAGTAACCGAAGCCGAACCCGTTACAGATTCATTAAGTAAAATTTGCTGAGCTAGTGTATTTGCATAGTTGATTGCATCATATGATGCCGTTACTTGGTCGGATGGAACTTTACTTACACCATTCTTATCATAGAATGATAAAGCACCTTTTGTGGTTCTTAATGTACCTCCATTGAATATATCATAAACAACCGAATCAACAGCTGTTCCAACATATGATTCATATCTAGATTGCGAAAATCCAAATGGTTCATCTAAATTGTTATTATTAAATTGAGTATATGCAGCTACTTCTTTTTGTAAAAAAGTTTTATTCTGCTCAATTAGAGCCGAAGCGCTGTACATACTACCCGTATTTATGATATCTGCTACTTGTGGAACAGGTATTTCTCTATTGGATGTTAATTTAATAGTTACTTCTTCTGATTGTCCACCATTATTTGTTATCTGAGCAGATAAAATAATAGTAGATACACCAGCAGGAGTAGTATAAATTTGGTCCTCTTCACCCGTTAAAGTAGTTACTACGGATTTAAATGCGTTAAGTGGTACAAAAACATCTGCCATTTTTTATTCTTTTTCCTATATAAATATCACTATTTGATTTATTAACCTTCCAGCGCAAGAGAGAATGGTGTTACTAATGAGAATAACGAACGAGAGAATGTTCTACCCTGAAGTGTACCAGTTGCCTGATTAATCACAAGACCAGTACCAATTCTAAAGTCACCAAGTTCGTTACCTGAAGTAAAGTACACTCTACCACCAGCGATTTCTGTGATTTCTTTGTTCGGGTCAGGTACACCAGCACCACCTTGGTTAGGAGGTAATGCCTTATAAGTTACACCAGCACCAGCGTATGAGAAATCATGTCCAGTTGTAATAATTAGAGAACCAAACTCTTCTAACTGTCCGTTTCTAACAATTTTTTGGAATTGTGTTCTCAAGAATCTATTTGTTTCAGCCGTTTCATATTTTTGTTCGTTAACAACCACTGCCGCACTTCCGTAAACACCAGTGTAATATGATTCAGCTGCTTTAATACTTCTTTCGTTACCACCATAGAATAAATCGGTTGCGATAGCATCTACGATGAAACCAGTATCTCTATAACATTTTTCTTCGTTATATACAAAGTTAGGGAATGCTCCATTTGTGTAAGAGATTGCTCTACTTTGTAAATTCTTCTTCTTACCCCTTAGTAAATCAACCGATTGTCTTATCAAAAATGCAGGTCTTACTAATTGTTCTTTAAGTATCACTTGCTCTGACATTCCCATTGCGAAGTTGATACCATCCACAGTTTGTGGTTTTTGTTCGGTAATTGCCACAGATGGAATGTAGTAGTAGAAAGTACCCGCCTGAATACTTCTAGCGTTACCGCCATAAACTAAGTCAGTTCTAACCGCATCTATGATATATCCCACATCTCTATAACACTTAGATTGATTGTATTCGAATTCAGCCCAAGAAGATGATAAGAATTCAATAACTTCAGTTTGAATAAGTTCTTTGTTACCAATCAATAATTCAGCACCAGTCAATACACTAGCAGATGGTTCTACGAAAGTAACATTCTGAATTACTTTTTGAGATAATCCACTTGCGTATTTAACACCATCAATAGTTGGGTCTAATTGTGCTTCTTCAGATGGAACACCTTTTACAGTTGCCCGAGATGGGAATAAGTAGTAGAATGAACCAGCAGTTACACTTCTCTCATTACCACCATAATAAAGGTCAGTTGCTGCTGCATCTATTAGGTAACCAACAT
>Ga0255765_1005902_pt1 | contig 11348 bp, 8 predicted proteins | sample 041ome_8_FD_179965 | JGI IMG/M metagenome (GOLD analysis project Ga0255765, IMG submission 179965) | Coastal salt marsh microbial communities from the Groves Creek Marsh, Skidaway Island, Georgia - 041407BS metaG (version 2) | ecosystem: Environmental > Aquatic > Marine > Intertidal zone > Salt... | reverse complement strand
TATTTTCTTCAACAAAATTAACAGCTTATTTAGATTCAATACAAATTAGAGAAATGCAAATAAGAACCTTTTCCAGTACGGGGGCTATGTCTTATTTTTGTCTCGGATTTTAGGCATCAAATTGATGATCTACATTAATATTTAATTATAGTATGAGGAAGATTAGCCTTGACGCTGTCGCAGGAGTAAAGAATATCGTTCTAGCGTTAGTAATTACGATGTCTTTTACTGTAAATGCACAGGACGCCGACCCAATGGCAGGAAAGAAACTATTCAATGCCAATTGTGCGGCCTGTCACAAGCTCAATAAAAAGGCAGTTGGCCCTGCATTGAAGGGAGTTTCGGCCAAGTATGATAAAGAGTGGTTGTACAGCTGGATAAAAAATAGTTCAGCCATGATTAAAGCTGGCGATGCGCAAGCAGTTGCCATTTGGGAAGAATACAACAAATCAGCCATGACGGCTTTTCCGCTTCTGTCCAACATAGACATTGACAATATTATTGCCTACACCGATTACACTCCTCCTGCACCCGCAGTTCCTGTTGCAACTGCATCTGCCGCTGCACCTTCAGGAGAGTCTTTTTCGAATGATATTATTCTAGGTGCATTAGCCCTTGTTTTTGGTATTCTAGTCATGATGTTGATTCTTGTCAACAGAACCTTACAGAAAATTGCCGCTGCACAAGGAGTTGAATTAGCCCCTAAAGAAGAAAAACCAGCTCGCCGTCCATTATGGCAAGCATTTGCGCAAAATCAATTCTTGGTTCTGATTTCTGTGGTATTCCTACTTTTATCCAGTGCTTATTTTGCTTATGGTTACCTAATGCAAGTTGGCGTTGACCAAGGATATATGCCCGTTCAGCCCATCCATTATTCACACAAAATTCACGCTGGAGCCAATCAAATAGAATGTAAGTATTGTCACTCTTCAGCACGGGTGTCCAAGCATTCAGGAATTCCTTCCTTGAATGTGTGTATGAACTGCCACCAGAACATCGCCGAATACAATGGAGAAGAAGATTTAGAAAATGGTTATACCAAAGATTTCTACACCAAAGAAATTAAAAAATTATATGCTGCTGTAGGTTGGGACGAAGAAAACCAACAATACACAGGAAAAACAGAGCCAGTGAAGTGGGTGCGTATTCACAATTTGCCGGACTTTGTGTACTTTAACCATGCGCAACACGTACAAGTTGGTCAGATTGAATGTCAAACATGTCACGGACCTGTTGAAGAAATGGAAGTAATGTATCAATATTCTCCTTTAACCATGGGATGGTGTATCAACTGTCACCGTGAAACAAACGTTAAGGTTGAGAACAATGAGTACTATTCAAAAATACATGAGGCACTCTCTAAGAAATATGGAGTAGAAAAACTCACCGTCGCCCAAATGGGAGGCTTAGAGTGTGGAAAGTGTCACTATTAAAACGAGCTTAAACAGAAGAATGTCTTATGGCAGCAAATAAAACCTATTGGAAAAACGCAGAGCAACTCAACGAGAATTCCCCCTTAGTTGATCAGCTAGAGCAAAAAGAATTTGCCGAATATGTTCCAGTAAACGAATTTTTAGAAGACAAAGAGTCTCTAGAAGACAGTAGTACATCACGTCGTGATTTCTTGAAATATGTTGGATTCTCTACCGCAGCGGCATCGCTCGCTGCCTGTGAAGGACCAGTAATCAAGTCTGTACCTTATGTTGTTCAGCCAGAGCAAATTCGTCCAGGTGTTGCCAACTATTACGCAACAGCAATTGCAGATGGATTTGATTTTGGTAGTATTTTAATTAAAACGCGTGAAGGACGACCAATTAAGGTAGAAAACAATCCAGATGCACCAACGCTAGGAGGAGCAAATGCACGTGTTCATGCATCTGTATTATCGATGTACGATACCCAGCGTTTGCAAGGCCCAAAAGCAAATGGAACCGACATTAGTTGGGAAGATTTACATCTTCAGGTAGGTGCCAAGTTAAATGCTCTAGCAGTAACAGGAAAAGAAGTTGTTCTTCTTACCCAAACATTTGCAAGTCCAACCACCACAAAAATCATTGAAGCCTTTTTAGCAAAATATCCTAATGTTAAACATGTTTCATTTGATACGGTTGCTTCAACTGATGCAGTAGCCGCTTTTGAAGAGGCCTATGGCGTTCGCGCTTTAGCCGATTATGACTTTAGTAAAGCGGAGACAATTGTTTCTGTAGGTGCAGATATATTGGGTGACTGGCAAGGTGGAGGTTACGATTCGGGCTATTCCAAATCACGTGTACCACACAAACACCATGGAAAAGCTAGCATGTCGAAACATTTCCAGTTTGAAGCGAACATGACCTTGAGTGGAGCAGCGGCTGACCATCGTGTGCCTGCAACTCCATCAGCACAAAAAAACATTTTAGCACACATCTATGGCGCCTTGATGGGAACAGCAGTTTCTGGCATATTGAGTGACGCACATCAAGCGAAAGTAACCGCTGCCATTGCTGCACTTAAAGCAGCAGGAGATAAGGGAGTTGTTGTTTCGGGGATTCAAGACCAAGGAGCACAAGCGCTAGTCCTTGCAATCAACAATGCATTGGGAAGTCAGGTAATGGACGCAGATAGCCCACGTTTGATTCGTCAAGAAAACGGAACAGAGGTAAAAGCAGTTATAGATTCAGTAGTTGCTGGGACACTTGGAGGACTCATTACTGTTGGGATCAATCCAGCCTTTACCCTACCCGAAGGAAAAGCATTTGCTGATGGGATGAGAAAATTAGATTTATCGGTTGCCTTTAGCATGAAAGAAGATGAAACAGCTTCTGCCGCACAATATATTGCTGCTCTTCCACATTATTTGGAATCATGGGGAGATTACGAATTTAAGGCAGGTCATTTTGCTTTGGCCCAGCCAACCATTCGTCCTCTATTCGATACACTTCAATTCCAAGATGCAATATTGAAATGGACTGGAAGTGAACAGAGTTATTACGATGCGATTCAGGACAATTGGTCTGCTAATATCCTTGGTGGGAACTCATGGAATTCTGTTTTACATGACGGTTACTTTAGCACAAATAGCTCGAACAAAGCCAACTATTCGTCAAGGGATTTATCTTCAACCGTAAATGCTCTTGCAGGGGCAAAGGCAGAAGGAATGGAATTGACCCTTTACACCAAAACTGGAATGGGAGACGGACAACAGGCTAACAACCCTTGGTTGCAAGAATTCCCAGACCCCATTACCCGTGTAACCTGGGACAACTATTTAACTGTCTCTGCTTCAGATGCCAATGCTCTTGGTCTTAAAAACGTGAACGTTGCCAATGGTGCGCTCAATGGGAGCTATGCCAAAGTAACTGTTGGCGAAACTAGCCTAACAGTTCCAGTTGTTATTCAACCAGGACAAGCCAAAGGATCTGTAGGTTTGGCCTTGGGCTATGGAGAGCGAATGGGTGTACAAGATGAAATGCAAATTGGAGTAAATGCCTTTGCCTTTTACTACAACGCAAAAGATGTACAAGTGGCTTCGGTAAGTTTAGCCGATGGATACCACGAATTTGCCTGTACACAGCTACACAATACCTTGATGGGTAGAGGAGATATTGTAAAAGAAACTACGCTAGAAGTATTCAATACAAAAGATAAGTCATACTGGAATGCGGTACCCATGGTATCAAAAAACCACATAGAACAAGAAGTTACTTCACCAGAGGTAGATATGTGGCAAAATTTTGATCGCTCCATTGGACATCATTTTAACCTTTCGATTGATTTAAATGCCTGTACAGGATGTGGCGCTTGTGTGATTGCATGTCATGCTGAAAACAATGTCCCTGTCGTTGGAAAAACAGAAGTTAGACGCTCTCGCGATATGCACTGGTTGCGTATTGACCGCTATTATTCTTCAGAAGAAACATTTGAAGGTGATTTAACCACCAAAGAAAATATTTCAGGAATTGGTGACTCGCTTACCACATTTGGACGTATGGAGCAAGCTTCAGAAAATCCACAGGTTACCTTCCAACCCGTAATGTGTCAGCATTGTAATCATGCGCCTTGTGAAACAGTATGTCCGGTAGCAGCTTCTTCACATGGTCGTCAAGGGCAAAACCACATGGCCTATAACCGTTGTGTAGGAACCCGTTACTGTGCAAACAACTGTCCTTATAAAGTACGTCGATTCAACTGGTTCTTGTATAACAAAAATGATGAATTTGATTACCACATGAACAATGATCTTGGTCGAATGGTATTGAATCCAGATGTAGTTGTTCGTTCAAGAGGAGTCATGGAAAAATGTTCAATGTGTATTCAAAAAACGCAGAAGACCATTTTAGATGCCAAATTAGATGGACGAGAAATTGTTGATGGCGAATTTCAAACGGCATGTTCTGCAGCCTGTAGTAATGGAGCAATGACCTTTGGAGACATCAACGACAAAGAAAGTAAAGTCGCTGAATTGAAAGCAAACGACAGAATGTATCACTTGTTGGAGAGCGTTGGGACAAAACCCAATGTGATGTATCAAACAAAAGTGAGAAACCTATAAAATAACTAGATAAAGCAATCGCATATGGCCTCGCATTACGAAGCACCGATTCGAAAACCCTTAGTCACTGGAGATAAATCCTATCATGATGTTACCATTGATGTAGCAGCACCAGTCGAGGGAAAAGCCAACCACCAATGGTGGATTGTTTTTGGAATCGCATTATCTGCTTTCCTTTGGGGAGTAGGATGTATCATTTACACCATTTCAACTGGAATTGGGACTTGGGGTCTTAATAAAACAGTTGGTTGGGCATGGGATATTACCAACTTTGTTTGGTGGGTAGGAATTGGACACGCAGGAACTTTGATCTCTGCTGTACTTCTTTTATTTCGTCAAAAATGGCGTATGGCCATCAACCGTTCTGCAGAAGCAATGACCATTTTTTCTGTCATCCAAGCAGGATTGTTTCCCATCATTCACATGGGACGTCCATGGCTGGCCTACTGGGTACTGCCTATTCCTAATAGTTTTGGTTCATTATGGGTAAACTTTAACTCTCCTTTATTGTGGGATGTATTTGCGATTTCGACTTATTTATCTGTGTCGCTCGTCTTTTGGTGGACAGGTTTATTGCCTGATTTCGCCATGATTCGTGACCGTGCAGTGCGTCCATTCCAAAAAAAGATCTACTCTCTATTGAGTTTTGGATGGTCGGGTAGAGCAAAAGATTGGCAGCGTTTTGAAGAAGTATCCTTGGTATTGGCTGGTTTAGCAACACCGCTTGTACTTTCTGTTCATACCATTGTATCCTTTGACTTTGCAACCTCTGTTATTCCTGGATGGCATACCACCATTTTCCCTCCCTACTTTGTAGCAGGAGCGATCTTCTCAGGTTTTGCGATGGTAAACACCCTATTGATCATCATGCGTAAAGTGTCGCATCTCGAAGATTATATTACGGTACAACACATTGAGTTGATGAATATTGTCATCATGATTACTGGATCTATTGTTGGGGTTGCCTACATTACCGAGCTGTTTATTGCTTGGTATTCTGGGGTTGAATACGAACAGTATGCATTCCTCAACCGTGCAACAGGACCCTACTGGTGGGCCTATTGGGCGATGATGAGCTGTAATGTTTTTTCACCACAGTTTATGTGGTCCAAAAAACTAAGAACAAGTATTATGTTCTCCTTTATTATTTCCATTGTTGTAAACATTGGAATGTGGTTCGAACGTTTTGTGATCATTGTGACCTCGCTTCACCGTGATTACCTTCCATCTTCGTGGACGATGTTCTCTCCCACCTTTGTCGATATCGGAATATTTATTGGAACCATTGGCTTCTTCTTTGTGCTCTTCTTGCTCTATGCACGCACATTCCCTGTAATTGCGCAAGCTGAAGTAAAAACAATATTAAAGTCCTCGGGCGAGAACTATAAAAAATTAAGAGACGGAAATGAGTAATCAAGTAATTCACGCATTATACGACGATGATGACACGCTACTAAGCGCTGTCAAAGAAGTGCGCGCAGAAAAGCACCACATCGAAGAAATTTATACGCCTTTTCCTGTTCATGGGCTAGACAAAGCAATGGGCCTAGAAGAAACGCGTATCGCTATTATGGCTTTTATTTATGGCTGTATTGGATTTAGTGTTGCAATAATTATGATCAACTTTATCATGATTACTGACTGGCCACAAAACATTGGTGGAAAACCAAGTTTCACTTTTTTAGAAAATTTACCCGCCTTTGTGCCAGTAATCTTTGAAATGACCGTTTTCTTTGCAGCGCATCTAATGGTAATCACCTTTTACCTTCGCAGTCGTTTATGGCCTTTTAAAGAAGCTGAAAACCCAAATCCATTGACAACCGATGACAAGTTTTTAATGGAAATTTCTATGGATGGAAATGAGGAGCAGCTAACAGCCTTATTGAAAAAAACGGGAGCGATTGAAATTACAATCCCAGAAAATACGGAAGAAAAATGAAGCAACTAATAGCACTTTCATTCAGTATCATGGTGGCTCTAGGACTAGGGTCTTGCCAAGATCCGTCTAAACCGAATTATCAATATTTTCCTAATATGTATGAGCCGGTAGGCTATGAAACCTATGCAGATTCTGAGGCTTTTGCCAATGGAGTAGAAGCACAGCTTCCTGCAGAGGGTTCTATTGCACGTGGCTGGGAGCCCTATGGCTATCCTGATACTAATGAGGGATATGAAGCAGCTAAGGTAGAATTAAACTCCCCCCTTGTTTATGATGACCTAAACCTTGCTAATGGAAAGGAATTATATGGAATTTACTGTGCCGTTTGTCATGGTAATAAAGGCGATGGTCAAGGAATTTTGATGACACGCGAAAAGTTTTTAGGTGTGCCTAGCTATGCCGATCGTGTAATTACTGAGGGAAGTATTTACCATGTACTGATGTATGGCAAAAACGCCATGGGATCTCATGCAGGTCAAGTGAACGCAACAGAACGCTGGCAAATTGCTCAGCATGTGATGGAACTAAGAAGCTCGCTTCTCAAATAATATTAAAGGTCTATGTATACGTTTTCAAATAAACTCAGAAATTTAGCCTTTGCCCTGATGGTAGTTGGTTTTGCCGGTTTGGTCTACGGGTTTTTAGCCGCTCCTAAAACGGTTGAGGAAGCCAAAGCCATGGTTGCTACAGCGCATCATGGTGACGAGCACGGAGCAACAGCCGATGAACATGCATCAACCACTGCTCACGCTTCAGAGGAACATGCTGAAGAAGCCCATGCTTCGGAAACACATGCAGAAGAAACACATGGTGAAGAACACGATGCCTCTCACGATGAACATCTTTTACATCAACTACAAAACAAGCCTTGGGCTGCGCTATATGTTGCCGCCTTTTTCTTCTTTATGATCGCTCTTGGTGTATTGGCTTTTTACGCCATACAACGTGCCGCTCAAGCAGGATGGTCTCCTGTACTCTACAGAGTAATGGAAGGTATCACAGGCTATTTATTGCCCGGAGGAATAATCGTAATTGTTATACTTGCTCTATCGGGTTTGCACTTCAATCACCTTTTCATTTGGATGGACCCAGAGGTTGTTGCACATGATAAATTGATTGCAGGTAAAGTAGCTTTCTTGAATGTGCCTTTCTTCCTTGCAAGAGCTTTATTTTTCTTAGCTGGATGGACATTGTACCGTTTTATCTCAAGAAAATATTCCTTGGCTCAAGATGAAGCCTCGGACATTTCAAATCATGTAAAGAATTTTCGCTGGTCTGCAGGATTCCTTGTTTTTTATATCGTTACGGAATCGATTATGTCGTGGGATTGGATCATGTCCATAGACCCACACTGGTTCAGTACATTATTTGGATGGTATGTTTTTGCCAGTATGATGGTGACCGGAGTAACTGTAATTGCTTTAATCACGATCTACCTAAAATCAAAAGGGTTTTTGGATTTTGTCAATGACTCTCACATTCATGATTTAGGGAAGTTTATGTTTGGATTTAGTATTTTTTGGACCTATTTGTGGTTTTCTCAATTCATGCTTATTTGGTATTCAAATATTCCAGAGGAAGTAACCTATTTTATTACCCGAATTGAAGATTACAACATTACCTTCTTTGGTATGGTAGTAATGAACTTCTTGTTCCCTCTATTGATCCTGATGAATAGCGATTACAAGCGCACCAATTATTTTATCATCATGGCGGGAATTGTCATTGTTTTAGGACATTATTTAGATATTTTCAACATGATCATGCCTTCAGCAGTTGGCGATCAATGGTTTATAGGAATTCCAGAAATTGGAGGATTTTTATTCTTCTTAGGCCTGTTCCTATTCGTAGTATTTACAGAATTAACGAAAGCACCACTTTTGGCCAAGGGAGATCCTTATATGGGCGAAAGCGAACGTTTTCATTATTAAAATATAATTAGAAAGAGATAGATGACGGCTATACTAACCCTTACGGTACTTGTTTTAATCGGAATTTCCATTTGGCAAATTTCCAAGATGTTTGATTTGTCCCAAACCGAACGCAACACTTCACAGATTGCCAACGATAAGGACAACAACACCCAAGGAAAGCTAATGTTTGCCTTTTTGGTATTCATTTACTTATTAACCCTTTATTCGTTCTATGCATGGGGCAGTGTATTGTTGCCTGAGGCAGCCTCGGAACACGGAAGTCAATATGACAATTTAATGTGGATTTCCTTTGCATTGATCTTTTTTGTGCAAACGGTTACCCAAGCCTTATTACACTATTTCTCTTATAAATACCGCGGTGAGAAAGGAAAGAAAGCATTGTTTTATGCAGATAATGACGTACTTGAAGCCATTTGGACCATAATTCCCGTAATTACATTGGCTGGGTTAATTTTATACGGTCTCTATACCTGGACTTCTATCATGAATGTTGAAGAAAACGACGAAGCCCTTGTGGTTGAGTTGTATGCTCAACAGTTCAACTGGAAAGCTCGATATGCAGGACAAGACGGTGTTTTGGGTGACGCTAACGTTCGGTTTTTGCAAGATTTTGATGGAAAAAATCAAGTTGGTATCGATGCCACCGACCCAAATGGTCTTGATGATGTGATAGTGCAGGAACTGCACTTACCTGTTGGAAGAGAAGTTATTTTTAAGATGCGATCGCAAGATGTTTTACACTCTGCCTATATGCCTCACTTCCGAGCACAAATGAACTGTGTTCCGGGAATGATTACTGAGTTTGCTTTTACGCCCATCACCACCACCGATGAGATGCGTCAAAACCCAGATATGATTGCTAAAGTGAAAAAAATCAATAAAATTAGAGTAGAGAAAAGCAAAGATTTGGTGGCCAAGGGAGAAGAAGCCCTAGAGCCATATATCTTTGATTATTTATTATTGTGTAACAAAATCTGTGGCGCTTCTCACTACAACATGCAAATGAAGATCATTGTAGAAACACCCGAAGAGTATGAAAAATGGATCGCCCAACAACCAACCTTTGCACAAGTCATTCAATAATTTAAAAAAAGAAAAAGATATGTCAGCAGTAGCGCACGCACACGAAGAGGATCACGGACATCATCACAAAGAAACGTTCATGACGAAGTATATCTTCAGTCAAGATCACAAAATGATTGCCAAGCAATACCTAATTACTGGTTTGTTTATGGGAATTATTGGGATCGCAATGTCCTTGTTATTTAGAATTCAATTGGCATGGCCAGAGCAGTCGTTTGCCATCTTTGAAGTGTTATTAGGTAAATGGGCTCCAGAAGGAGTTATGGATCCTAATGTCTATTTAGCCTTGGTAACCATACACGGAACAATCATGGTCTTTTTTGTACTGACCGCTGGTTTAAGTGGAACCTTTAGTAACCTCTTGATTCCATTACAAATTGGTGCACGTGATATGGCTTCTGGATTGTTGAACATGATATCATTCTGGTTGTTCTTTTTATCGTCAACCATAATGATCGCATCTTTATTTGTTGAAGCAGGACCCGCTGCAGCTGGATGGACGATTTACCCACCTCTATCTGCATTGCCACAGGCTCAGCCTGGATCTGGTCTTGGAATGACACTTTGGTTGGTTTCCATGGCAATTTTCATTGCCTCCTCTTTACTTGGTTCTTTGAACTATATCGTAACTGTAATTAATCTTCGTACCAAAGGGATGTCAATGTCTCGTTTGCCTTTGACAATTTGGGCTTTCTTTGTGACTGCTATTATTGGTGTTGTCTCTTTCCCTGTACTTTTATCGGCAGCCTTGTTGCTGATTATGGACAGGAGTTTTGGAACATCCTTTTTCCTTTCAGACATTTTTATTCAAGGTGAAGTATTGCATTACCAAGGTGGATCTCCTGTATTGTATGAGCACCTTTTCTGGTTCCTTGGGCATCCAGAAGTATATATTGTTTTGCTACCAGCACTAGGAATTACATCGGAAATTATTGCGACCAATTCACGTAAACCAATCTTTGGATACCGTGCAATGGTTGCTTCTATTTTAGCCATTGCATTCTTGTCTACCATTGTTTGGGGTCACCATATGTTTATCTCTGGAATGAATCCATTCTTAGGGTCGGTATTTACCTTTACAACCCTTTTAATTGCGATTCCATCTGCGGTAAAGGCATTTAACTACATCACCACACTGTGGAAAGGAAACCTTCAGTTAAACCCCGCCATGTTATTTTCAATTGGTTTGGTTTCGACGTTTATTTCTGGTGGACTAACGGGGATTATTTTAGGGGATAGTACGCTTGATATTAATGTTCATGATACTTATTTTGTTGTTGCACACTTTCACTTGGTTATGGGTATCTCTGCCCTTTACGGTTTATTTGCGGGAGTATACCATTGGTTCCCAAAGATGTTTGGAAAGATGATGAATAAAAACCTTGGATATGTTCACTTCTGGGTAACAGCAGTATGTGCTTATGGGGTATTTTTCCCAATGCACTTTATCGGAATGGCAGGTCTACCAAGACGTTATTATACCAATACTAATTTTCCTTATTTTGATGATATTGCCGACATTAATATTGTAATTTCTCTTTTTGCTTTTGCCGCAGGAGCAGCACAATTGGTCTTTTTGTATAACTTCATTCACAGTATTTTTTATGGAAAACCTGCTGAGCAGAATCCATGGAAATCGAACACAATGGAATGGACGGCACCTGTTGAGCACATGCACGGTAACTGGCCCGGTGAGATTCCTGAAGTTCACCGTTGGGCATATGACTATTCTAAACCTGGCCAAGAAGAAGACTGGGTATCTCAAATTGTTCCCTTAAAAGAAGGAGAAGAAGAGTTGCAGCATTAATCTTTTTACAGAATAATAGATGAAAGAGGCCTTTGGGCCTCTTTTTTTGTTCTG
>Ga0255765_1005897_pt1 | contig 11350 bp, 9 predicted proteins | sample 041ome_8_FD_179965 | JGI IMG/M metagenome (GOLD analysis project Ga0255765, IMG submission 179965) | Coastal salt marsh microbial communities from the Groves Creek Marsh, Skidaway Island, Georgia - 041407BS metaG (version 2) | ecosystem: Environmental > Aquatic > Marine > Intertidal zone > Salt... | reverse complement strand
GCAAGAAGCAATTAAAACAATGCTCAATATTCCAACGAAGTAGTTTTTCATGATCCTAATTGTTTTAAAGCGATATATGTCATTAATCCAGCTCCCACTTCTAAACTTCTTTCATCCACATCAAACGTAGGAGTATGAAGCCCCTTCATTGGGGCAATATCTGATTCTCTGGTTCCCAAGCGATAAAAAGTTCCAGGAATAACTTGTGAATAAAAGGCGAAGTCTTCACCGGTCATTCGCATGTCTAGATCGATCACATTTTCTTCACCTAAAAACTCCTTGGCCGAGCTTTTAGCAAACTCTGTAACCTCAGCATCATTATTGACAAATGGGTATCCCACTCCAATATCTACAATGCATTCACCACCCATTGCTATAGCAGTGTTTTCAGCAATACTTCTAATCAATTCGTGTGCCTTGGCTCTCCATTCCTCATCGAAAGTTCGGAAAGTGCCAGCCAACTTCACCTCCTCTGGTATCACATTGGTAGCCCCATTCGCCTCGACTTTGCCAAATGACAACACGCAAGGAAGTGTAGGATTCACTCTTCTACTTACCACCTGCTGCAATGCAACTATAATGTGAGATGTGATTAGCACTGGATCAATATTTCTATGTGGTAGTGCCGCGTGTCCACCCTTGCCTTTGATACACAAATAAATTTCATCTGCTGAAGCCATGTATTTACCTGATCTGAAACCCACCTTTCCCGCCTCCAACTCCGGATAAACATGCTGCCCGACAATCGATTTTGCCGAAGGATTCTCTAAGGCTCCAGCCTTGATCATCATGCTTGCCCCACCAGGTAGTTTTTCCTCACCCAGTTGAAAGATCAGTTTGATTGAACCCTTAAATGCAGACTTCATATTCGCCAAAATCGCGGCAGTTCCCAATAAAGAAGTGGTGTGCACATCATGGCCACAAGCATGCATCACACCTTCATTCGTTGATTTGTAATCCACCTGATTCTGTTCATGTATGGGCAGCGCGTCAATATCGGCACGAAGAGCGATGGTTTCACCTGCTTCTTCCCCATGAATCATCGCAACGATTCCCGTTTCGCATACAATTTCAAATGGAATTCCCAATTGATCCAATTCGTTTTGAATGAATTTACTGGTATTGTATTCCTGAAAGGATAGTTCCGGATTCGCATGCAGATGTCTTCTCGTTTTGACCATCCAAGGGGTCAATTCATTGGCCAACTCTTTTATACGATCAATCATGCTGGATTCGCCTTTGAGAAGAAAATAAGTTTTAGCGCCATAATAAGCATGACCACACCAAATATTCGTTTCAGCATCAGTTGGCTCATACCTAAGCTGATTTTTGATCCAAAATATCCTCCAATCATGAAGGTTAGCGCAATAATTAGAGCATACTTCACATTTAATTGGCCCTGCTGATAATAGTTGTAAGCCGCCATAGCTGCAACAGGAATAACCAGAACTCCCAAACTCGTTCCTTGTGCACTGTGTTGCGACATGGCAAGAAAAAACACCATGGCTGGAACCATAACAAGCCCACCACCGATTCCAAACATACCGCTGAAAGCACCAGCCGCTAGGCCAATACACACTAGAATCAATATTTCGTTTATCGTCATTAAAAATCTAAGCCAAAGGAGAGGTATGTAACAGGTTCCAAAAATAGACCGTTTTCAATGCCCCATGCATAATCAAACCGGACGAAATAACCCCAAATTTTAGTCCGCAACCCCCAACCAGTCCCGCCTATGAAAGGGTCACTTTGATTTTTGTAGGTCACTTTAACCGCGCCATTTGAAACGCTAATGTTATTGAAGGAATTTTCATCTGAATAAGGATTTGGACCATTCCAAGCAGAACCGAAATCAAAGAAACCGATGATTTGAAAATTAGAAATGAACTCGCTTTTCACTGGTTTATCCGTAAAGTATCTGACAACTGGCCAACGCAGTTCACTATTCAAAACGAAGAAATTATTGCCGTTTCGGGCATTTTGGATAAATCCACGCATGTTGGTGGCAATAGTCTGAAATGCATAGCCTTGATCACTCGGAATATTCGTGGTAGCGTCAAAGCGATCTCTAGTTGAAAGTACAATCCAATTATCAACGCTGCCCATGTAATAAACCAATTTGCGTTGTCCAAAACTCGAGCTAGCAGCAAAACGATTGGCCCAAATTAAGTCTCGATGAATGGGTTGGTAATGACGAGCATCTAATCCGACTACGGAGAAACCAGTATTCGGATTAATTAAGTCTCTATAGTGCTCAGCGAAAACTTTTGCTCTGGCACCATTTCTAGTGTTTAGTGCTTTGAGTAGGGTATTGTCAAATATGTATTCCGCCTTCAGACCAATGTAGTAGCTGAATCTATCAGGGGTTTCTAAAGTTCCAGCTTCAAGCGCTTCCGTCACCTGTCTGTCCATTCGTGCTGTGGTTGTGAATTGCAATGCACCCACCTCACTTAAAGGATATCTGAATATTCCGCGTGCTTGATACAAATAAGTCCGTTGTATCGAATCTGCTCGATTCACATCACTCAGTGATTGACGCTGCACGATGTACTTCTTATCCCATCGCTTCGATCGATCTTCTAATGAGATGTAGTATTCTGTTCCGGTTCTGTTAAACGAGTATCTAAAACCACCCTCCAATTTATAATCCTCAAAAACATCTAACATACCCACCTTTATGAACGCTCCCATGCCAGGCATTACATAGGGTCCGCCATTGAATGGCTGATACATATCCGTGGCATAGTCAAAATCAAATTGAGTAGTCAAGTCTGTGGCGGCAAAAGCCAATTTATAGTTGCGTTGTTCAGGGACTTTAAACCCTTCTTGAATGGTGTACTCCGTTGTGTCCTTTGGAGTTGATGCACCGACCAATTCCTCTCGCTTGGCGTCTTGCAAGGATTCATCATCAAAGGTGTAATTCGAAATATCGATCAAGCCATCATCCGTATTCATGACTTCCGTTTCTTCCTGTTCAATCACTTCATTTTCAATGCTCGCTTCAATATTTGATTCAATATCTTTCTCATTAAACACTTGATGCCGAATAATTTGAATTCCGTTGGAGTCTTGTACAATTCTTTTCTCGCTGTCTGGAACAGTTACCTGAGATAGCCGAAATTTTGATTTGCCAGGTTCAAAATAGCCTGAAGTTGTCGCACCCTCGACCTTCTGAATTTTGTATTTCCCATCAAAACGCAGCATTTCATACGCTACATCCTCATTGGGTAAATAGCTCATTTCATCTATGTTTCTTGGATAACCTGACCTCGGTTCCGTTTTTGAATAATACTGATAAGTGATTACCGTATCAATGGAGATAATTGAACTGTCGATTTCCCCAACATAGCGATTTCGAATGCCCGATTCTGCGCTGAGATACACAAAGGATTCGTTATCAATCGCCTGCCCTTGAATTTCACTAGAACCCGGGGTTTTAGTCAGTCTCATGGCAACATTTGCATCGCCTTCAATCGGCAGTGAATACAAATCAAAAAAGCGATTAGGCATGTAATCCAAATGATTATTCGCTAGGTCAACCGTATCGATTTGTCGATTACTTGAAAATATGACTTTGTCATCCCAAAAACTAGGATATCGGTCGTCATAAATATCATTCGTTATTTGCTTTTGGTTTCTGGCTGCGATACTATATAGGTAAATATCAGTTTGACCATTGGCGATTGCAGAAAACAAGATTTGCTTTCCATCCTTGCTGACAGACATTTCAAGAATCTTTTCTATGCGAAGAATCTCCGTTTTTGTTTCAATTCCCGAATTTGGATCTACTTGGTATAACCAAAGTTTTCCTTTCCTCTCTTTCAAAACCAAATAGCGTCCCACCGCCTCATTCCAATCAATTATCGGGTAGGATTCATCATAAATTCGCTCCAATCGATGCCCCTCCCTTAAATATCCTTTCCGTTTTCCTGTTTCTGTTTCTGTATTTAAAATCCAAAACTTCGTTTTGCTCATGTTATTCGAGACATAAGCCAAATATTTCCCATCGTTACTGGACTTAAGCTCGGAATAATCAACGGATTTCTTGGTCTTGACTTTTACAAAATCGGAGAATTCCTGTGCCCCCTCCGCATCCTGCTCATATCTATGCACAAAATAATCGTGTGCATCCTCTAGCAAACTGGTCATCGAAATCCCGAGCACAAACAGAAATCCACTCTCTACATTTCGACTTACCCGGGCCATATACATGATGTTGGGAATCACCTTCGATCCATACGTTTCCCCTATGTAATACCACAACGACCTGCCTGCAATCTCACTATCTAAGCCTTTTAGTCGGTTGAAATTCTTGTAACGACCGCCCAGAACAATATCTCGAAGCCGGTCATCAGCATTCACGTTCCAAGGTTCGGTAGCGTACCAAGTCAAACCATCTACATACCAGTCTGGGAAGTTTAGAAGTGTACTATTCTTAATCATTTCTCGCCAATTGTCTCCAAAAAGCATTTGAGCAATCAACACTTCAGATACTCCCTTCCTCACCTGTCTTCTCAGGTCGTTTAAGTCACCATTGAAGTAGACAAATATTTTGTTGCCTGCGATTTGAGTGACTCCTCCGATATTAGATTCATCGGTTTCAGGAATACCCACATTGCTCTGTCGGAAGTGTTCTAGTTTTTCATAAACAACAAACTGTAACCGCTCGCTGCGAACTGGAAAATCAAAGAATCGTTCTACTTCACTGATCGTTTGATTTGCGGTTTTAGCAGTGTAGACCGCTAGATTTTTGCCTTTACCGTAAAAGAAAATGGTGTAATCATCGAATTCTAGTTTTTGCCAATTGAACTCTTCGTACTGCATCCGATTTTTACCAAATGGTTGATGCATACCATGATAAAACTGAGCCATTGAAACTGTATTTACAGTTACAAAAAGCGCTGCTATCAGCATCATTCTACATTTGTGCAAAATCAATCTTTGTCTCGTGTTATTGGGCATAAAGGTATGCACCACAACATGAATGACGAAACAATCATAATCAGGGTATGTTCCGAATAAAAAAATTTGTTTTTAGTCCCTTTCAAGAAAACACCTATGTGATTTATTCTGAACAGAATAACGCATGGATCATTGATCCCGGATGTTATTATTCGGAGGAAAAGCAAGAACTAAAAAAGTTTATTGACTCAAATAATTTAAAGGTTCAACGGTTGCTAAATACTCACTGTCATCTGGATCATGTTTTTGGAAATCAATTTGTTGCGAAAACCTTCGGTTTGAAGCCAGAATACCATAAGCTTGATGAACCAACAATGGCGATGGCTGAAGTATCGGCAAAGATGTATGGAGTAGACGGATTCGAGGTATCGCCAAAAGCAGATAAGCACCTCATTGCAGACACCGAGATTGAACTTGATGGAAACCGATTTGAGATTGTTTTTGTACCAGGTCATGCACCTGGACATATAGCCTTTATTAACCACGAGCAAAAAATTGTAGTGGGAGGTGATGTATTGTTTCAGCGCTCTATAGGCAGAACAGATTTACCCGGAGGTGGTTTTGAGACTTTGCTGCAATCCATTAGAACACATTTTTTTATCCTTGCGGACGATTTCACAGTCTATTCTGGACATGGTGAAGAAACAACTATCGGATACGAGAAAAAAAACAATCCATTTTTAACTTAAACAAACTATTTCTATGGAAGATTTTCAAGCAATTTTAGACCTTGTAATGGGCTATGTAGTGGAATATGGCAATGCTATTAGGAGCAATTATCGCCTTATTAATTGGTCTTTGGATCATTAAAATGATGGTAAACACCACGGGCAACGTAATGACCAAACGCAATGTTGACCCAAGTCTCATTCCATTTTTAAAGAGCATTCTAAATATTGGACTAAAGGTGGCACTTTTCATCAGTGTTGCTGGAATGGTGGGTATCGAAATGACTTCATTCATTGCCATCCTAGGAGCCGCTGGTTTAGCCGTAGGTTTAGCACTTCAGGGCACCTTACAAAATTTCGCTGGTGGGGTGATGATACTGCTCTTCAAACCTTTCAAAGTAGGTGATGTTTTAGAGGCCCAAGGATATGTCGGTTCAGTCAAGGAAATACAGATATTCAATACCATTATGGCTACGCCTGACAACAAGATTATCATCATTCCAAATGGTTCCTTAGCAAATAGCTCCATGACGAACTATAGCACTATGGATACTAGAAGAGTTGATTTCTCTTTCGGTATTGGCTACGATGACGATTTTGACAAAGCGAAGGAAATCATCAAAGGTTTAATTGATGCTGACGAGCGTATCTTAAAAGATCCAGCGCCATTTGTAAGAGTAGGTGAATTAGCTGATAGTTCAGTCAATATTACTACCCGCGTTTGGGTAAATGCTCCTGAATATTGGAACGTCCATTTCGACATGATCGAAAATGTGAAGCGTTCATTCGACAAAGAAAAAATCAGTATTCCTTACCCACAAATGGATGTCCATTTGGATAAGTAATCGCGCCATCATTTAGATAAAACGTTATGGATGAACAATTAATGAATGGTCTAGGACAGGCCGAAAATCTAACGAAAAGAGCAATTGACTTCACTGTTGACTATGGCCCAAGTATTCTTGGGGCAATCATCGTTCTGATCATTGGTCTATGGATAGTCAACAAAATTGTTGGGCTAACTGAAAAGCTAATGGTCAATCGCAATCTTGACCCATCGTTGGTGCCGTTTCTAAAAAGCATGTTGAACATTCTACTTAAGGCGATGCTCATCATTAGCGTGGCAGGAATGATCGGCATCGAAACAACATCATTTGTTGCAATTATTGGAGCCGCAGGTTTGGCAGTTGGGTTGGCATTGCAAGGAACATTGCAAAACTTTGCCGGAGGCGTGCTGATACTAATTTTTAAGCCATATAAGGTCGGAGATCTGGTTCAAGCCCAAGGGCATCTTGGCGTGGTAAAGGAAATTCAGATTTTTGTGACTATTCTGCTTACTCCTGAAAACAAAACCGTGATCATTCCAAACGGAGCGATTTCTAATGGCGACATCACCAACTTCACCGTTGAAGGAATGATCAGAGTTGATTTAACGTTTGGAATCAGTTATGATTCTGATATCAAAGCAGCTCGAAAAGCGTTAATGTCTGTTATGGAAAGTCACCCAAAAGTGCTTAAGAATCCTGCTCCTTTTGTCGGAGTAGTTGAGTTGGCAGATAGTGCTGTGAATCTAGCGGTTCGCCCCTATGCTGACCCGAGCGACTATTGGGAAGTATATTTTGACATCTACGAGACTGGTAAGGAAGCATTGGATGCAGCCAAAATCACCATTCCATTCCCGCAGGTGGATGTACACATGAGTAAATAAAAGATTGTCATTTTTAGGGAATCATATAATTTCGCACTCTCTCAGTGTGACAAATGGATAGGGGTATTTACTGCTCACACTGAGATCATTCGGCTACGGATTATAAGGCTGGTTGTATTTTATTACAACCTTATAGTCTTCCGAATGTTACTAGGACGCCTCCATTGAAAAGTTGATAGGGTTAGAATGAAGTAGTTGCAAAACAATTATTCATTATACATTTCGGGAGGCGTCTTTTTTTTCCAAAAATCTGTATGAAGCAATTCCTTACGCTCACACTGCTATTCTTTTTATCTGCAATGTTATTCGCTCAAAGAGACGGTGAAAGTGAACTGCCTCCAAACTTGAAAGGAAGAGTGGTTGATGCGAACGCCAAACCTGTTCCTTATGCCTCGATTGGAATTTTCAATATCGCAGATTCAAGTCTGGCAACGGGCACCGTTTCCAACGATATCGGTGTCTACAGTATCCGAGTAAGGCCAGGAAACTATTATATCGAAGTTTCTTTTCTATCCTATGAAAACCAGATTATTGAAAATATCAGTATCCAGCCGCGAGAACTTACGGAATTAGAGGACATCGTTCTGACCCCAAATTCGGAACTTTTAGAAGCTGTAGATATTACCGCTGAGAAAAGCACCGTGGAATTGCAGTTGGACAAGCGCGTTTTCAATGTTGGCAAAGACTTAAGCAACACGGGTGGGAATGCAGCGGAAATATTGTCGAATGTGCCTTCGGTGGAAGTAGATATTGAAGGTAATGTAAGTCTGAGGGGCAGCGAAAACGTTCGAATATTAATAGATGGTCGTCCATCAGGATTGACCGGAGCAGGTAACTCCGATGCGCTGCGAATGATGCAAGGAAACTTAATCGATAAGATTGAAGTCATTACGAATCCATCGAGCCGTTATGATGCAGAAGGTGAAGTAGGCATCATCAATATTGTATTAAAGAAGGAAAAGAAAAAAGGATTGAACGGAGCCTTCGAATTGACGGCTGGTTATCCTGAAAATTTTGGAGCTTCGTTCAGTTTAAACTATCGAAGAAAGTGGATTAATTTCTTCGCGAATAGCGGAATTACATATCGATCTTCTCCCGGTTATGGTTATTCTTTCAACGATTATAATGGGCCTGACACTTCCTATTTCTTCGAAAACGACAGATCTCAGAAAAGAGGTGGACTATCGAGTGTCTCCAGATTTGGCACTGATATTTACTTCAATGAAAACAATATTCTCACTACTGCGCTTTTGGTAAAGTTCTCTGACGCAAACAATCTGGCAACCATTGGATATTCTGACTTCGATTCGAATCGAGAATTATTCTCAAGCACACTTCGTGACGAAAAGGAAAATGAAATCAGTATGGACCTAGAGGCCGCTGTGACCTACGAGAAAAAGTTCAAACAAAAAGGGAGATCATGGACCACTAACTTTTCAGTCAATCAAAATGATGATTCTGAGAAATCAACACTGACGCAGACGACCAAAGGGAATAATCTCAACCAAGTTTCATATCAAAGATCAAATAACACGGAAGATCAACGCACCTATTCTCTACAATCGGATTACATCCACCCAGTCTTCGAAGATGGCCGATTTGAAGCTGGTTTCAAAGGGTCTATTCGGGAAATAAGTAATGTTTACAATGTTGAATTGGATGATGGAAATGGTTGGTATACCTTGAATCAATTCAGTAATGAATTAGTTTACAACGAAAACATATATGCGGCCTATTCCATGTTTTCCAACAAGCTGAGCGACTTGACGTATCAATTCGGATTACGATCAGAATACACGGATATAGAAACGCGTCTGGTTGCCACCAATGTGAGCAATCCACGCCAATACCTCAATTTCTTTCCAAGTGCACATTTCAGTTATGAGCTAAACTCAACCAATTCACTTCAATTGAGCTACAGTCGCAGAATCAGCCGACCAAGCTTTCGTGAACTTATCCCCTTCTTTTCATACACGGATCCGCGAAACTTTTATTCTGGAAATCCAGACTTGAATCCAGAATTTAGTGATTCCTATGAACTCGGATATCTTAGAAAACTGGAAAAGGGAAGCATCCTGTCAAGCATTTATTATCGCCACACGACAAATCCAACGGAGCGGATCACCGTAACAGATAGTGCTGGACTGATTCAGCGTTTCCCTGTGAACTTAGGAACTCAAGATGCTTATGGTGTTGAGTTTACATTTCAATATGAATTGTACAAGTGGTGGCGCACCAATTTAAGTGCAAATATTTATCAGGCTAACCGACAAGGCGAGTATCAAGATCGATTGTACAGCAGTAAAACCTTCACTGCTACTTCAAGAGGAATGTTCATTTTCAAGCTACCACAATCGGTGGATTTACAGGTTTCTGGTAATTATCAAGCCCCACGCATCTCCACCCAAGGAAAAGTCTTGGCGATGTATTCCTTTGATGCTGGAATATCTAAAGATCTCTTCAAGGGTAACGGCACACTCACTTTCAGTGCGAAAGACCTTTTGAATAGCAGAAAGCGTAGATGGATTGTGGATACAGAATTTCTCTACTCTGAAAGTGAATTTCAGTGGCGCGTAAGACAATTTTTATTGGTTTTCACCTATCGACTGAATCAAAAGAAAAGCAATGGCAGAGGCCGATCTGGAGAATTTGATGGATCATCAGATGACATGTAGAAAGTTTTTTTCATCACAACCCAAAATTCACTTGCATCAGATTTGAAAATATTTACATTTGCCGTCCTTTGAAAAAAGGAAAAGCAATTTCCGCTTCGACTGACTGTTGTCAGTATCACATCCAGGTGTGGTTAGAAACTTGGTCCGGTAGTTCAGTTGGTTAGAATACCTGCCTGTCACGCAGGGGGTCGCGAGTTCGAGTCTCGTCCGGACCGCTTATAAAAGCGGAAACAAACCGCAATATGCAGTAAAACCTCACGTTTCGTGGGGTTTTCTTGTTTTACCCCATACCCAATTTCACCCCCTTTCTACCCTATTCAGGTAGACTAAACGGTGGACTAGATCTCTAGCCAAGAGACCACCTATTTCATTCATTTTCAATAACTTACAGTTTCTTTCATTTTTCACTTCGGTGGACTTGGAAATAGCTTTGTATTTAATTTCAGAATTATGAATAGAAGGACATTTTCACTTTTATTCTTTGTAAAAAGAACAAAGCATCTTAGCCATGGAGAAGTCCCAGTATACCTGCGAATTACAGTAGACGGCAAGCATGCAGAGTTCTCAATTAAGAGAAGTATCCAAGAATCGAATTGGGATCCAAAAAGAACCAAGGCCAAGGGAAAAAGCAAAACTTCCATAGAGCTAAATAGCTATATTGACTCTATTCGAATGCAAATCTACCGACATCAGAAAGAGCTTGAAGAAGCACAAAAAGAAGTAACTGCAGAATCATTGAAAAATGCATACCACGGAACTGTGAATGAGTTTACTGGGCTTATCCATTTATTTGAAGACCACAATAAAAAAATGTATGAATCAGTCCAAGCTGGTAAAAATGCGTTCGCTACAAGCACATATGAGAGGTACAAGCATTCGATTAAAATCCTGAGAAACTTTGTTGTTTTCAAATACTCGAAGACCGATCTAGCATTTGGTGAAGTAAATTACCAGTTCCTCTTGGACTATGAACACTATTTAAAAACTAAAAGAGGCTGCGCTCATAACAGCGCGATGAAACGTATGCGCGGGTTAAAAAAAATTATACGCCTTGGTGTGAAACTTGATCTTATTAAAAAGAATCCATTTGACTCCTATACAATAACCGATGATAATACTGAGCGTGAGATTTTAAATGAGCAAGACCTAAATAAGCTTCGTTCATCGGGTATAAAGTCTCGCTGTAGGTTCCCCAAAAATTCGGACAGTAAGTTTAATGAATAAATTTACTGAATATGACACGAAGAAAATTCACATCGAGCTTCAAGACCAAAGTGGTACTAGAGGCAATCAAAGAGCGAAGTAGTTTAGCTGAACTAGCTCAAAAGTATGAGCTT
>Ga0255765_1005895_pt1 | contig 11352 bp, 6 predicted proteins | sample 041ome_8_FD_179965 | JGI IMG/M metagenome (GOLD analysis project Ga0255765, IMG submission 179965) | Coastal salt marsh microbial communities from the Groves Creek Marsh, Skidaway Island, Georgia - 041407BS metaG (version 2) | ecosystem: Environmental > Aquatic > Marine > Intertidal zone > Salt... | reverse complement strand
CCCTTATCTCGACATCGCTCGGTAAATCAAGCCCCATCTCTTTTAAGACGGTTCTGGACTCTCGAACAATGCGCGCACGGTATTCCAAATCTTTGTACCAATCGGGCGGCAATCCGATGATAGAAAAGGCAGTGCACGAACAGAGCGTGCAACAGATGACGTTGTGGATCTTGTCCGTATTCTCCAACGCCACTAGGTGCCGGTGATGCGCGGGCATTGGCAAGCCCAGCTCGGTCACAGCTTGATGCCCATTCGCTAACAGCCGCTCGCGAAAGGCGGCATCAGTCCAAGCCTTGGCGACAACACGGGCGCCGTTCTCAGGCACCCACCGCTCTTCGACGGCATGCTCAAAGTCGGAAACGTATTTATCGACATCATGACCGTGCGCCGCGAAGACGGCCGCGACCGCATTGGTCTTTTCAGCCATCTCCTGGTCATACAAATTTGTGCCACGTTCACTGCTTCCAACCGCTGCCATGCCGCAACTCCCTTACGCGCGTCTGTTTACATCATCGCCTATTTACAAAGAGTAAAAATAGGCACACTTCGCATTTCAAGCAATGATGCAACGATTACGCTTAATATTCAACTCATTTCGCTGGACCGGACTGAGGCGCAATGGCAACCGGGGGCTAGTAGTCATTGATATCGTTAAGCGAACGCGATTTAAAAAACTTACGAATCAAAATGAGCGCGCAGACCGACAACACCGCAGCAACAAAGAGTTCGTCAATAAATCCCGTGTCAAAGGTTGTCGGAAGCGAGTCGATCTTGATCAGAAGACCTGTCAGAAGGGACCCGACACCAAAACTGATCGACACATATCCCAAGTTCATCAACATCTCAACAATGATGAATACAAGGCCACAAATAAGCCAGCCATTTCCATCCCCAAATAACTCACTCATTTGCTGTTAACTCCTGATGCAACGGTTTGAACCAGTAACTCCAATGACCCGATTGCTTTTGTGATGTCGGTCGGCATGATCACCGTTTTGGAGTTGCTCGATGAGGCGACCTGCGACAACGCGACAACCTGTTTTTGCAAAATATCAAAGTTAATTGCAGACTGTCCACCATTGTTAATCGCCTCGGAGATCATCCTTGTTTGCTCCGCTGTGGCTGCTGCTTTGACTTTGATGGCATAGGCCTCGGCGTCAGCGGCAACTCTGACCGCTTCCGCCTGTTTTTGTGCTGAGTAGAGTTCGGCATCCGCACTTAACTCAACAGATCGCTTCTCGCCTTCGGCCTGTGCCACGACTGCACGCCGCTGTCGCTCTGCATTCAATTGCTGCCGCTGGGCGTCTTTTGTTTGTTCGTCAACGCGGACATCCGTAATCTCAGTCCTAGTGATTTCGATTCCCCAGACCTCTGCGGCGTTTTGCAGATTTCTGAGAATCTCCTCGTTCATCTGTTGGCGGGAGGACTGCAGTTCATCGAGGTCTAATTTTCCCGCTGCGGAACGAACGATCGATTCGGCTGTCGTCTGGATTGCGCGGTCAATGTTCTCGATGCGATAGACCGAGCGAGCGGCATCTGTGATTCGGTAAAAGTTCGTTGCCTCCAACACAACCTCAACGTTATCCTTCGTGATGACGCTGATATCAAAAGCGGGGAGTTGGCGCTCCAGTATCGATATGCGGTGACGCACCTGATCAATGATGGGAATAATGATGTTGATACCAGCAGGTAACGTCTTTGAGAATTTCCCAAATCGCTCAACGACGAATACCTTCGATTGCGGCACAACCTTAATGGCTGACCAAGCCAGCACAATAAAGAACGCTGCAAACGCCAATGTCACTATGGTTGACCCATCCATACGATCGCTCCTCTGAATTTATTGAAGTCCTAAATGTAATTATGCTTCTTGTAAGTCCGCTTCGCACGCGGTTTTAGTATTCTTCAAAAATGCGGCTTTTGCAACGCGATAGCGCCCTCCGAAGACCGTAAGGTCAATGTGCAATCGTTAACAAGGAGGCGGTGCTGGCTGCCGACAAGCCGGTGGTCTTGTTTGTCGATACATTCGCGGGATACCTAGAGTCGGATATCGCGCAAGCGGCTGTTCGGGTTCTGAATCGGGCCGGCTACGCTGTCCACGTAGCGACTCGTGCACCCAGCGACAACGCTCCGCATCTGTGCTGCGGACGAACATTCCTCGCCAGTGGCCTACTGGAGTTGGCTCGAGAGAAGATGGCTGACTTGATTGTTCATTTAGCCCCCTTCGCTGAGGCGGGTATCCCGGTTGTCGGACTAGAACCATCCTGCCTTTTGACCTTGCGCGACGAGGCCCTCGCAATGAATCTAGGCGAGCAGGCAATCCGCGTTGCAGAAAACGCCGTGCTATTCGAGGAGTTTCTCGAACAGGCAATGGCCTCTGGCGATTTAGACCTACTCCGCGCGCAATTGACCGACGCCAGGCAGCCCTTTTTAGTGCACGCACACTGCCATCAAAAAGCGATGGGGGCGGACAAAAGTATCGCCAAAGTGCTCGGCATGATTCCGAATGCCGATGTTGATCCGCAAACGCCCAGACTCATTGGTCATTTCAGACGGCACCAGTTGCCGGCATAAAACTCAGGACCACGACAGAGCGCGCGCGCAGCACGTCGCGACTATCATCGATCGACATTTAACCCATGGGTGATCAACAGCTAACAGTCAAATCATTTTTCCCGAAATGCCGAAGTGAGTGTTTTTGTAATCGGGGAAGATATGTAAGTGATAACCGAGCGCGATCCGGTCACCACATCTATTTGTGCAACCATACCGGGCATGATGGGAAGCTTTTGCCCCGTCGTGGAAACATCACTGCTTGGTGTGATGTCAATCAAATAAAACGTATTGCCCTTTTCATCGGCGACTGAATCGGAGCCGACAACCGTGACAGTGCCGATGATGCTACCGAATACTGAGTAATCGTAGGTACTGAGCTTGATGATTGCTCTTTGCCCAACGGATACAAATCCGATATCCGCGGGCAGGATCTTAGCCTGCACAACCATCTTTGAGTCCTCGGGCACAATCTCAACTGCAGGCTCACCGGCCTTGAGAACTCCACCGACAGTGGTCACCAGCACCCTGTTTATTGTTCCAGCCACTGGCGATCTAAGCGTTGATCGCTCTGCACGATCAGCCGCAACGGGCAAGCTTTTCGAGATTTGAATAAGCTCGCTGCGCGCATTTGCTAATTCTGTGAGTACTTCAGCAAGATTTTCTTGCTTTGCAATCGCCTTTCGATCGCGTATCTCCTGCATAGACGCTTTGAGCGTCTCATAGCGTGCCTCCGCCTCTGCCATCGACTTCTCTGCGCGCACGGCTTCCAGCTTTGGCTCCAACCCGCGCTCTACCAACTTTTTGACGACAACATACTCTTCCTTAATCAGGCTGAGGGTTTTCTCAAGTCCATCTAGTTCTGTCTTTTTTTGAAGTAGTTGTGAGTCGAAAGAATCGATCATAGACTGGAGCTTCAAATCGCGAGCTTGCTTCAGCGATAACTCTAACTTAATTACAGCACCCGCTTGTTTGATCAACTCCGGCTCAAAATCGGGGTCACGGCCGCGCGCCTCTGCCTCTAGACGATTTACTCTAGCCAACAAGCGCTGGTATTCGGTTTTTTTTGAATCGTAATCCTGCTCACTTTCAATAGGACTGATGCTAATTAATGGGTCACCAAACTGGATTCTCTCTCCCACGGATCGGTGAATCCTGGTGACAATCCCACCTTCCAAATGCTGTACGGTCTGCAATTTGGAAAACGGAACGACCTTTCCCTCGGCAGATACGACTCTGTCGAACTCAGAGATGAACGCCCAGACCACAAACCCAATTAATCCGCCAACAATTAACCAAAGAAATCTCCGACCCAATCCCTCTCCACGATGGCCACCTAACGAGAAAAATCCAATTACCTGACGGTAAAAATGGGATGGAAATTGGAACATCAAAAAATCGCTTTACAAGTTTCACAGTGTGCGACTAACCGCCACTAAATAATCTATTTATGAGGCTTGCGCCCGAACGGCATTTTGAATGATTTCCTCGGCAACCTTTCGATCAGATTGAGCTTTTGAAAATTGCTCGGTAGTACCCATGCCCGCCACACGTCCATTTTCCATAATGATTACACGATCAACCAGTGACAAAAGCGAGGTCCTGTGCGTAATCAAGATTAGTGTAGCTTCTGGCAGTTCTTCCTTGAAACGTTTCACGAACAATTGCTCAGACCGAGCATCCATGGAACTGGTTGGCTCATCTAGGATGATGATTTGCGGACGACGTGCTAGCGCACGGGCAAGAGAGACTGCCTGCCTTTGTCCTCCCGACAAGGATTCGCCACGCTCTTTAAGAGTCATCTTGAAACCCTCCGGGTGTTTATCTGCAAAGTCACTGACCCCGGTCAGCTTGGCTGCGCGCAAGACATCCTCTGTCGAAACCTCCACTGCCCCCAGAGAGATATTTGCCTCTAGCGAGGTCGACATCAACCACACATCCTGCATGGAGATACCAAGGTTTTCGCGTAAATCTGCAGGTGCAATCTGTTTTGTATCGATGTCATCAATAAAAATAGTACCGCCCTCTGGTTCATACAGTCCGGCGATTAACCTGCCGATGGTGGTCTTACCAGAACCGATGTGCCCCAAGATAGCAACACGCTCCCCCGCTTTTACTTTAAATGAGACCTCTTGCAGCACAGGTGCTTGTTGATCTGGATAAGTAAAGGTTACCTTGCGCAGCTCCACATCACCGCGGAATCGGCGGCGAGGAAGAAATGACCTCTCCTCTGGATGCTCAACAGGCTGCGCCATCAGATCTGCGAGTGCTTTATAACTAACACCAATTTGATTCAACCGAACCAAAATCTGCGTCAGTTGGGCAAACGGTGCCAACGCCTTGCCCGACAAGATCGTACACGCGATGATCGCCCCATAGCCAAATTCTCCTGTCGTCACGAGTAATGCGCCTACCGTAACGACGAACATTTGCACCAACTGTTGAACAGTTTGGCTAATGTTTGTAATGAAGTGGGTGTCGTCTTTCATTTGCTCAGATACATCTGCTTGACGCTCTAAAACGCCTCGCAAACGACGACGCATAAAGCCGCCAGCACCAACAAGTTTGAGCGTCTCTAAACCCGTGAGCGACTCAACAAGCACAGAGTGTTTGCTTTGCCCATCCTCAAAGCTGTGTTGAGCGAGCGCTTTCATTCGCGGCTGCACATAGATAGTCGCGACAATCAAAATAAGTATCCCGATTGCCAACGGCACAACCATTAACCCACCGATAAGATACATCGCAGCCAAGAACACGAAAGCAAAAGGTACATCAATCATTGACACCAACGTAGCTGACGCGAAGAATTCTCTTATATGTTCGAACTCCTTCAACGTATTCGCTAGTGCACCGACTGAGCCTTTTCTAGACTTGAATTGAAGATCAAGTACCCTGGTAAAAAGACGATCGGCTAACGTCAGATCAGAATCTACGCCGGCCACACTCAAAAAGCGGTTCCGAATCGTTCGAGTCAAGTAGTCAACCAACATGACCAACATCATTCCCGACACCAAAACCATCAACGATGACATGGCATTGGATGGAATGATTCGGTTGTAAACGATCATCGAAAAGAGTGATGTCCCAAGAGCAAAAAGGTTAGTCACCAAAGACGCGATTGCCGCATGGGTATAGAACCCTCGGTTATTCCAAATAGTCGACCAAAACCAATGTCTCTCGATACCGGGAACAAAAGCTAGGTTCTTTACTGGTGCACGCGATACCTCATATATGCTGTAAAAATCACCAAACCCGAGTAGGCAGCTCGTGACATCCGCATAAATTTCAGTCTGCCTATCCGGAATATTCAGACATTTCAATTCCTGCGTCGTCTCATCCGACGCAAGGATAGCGGCTCGGATATCTGCCAGAACCAGATAAATCGACTCCTTGGAATGAGACCGCTTAAGCTGAACGGTCAAATCCTCGGACGATAAATGTGTGATCCTTAATCCACGGCTGGCCAGGGTCTCAAGTAATTGGGGCTCTTCCCAAGACGTCTCGTTAGAAATCTCCAAAGCTCGAACTTCTGCAGGCGTGATGTGCCGGTCAAGTGCCGCAGATACAGCACCGATGATTTCAGAAAAAGGATGGTTGAAAATTTGGGGCACAGCTCTATTTTCTCATTTTTAGTTCGTCGAGTCCCATCAACTCGTTGGTATCAAAGAGCAACTGATATTTAGCGATCGCCCTATCCACAATGCTGTCAATCAATTTTTGACCAGAGGAGTACAGCGTCTCTTGCGCACGAAGAAGCTCAAACAAGCTACTTCGGCTAAAAGCATACAGATCTTTCGTGATCGCATACGCATCCTCCGCCCCTTTGAAGACCAGCATACGTGATCTCAGCGAGGCAACCTGACCGTTATATTCCGCTAGAGAATCACGTATTTTTTTCATGAGATCTTGAGTTAGGCGCTCTTTTTCAAGCGTTGCCTCGTCAACCGCAACATAAGCGGCCTGTGCTCGGGCTGCACTTCCACCGCCATCATAAAGTGCACGATTAAAAACCAACATGAGTGTTCTGTCAGTAGTCGCCGCGGTTCCAGCGAAACTACCGTTTTGCGAATATTTGAGCTCGAGCGCTAGCTCGCCTTGAGAGCCCAACTGCACAGCTTCGTAATTCTTCATCGCGCTTGCAATCTTGAGTTCCGCTTGAATCAATAATGGATGGTTTTCGATATAGTTCTCCATCGGCGAGCTGGCTATCTCTTGAATATCTGGCTCCATAGGCAGAATATACGGTTGCGCCTCCTCCAGATAAAACTCTCGATAGCGCGCTTGCGCTTGCGAAAGTGACTTCAAACTGCCGGAGAGCAAATCAAGGCCGTCTGCAACTTGTGTCTCCGCGCGAACGACGTCTGCGATACTGCTCGCTCCGAGCTCAGCTCGCTCACGAATAAAGTTCACCAACGATCTTCTGGCCTGTAAATTTTCACGCGCCAAACGCACCTGAATCAAGCTGCGCTGTGTCTCATAGAAAAGCTTGATGCCGTTCAAAAGCAACTCATTTCTCTGCTGTGCTTCCGCCCGAACGCTTTGCCCGAGTTGATTTTCTACTGCTTCACGTTGCGCTTCGGTTGCGCCAAAATCAAACACCCGCTGCCTTACGGTTAGTGATAGTGCGTTGTAGGCACCTGAGCTGGTTCCACCAGCCTCATAGGTTCGTTGTCCAGCATTTACACCCCCTTGAATCTGGGGGGACATACCCGCATCGATCTCGTCTAGCTGAGAAGATGCACGCCGCCGGCCCAAAGCAGCCATCTTGTATAAAGGCGTCCGCTCGACCGCGCCGATCGCACGCTCAAGCATGGGACCACGTGGCAACGTTTTGGTCGGATCGTTCACACCCTCGTTCAAGGAGTTCATAAGAACGATCAAATCTCGGCCGATCAACTCAATTGGGGCAACTCGCACATCCAGTTGCTGACTATTAGCAACCGGAATGTTGGCGAGAAAAGAAAGGAGCGCGATTCCGCTAAAGACTGCTCTTTGAAAGACTGAGGAATTCATCAAACTGCGTCAAAGTCAGCATGTCTGATCTGAAATTCTGAATCAAATTGGCGCATGAATGAGATGTCGAATACGACAGTCAAAGCTTCGGCCGACGCAGTCGTCGGCTGTACCGTAACGACCTGTTCGTAAAGCCCTTCCGCGCTCTGGGTCACGACCCCAATCGTCACGCAGTCATCAACGCTTGCCTGACCAAAGCCAACCAATTGAATACGATCGCCTTCAGAGCGATTGAAGTCCTCGATCCTGACTGAATATATCGAATTCAGCGTGTCTGTTATCTCCTCCGGAGCAACATTCAGGAGATTAACAATTGCAAATGTGTCTGAGCCGCCGCCGCCCTCCATACTGACAATGTCTAATTGTTCGCGCTCGCTCTGAACCGTGGCCATCAGAATATCATCGCCACTATCGCCAATTAATCGATCGTCACCGGACATACCCCCGAACAAGACCGAATCTTTTGAATTGGCGACCAACACATCGTCACCCGAGGATCCAGAAAAGCCACGGTAACCAGCCCCTAATTCTGGCAGCGCCAGTCTATCTATTTCAACGCCCTCGCCATTCAAAGTAACAAGCTTTTCGAACTTCGCGTCTGCAATCACCGTCAGAGCGCTTCCGATATCATCGAAGTTTTTGTCATCCCCGAAAAACTCATTTAACAGCGGAATATCAGATGTTCCCGCTTGTGCTCCCACGGCTGCCGCTGTCGCGATCTCCAACACAGGCACGGCCAAGCTACCTGCATTGATACGCAGCGCACCAGTGTCCTTGAGTGGATCAAGCACATCAACATTGATACCGAGATCACTCGCGGATCGCAAAGTGGCTAATATTTCTGCCTGCGTAAGTTGTGAGCTATTGGCGAGCACCACAGCAAAATCGGACTGTCCCGTCAGACGTAATACCCAGTCGGTTGGGGCCGCTAATGCCGCCATCTCACGAATAACAGTCAGCTCAGAACTCAACAGGTCACTCGCCAATACGACGCTAAAAGCTGTCAAATCGAAGTCTTCACCTCGCCAAACCAAGTGATCTTCGGCGGAATTAAAGTCCTCAATCAAATCGGCGCCAGAGTTGGAATTGAAGATGAAGTAGTCGCCACCACCCGACCCCAGTAGCACATCACTCCCAACACCACCTTCGATAATGTCCGCTTGTGCCCCACCGACCAGGTAGTCGTCGCCACCACGACCCCTTAAAACCAGACCATGTGTTGCGTCGCCTGTACCCACGATCGCATCATTGGCATCTGTACCCAAGACGACTTCGAAACCTTCAATAGAAGCTTTACCGCCCAATGTTCCGTCAGCGTTGACGAACAGGATAATTTTCTGATTCAAATCAACGACCAGTTTTTGACCGTTGGTACCTGGGACATTTAATCCAGATAAATCCAGCGCATCTCGACCTGCACCTCCCAAATACTCTTTTTCTGTGCCAGCCAGACCAGTTTCGCTCACTACAGCCACGTCATCGCCGCCACCAAGATTGAGGGAGGTAGTCGCAGCGTCGATCAACATCACATCGTTTAGAGGGGTCCCATCATCTCCAAATTGATACGAAATACCACCAAATTTTGAATACGTGTAACGAGTTCCGTCGCTCTGGTTATCGTTGACAAATCCATCAACTACCCCAATGCGCGCTTGCAAGCCCGTGAATTGGGACGGATCGATGGTGACACGTGCCGACTGCAACTCAGCATAAGTCAATCGATAAACAGGGATATTGCCTAGCGCAGGCGTGGACGAAATCAAGACCCCTTGCTCAGGGGTCACGTTCACAAATGTCAACCCGGCAGGCACCACTAACTCAATAATTTGGTCGCTGGTAAGGCCAATACCACGTACGAGTGACGAAAGAGCCAACTCAAACGGGACAGGTGAACCACCCTGAATGGCGATATCACCCAATTCAAAATCTGCATCAAACCCCACGACCGGTGCAGCGGGTAATCCCGTACTTAAGATCGTTATGTCGTCAGCATCCAAAAGCGCTTCGTTGGCAACCGCTGTGCCGTCCACACTACGAGCTGTGACTTGCACAGCTCTTGATCCCACCAGGCTTACATTACTAGGCAACACCAAAGTTGCATCGACCTCAGCGAAATTGGCACCATTACCAGGCACCGTTATTTCGTAGCGCGTTTCCTCTCCATAGGTGTTTAGCTGCGCAGCATACGCCGTGGTCACGCCATTCAAGTCAGTGATATAGAGCGATGTACCGCTGACGATTGCATCACCCGACAGTACAGCAGAAACCGCTTCTTTTGGGTCTGCGCTACTAAAAGCGCCAATGGTCAAGTGAAGACTCGGACCCTCACTTGCCCCGGAGGTCAACTCAACGGCATCTTGCAAGAGCTGGGTACGCGAATCGTCACTGTATATTCGCAGTAAATCTTCATCCAACGCCGTGGTGGGCTCATCCGACACCGGTGCGACACTCAATGTAACCGCTAGCGCTTCCGTCTTGGAGGCCGCTGTTTGGTCTTTAGAAACCACCGACATACCGAGAACCAAATCGCCGTTCGCGTTTGGTGCAAGTCGAATAGAGGTGTTTTCGAGGTCAGCGCCGCTGATCGTTTCATTCTCGGCAATTGCGCGGAAACTATCATCCCCGGATAGCTTGATTTCTAGACCAACGTTCGGTGTCAGCGTAACCGAGACAACCGTCTCACTGGGATCTTTCAGTTCGACAAGGTCAGAAAGACTCCACAGCGAGCCGTCATCCTCAATCGCTGTTTGATTGATCGGGTTAGCGCCATCTGTCACTGGCAGGACGTTAACGTTCAGTGTTTGCGAGGATGATTTGACGACCGCGGAACCGTTAACGAGATAGCTGACCGATGCATCAATATCTAGGGCAACGTCGCCAGAGAAATTACTATCAGTCGTTGTTATCAACAACCCCTTCGATAGCTGGCTTGCCGAAATGGCGTAACTGCCGTTGGTCGCTGCGATCTCAAGACCGTCTACCAACGTTTGGATAGTCAGCGGCGCACCCTCTGGTGGGGTGATGGTGATATTAGCGCTGGTGGGGTTAAGTCTGGACCCGACTGTTACCCCGATAGAGGCTACGGCCGCCCCCCCCTCATCTATCGTCAAAGTGTTAACAAATACGCCGCCGGTCGCATCCACTAGGGTCGGCGTTAAAAGGGGCTTGCTACCAATACTGACTGTTCTGGCCAAGCTGCTCGCTGTCGTCGCGACATCCCTTGTTCCCGCATCAAACGTCTGCGCGGTCAGCGTAAGGCTGAAATCGCCCTGTGAGTCATTGGTTTTGAGCGTGTAACTCTCAAGGTCTGCCCTCACATGTTTCAGTAGCAATCCACCTTGCGCTAGGTCGTGAACTAATTGACCATCTTTAAAGAGCTGTAAGCTGGCATTAGCCGACAAGCCCGTCGCCTCTATCGTCAGACCAATGGTTTCATCCGAGTCTTTCGCGGATAGCGTGCTAACAATATTAGATAATTTAAATTCTTGTCCCGCATTCACGGACAACCCGCGGACGTCGAACGCCAGAAGGTCTTGAGCAACCGCGGTCACTTCTCCTGAAACAGACGTCACAGGACTCGTGGCACGAGCAGTTACATCCGACTTCTCCACGCTGGTGGCAGTCGCTCTCAACGTAAACCGACCGTCGTAGTATTCCGGCGTCAACAGCGTTGCAGACAACGTCTGCGTGTACGCAACCCCATCGGTGTCGGCATCAAAAGTGGCCTTGGGAACGACCAGTCGATAACCATTGCTCGAACCAGCAACCTGCACGAGAGAGTAAACA
>Ga0255765_1005875_pt1 | contig 11385 bp, 10 predicted proteins | sample 041ome_8_FD_179965 | JGI IMG/M metagenome (GOLD analysis project Ga0255765, IMG submission 179965) | Coastal salt marsh microbial communities from the Groves Creek Marsh, Skidaway Island, Georgia - 041407BS metaG (version 2) | ecosystem: Environmental > Aquatic > Marine > Intertidal zone > Salt... | reverse complement strand
AAATTGCGTATGAACCGACAAGATATGAAGGATGAATCAAAAGACAGTGAAGGCTCACCGGAAGTCAAATCGCGAATACGGCGTCTGCAAATGGAAGCTAGTCAAAAAGCGTCTGAGAGGGCTCAGGCAATTGAAAATGTCAGTGATGCTACGGTAATTATTACAAACCCCACTCATTTCGCAGTTGCATTAAAGTATCAGCCAGAAACCCGGGATACGCCTTATATAATTGCGATGGGTAAAGGGCCGATGGCGCTTCGCATTATAGACGAAGCTGACAAGGCGAATATAAGCCGTGTCCGTAGCCCGTTATTGGCTAGAGCTCTCTTTTTCACTGGTGATATTGGCGTGGATGTAGCGGAGGATCTATTCTCAGCAGTTGCCTCCGTTTTAGCTTATGTGCTTCAGTTGGAGCGTGGCACAAACCCAATCTTCGAAGATCCAAATATACCTGCCGATCTTCTGTTTGATGAATTTGGTTCGAAACTTTGAAGTCGAGGAAAGCACTATGGCGCAGCGTAAAAGATCAATGGGAGAATTAATATCTTCAGTAACTTTTTTTGGAGCAGCTATTTGGTTATTCTTTGAAGCTAAATTATTTTTAGAGGGTGGCGACATTCTAAAAGGCGTAATTGTATACGTCGGAGCCTTTTTATCATTACTGGCATCTATGAGGTTCACAATCCAGAGGCTAATACTTAGATTGCGAGATGTAATATGGCCAAAATAACATGTTCTAATTGCATCTACTTTTTTGTAACACATGATAAAAAAAGGCCTTGGGGTTGTAAAAAATTCAATTTCAAGTCGAAATCCCTACCCAGCCAGTCAGTTGTCATAACTACTGGCACAGATTGTGCTTACCATAGTCTGAAATCCAGTGCAGCACTGACCAAAAGGTTTTAATAGATGGCAGCTAAAACAACAGAAAAAGATAATATTCAGGATAGTATTCAAGTAGCATTGGACGCTGCGGATACTGCGGCTGGAGTGACTGAAGAGTTTCATAACCTCAGAGAGCAATTTGAGGTTGTAAATATCCAAGCTAAAAGAATCTATAATTCAGTAATGATTGTTTTTATAAGTTCAATCGTAGCTGGGCTTGTGTCTTTAGGTGCGGCCTCATTGATGTACTATAAGGCCCTCGGGACATTGAAAACTAATTCTAATGTTTCGATCGAAGCATTAGCTATTTTTACTGAGAATGTTGCTAAATTGGATAAATCTATTCAGCTAATTGAATCAAACACTGAAAATCAAGAACTGATTAAATCCACTCTTGTTGACCTCGAGGCAGCTGCGAAGCAATCCATAGATGACATCACAGGTGCTGAAGTGAAATATTCCAAGGCGGTGAAGCTCACCATTCAGGAAGTTCAGGGACTGATACAGCAATTTGCGACGACCACATTGGAGAGTATTGAATCACGAACCCAGCAAACTCAAAGCCAGTTGGCGCAACAGATGTCAAATATGGAGAAATTTTTTGTCCAAGCTGACACTTCAAAAGAGGGTACCGATGAAGTGGGTGATAGTATTGTAACGTACAAACAATTTCAGGCTCTTGAAAACAAAGTTGACCAATTAATCATGCTACAAAAAGATCTGGTCGCCAAAATTTTTGAGATGAATCAAGCAGCGAAGGTCGCCGCAAAGAAAAAGGCGGTTTCAAAGAAAGTGACGCGGAAGCCTGCTCCCAATCCTCTTAAATTCCCATGAGTGAAGAGATAGTCACGGACGATGAGCAGATTGATGATGCTGATGAGGCTAGGGTCAATGAGGCTGATTTGCAGGGTTTTCTGCTCAAGATTGCAGTTGGTGGAATAACTGTCCAAGATTATGTGAAACGGTTAGAAGAAAATGACATTCTAATCGCGATTGACGGCAAGCCATACTTGGATGGTCCACAGAGATTGAGAGATACTTTCCTTCAACAGCATGATGTAGAAGAAAAGTGGCTTTTGTCGTTCTATCGTAACGGCGTCGTATTCGATATTCTAATTGATCACCCCATACAGAGTGCATTTGGATACGCTACTGAAAATGAGACAGATTTTGTTTTAGAAGCTTTCAAAAAACATACCTTTGGCGATTTTCAGACCTATGAAAACTATGAGATTTATAGGGACCGAAAAGGGAAATGTGATATTTTAAGTTTCTCTCCAGATCCGCTGGCTTGGATGATCCCACCACTATGGTTGCTGAAGCATAGACTTTTTCCACCACTCGCTGCTGTATCAGTGGTATATCTGATCACCTTTGTTATTCATATCTATTTGTTTAGTGCTACTGCGATAGTTATGGCAATTTATATCAACCGTGCCCAAAATAATTTGATGCGTTCATTTACTATGTTTGACGATAAATACCATTACATGACTATTGCGGCCACCAGTGAGCAAGATGTCAGTTTGCTGGTTAAAAGAATAGACCCGAATAACAAGATTAGGTTTGAAAAGAACGTCATAAAAAAACGTGTCCAAGTTAAGAAAACTATTAATGAAGCTATAGATGATTGAGCTGCATAATTTTATGTCGAGCCCAAGTCTTGTTGAAACTGTATCTTAGTTGGAAGTGGAAAAAAACATGCTAACAACAGCCCAATATGAAAAACAACTATCTGAAAAAATTGTAACTCTTGAACTTTTATTAGAAACACAACAAAATGACCTTATAATAAGTGAAATAATTAAGGTTATTTATTTAATGGCAACATATGGCTATCAATACTCTGTTGGTAATCACCTGCCAAATTTGGATAAGCTGATATTAAAAGTTGCCAGTGTAATTCGCCATAAACAGTCACGACGTCAGTCGTCTGATGGGGTAAGCGTAATTCTTGCCAGTGAAATGTACACGGGTGGAGGGCATACTCGACAAATTGAAGATATAGTCGACTTAACAAAGGATCAAACTCTTGTTGTCCTTACTGATTATAATGGCAGATATCTGAGTGGAGAGTTAGAGTTGGGGCCTATATACGAGCGCTTCAGAGGAGCGTCGGTCGTAGTAATTCCAAATGGGGATCACATTGATAAAGTCTTTTCGCTGACGAACCTTATCAATTTAATTGCTCCAGATAAGTTGTATATTTCATTACATCACAACGATAGTATCGGATACACGGCCGCATTTTCTCATAAAATAGAAGGTTTAAAGACCTTTTTTATACATCACGCAGATCACAACCCTACTCTCGGGGCGACTTTAAAGTATGATAGACATCTAGACACTACTGAAGAATATTGTCGGAATTGTAAAGAAAACGGCCAAGAAGATTGTTTGGTCATGCCTCTTTATGTGAAAGATAGAGGAAAAAAATCTGGAAAGATTAACAACTCAAAAATTAAATTCGCTAGCGTTGGTGGAGAGAACAAAGTGACTTTTGAAGGACCTCTAGATCATGCAGCAAGAATTACTAATTGCTTAAAGTTTGATACCATACAAACATTCGTGCATATAGGTCGTCTTAGCGATAAGTCGTTAGAAAAAATTAATCTTCAATTGCGAAAATATGGTATCGATCCCAGCCGATTTGAGAATATCGCCTGGGTTCCATCTTTGTGGGAAAGTCTTCTGGATTTAAATATCCACTCGCTCATTGCGACTGCTCCATTGGGCGGTGGGCTTACAGCAATTGAAGCTCAGGGTGCTGGAATTCCAGTGCTACACTATAGTGAGCCCGTCCAGTCGATCTATGCAATACCTGATCTTCTTTGGACCAACCATGAAGAGCTATTATCAGCTATATCAATGGCTTTGGAAAATCACAGTGAATATTCAATACGTTCACGCGAATTTTATGAGAAGTATCATAATAAGGAGTTATTTAAGACTTGTCTGAGTTTATAATCGCTTAATAATTTATGAGAAACTAATAAATTTTAAAAATAAGTCTCATATTGTTATATAATAAAGTACTTATGTCATCTTCCAATAGGCTCAGTACACATAACCAGAATTGGACAGTTTTGGTGAGAGTAATTGCAGAAATAAAAACCTTTGGATATCTATCAGAGCGCAGAACGAGAGGCGATCCGTCGCTAATCTTTGAGGCGGCCCAACTTGATCTCAATCTGGATACGTTTTTGTATCACCGCTTGTCGCCCTTGATGGCGTGGTTACATGACTTTAGCACAGCTTTGTAAACGTTTTCACAATAGTAGCTCGGAATAGGACTGTGTCATAGCCTCTATTTCCTAATAGCTATTCAGTGGCTGGGTGGTTACTTACAAGGGCTCTCGCTTTGGTATATTCGCTGACTGCGCTAGCTTTCATAAGATCCGGATTGGCCGCCCAATCGTGTCAATTACAGTATAGTGCCATTTCATACCGCTTTTGATAAAGCCAAGTAGACGTGAACGCCCACTTTTTACTCCTAGGAGGAGGCTGAAGACCAAGCGACCGAATGGCTCTGGACTTACAATAACGACAGACCCAATATGGCAATAGGCGGCATCACACCCGCTATGAAACTGAAAATGGCCGCGTAATTCTACAGGCGGACCCCATTAAAAATGGGGGGATTACCTAACCTGTCGCCAAAAGGGGCCCCATCTCGGCTCGTTGGAAATATAGCCGAAGGCGCTTCTTTTTTCCTCGCTCAGCCACAAAAGTTGTTACTAAAATTCTTCCATAGTTTACATAATGCTCGTTGGTATCGTATAATTTAGTAAGTAGGCCCTATAATTATGGAATATTCTATATGGACGCTCAAGGATTGCAAGATGACGCATTGTGGGAACTATCTAATCTTTAATGGAATTGGTATGGGCCAAACCATAGTTGGAGTGGCGCGCCTAGCCGCCAATTTTACGTGATTGAATTTTGTGTATACAAAGAGAACGATGCGCCGGCTTGGAATACGTTTTTAGCAACCTCAAAAAATGGCACGTTCTTATTTGATCGTGGATTTATGGACTATCACAGTGACAGATTTGATGATTTTTCATTAATGATTTTTAATGAAAAAAAACTTGTTGCGCTATTTCCGGCTAATCTTAGTGAGGACAATATCTTACATTCTCATGCCGGATTAACTTATGGTGGACTGGTTACGGGGGTTAATATGACAGCCGCTCTAGCTTTGATTATTTTCGATGAGTTAATTAAGTATCTGAGAGAAAATAAAATAATTCAGCTACATTACAAACCTATCCCGCACATATATCATAGGCATCCATCAGAGGAAGATCTGCATGCGCTATTTTTGGTTGGTGCCAGGCTAAACCGTAGTGATATTTCTAGTGCAATCCAGCTAGGTAGCTCACCTAAATTTTCTAAATTAAAAAAACGTGGTGTTAACAAAGCCAAGAAGGCTGATCTAATAATTTCCAAGAGTGATGAGTGGGCACGATACTGGCAAGTTTTAGCTGCTAATTTGTGCAGACATAATACCAAACCAACTCATAGCCTCGCCGAACTGCGATTATTAAAATGCCGGTTTCCTAATCATATTTTTTTATTTGCAGCTCATAAGCAAGACGACCTGCTAGCTGGTTTAGTAGTTTTTGATTGTGGTCGCACCATTCATATCCAGTATATTGCATCAACGGAACAAGGGCGGAACTTAGGTGCAGTTGATGCTATCGTTTCTCATTTAGTTTCTTTATACGATCAACGTGATTGGCTTGATTTTGGAATTTCCACCACCGATCAAGGTCGTTCTTTAAATGTTGGGCTATCTCGTCAAAAAGAAATGTATGGCGCTCGGACAATAGTTTACCAGCACTACCTTCTGAATCTATAGCGGTCGGACCCGTCGCGGTTTAATACCGCTCCTTTGATAGCATTTACTGTAACATTGGACACTGACTATTAACCTGGCCCGGTCAGATGAGGCTGCTCACCAAAAGTCGCGAGGTTTAAGTTTATCGAAGAACACCGATCTGCAATTTCCATTTATCTGATATGCCGGGTCATGGCTTTAAATCCGCGCAGGTTTTGGGCGTACCGCAGCCTACCTGCCAGCTGCAGACAGCGGTCTGATCTGGTCACGCTGGCACATATCAAACAATAGTTGTGTCTCAGCATGGGTAGTTATGGCAGGCCACGTACGACGGAAGAGTTGAAACACATTGGTTTGGACGTTGGTCATCGCGGAGTAGGCGGTTTGATGCGGCAGAACGGCATCTCGATCGTACGAACGCGCAAACACAAGGTCACGATAGGTGGCGACCACAAGTTCAACGTCGAGGCGAACTTGCTGGATTAGGACTTTGCGACTGAACAGTTTAATTAGAAATGGGCAGGCGATATCAGCTACGTGTGGACGACCGAAGGCTGCTAATATTTAACCGTGATCCTGGATCTGCAATCTCGGGCATGTCGCCCTTTTGCTGTTTGTCCTCATTTGGTTAAGAAACTATTCCAGCGACGCGCATAATCCTTGAAGAATTTTTAATCGAAGGGTCTGCATTGCCCCTTTCACCAAACTGTTTCTCACAGTTTTGCCACTTCGCCAGATCGAAACAGTGCTTATTTAATCGTCAGTAGGCGTATAAACGTCGCCAATACTATTGGGACCTTTATAATAGCGAAATTTGCGTCTCATAAGACGAACCATTTTCAGCGAACTATTCTAGGATATTTGCCATTCTATAAGCTTCTCTGATTATGCTTGGTAAAAATGTTATACCTTGCTTACTCGGAATATATATGTTTTCGAACTGATTTTTTACTTTATTTTCGAAACCTTTCAAAACTTCTGTATCATTCTTTGAAAAAATTGGCATTTTTTGCTCACTTGCAATGGTTTTCACATCCATTAAAACCGTGGCGTCGTCTAGGTAGCCGTGAGAAGCTAATTCTTTAAATTCGTTGTTAAAAGCAGCATACCTATTTTGAGCCATCAAACGGGATTGACGGTTAATAGTTTCAACTGTGATGATGTTTTCATTTAAGTTCTTTGCTCTAAAATTTTGCCAGAAAATGTAACGGTGGGAGTTAGATTTCAGATCAAGATTGAGCACGACTTCATTTGTTTTTAACGGAGGTTTATCGAACAGCATATGCTTTACTTTTAAGACTCGAAAGTCGACTGGGTTTATAGCCGGAATTAAAGATTTATCGATGCTTAGCTTTTCAGCGAGTGTCACTGTGCCTGTAGTCCATACTAAGTAATCGAATTTTTCAGTTGAGTTTGGCTCAATAAATTCAATTTCTTTTTTAAAATTTTGTTTGAGCTGAAAATGCGCTACGTCGCGGCGGACAACTATCCCCTTCTTGTTGAGTGATTTCAATAGTGCCCGTATCCAGATATCTATAAACCCAACTTTTGGGTATAAAAGTGGTGGATGATTTATTTCATCAAGCCCGGTCCTAGTATCGGTAGCAATTATATCAGTAAGCTTTGGAAAAATGTATTGCTTTTCTTCCCAAGTTTTTGAATTACAGAGCACTAGCCTTTTTGGAACTAAGCCTTGCATCATCAATGGTGCCATCTGGCTCAGACTTAGACCGAACCTATTCTTCGCAAGTGGTTTAAAAAATTTCTGGGTAATTGTGTCGCCATATGTTTGACGCAACCGTATCTCCTCTGATGTACACTGGTGACCCTTTTCACAATCTATTTCATTCATTACTGCCTTGAGGTCTAAACCTAAAGATCTAATATCTATACAATTTGTTTCGTGGTTTGACATTTCTCCAGCTATGCAGCCTTCCTTTACCCAACTGTCAAACTGTATCCAATCTATCTGACTAAAATTAGTCCCAAGAAAAAAATCTTCGTCGGCTGAGGTATGAGTCAAAGCTGGGATTCGTATCCCCCGATCTATCTTATATTTAGTATGGTTTAGGATGACGTTGTCAGAAGTCCAACCGGTAGCAAAACTGTTAGAATTGCTGTAGAGGTGCACACGGTGTCCGTTGGCTCTGAGCGCTATCGCATTTACGACAGCCTGCATTCCTGCTCCAAACACTAGAATTCTCATGATGTGCCCTTAAACCTATATTCAGAATAGACGCCAGGTTAAGTGAAAAGCCAGCAAAAAGTTTTGACTATTACGAAACATTTTTTGTGCATTTGAATTCAAGGTTCGTGCAAATTCAGACATGTAAAATACTAAATACTTGGTTTATTTTTATTGGATCAATTTTTCTTGAGCATTCAATTATAATTTCTGAATGTTTACGGTTGCAAATTCTGTCATTTTTTGAAGTTTTTCCTTTGGTTTTGGCCCAATCTGAAGTTGTTCCATTTTCAGACTAGTCAGGAGCAAGAACAAACTGGTTACTATCTAATAAGGCCCATTTATGGATAACGCCCTAGAAATGTTTCATTGGGCTTAAAAGTGAAAAGTAATTGTCAACTTCTTGTCGGAGTAGTAACGCCGAAGCAATCTGGCCTGAGTTGCCACAAATAACTCCGATTATGAATGTAACGCCAGTGATGATTTAGGCGGGCTAGTTAAAACTACAAAGCTTTTACGGATGTTATTCAGCTTATTAACCTAGCTTGGACATCATGCGCAGCATACCATCGCGTCAGAGATAGACATTTAAAATCTTGGTTTGGAGGCAGAAGTTATCGAAGGCGGAGTCAGCCAATTTACTGGTGCCGTTGCTTTACCATTGTTTGACTAGGAAGCTGGAGAATACCATGAATTTCTCACGACCCTTTTAGGATATTCGGGTTCATATTTTTTTTAATGAACAAATCGAACGCCTTTTCCGGATCAGCTTTAATCCCGGCTTGCCAGATTTTGTAGATATTGAACCTTTTCACCCTTAGCTTGGAGGTTTACCCCGTTAAGTTATGACCTTGCCTAAGGATAGATTTTGGCGATTTTGCAACAAGCCATTGGTAATAAATCATGTATTTGAGCTTTGATACTATATTAAGCGCAAGCTGATTTTAAATTCATCGATTTGTAATTAATGTAATCTCAAGACTATGATCCGTTTTCAAATTTGTGTTATTTTTTTACTGAATCTATGAATATTTCACTTGCAATTTCGGGCTGGTTTTTTCCCAGTTCATACAGACCACTCATTATTTTTTGCCCCAGAATTGGTGCCATTTTTTCCATTTGTTTGTGAGTGAAAGGTTTAACAAAATGACCGCCTTCATTAATCGCTCGTAGGCCATTGTCTGCTAAGAGATTAGATAGCGACTTTAAATCAAAAACCCTAGGCTGAACCAATCTATGGTTTCGCTCGCTTAGTTCTGTCAATTCATCAATAAGTCCCATTGATTTTGCCAGAAGACGATGAAGAGAATTTGAATTAGGAACATTTACATGAAGCACAGTGCTTTTGTTCATTGTAGCTGTAATAGAACAACAAAGTTTGTTTGCATCCGGAACTTCATGTAAAAGTCCTGAGCAAATTATAACTTCTGGAAAAATTTCGATTTTTGATGCAATTTTTTCGAAGAAACCCTTTATAACGGTTGTCTTTGGTAAGTTCTTTAAGACTGCTAGCTCAAAAAATTTATCAGCGGGCTCAACAATTATCCATTTATCCCAATCACCTCCAAGTCCATAATATTGTTCACTTACAAGACTATTACCACAACCAATTTCTACAATTGTTCTAGGCTTATTCCGAACTAAAAATTCCAACACAAGTTGCTGTCTATAATGTACCATAATACTCTCAAAACCGTAATCAGAGATGTATTCGTTTTCATAGTTCTTAATATTTTTCATTTTATGTTTTCCATTTACGTTGCTATTTTTGAAAAAATAATTCGCCGGCTACTTATTATACTGAATCTATTCTGCGGTTGTATAAATTTCTTTTTAGGAAAGCTACTGTTCAGCATCCGTTGGTTGCATCGAAATCTTACTGTCCTGACTTAGACGGGTTTAGGTCTAAGTCACTAACTAAATGCTGCAGTGTTTGTGCAATACATACGATTTCATCAGACGAAAGATGCGGTCCCATCGGCAAGCTTAAAACCGTGCTTGCCAACTTTTGAGAAATTGGCAGCGCACTGGCCGCAATCTTCAGACCAGTATATGCTCGTTGCATATGCGGTGGAATTGGGTAGTGAATAATAGTATTGATGCCCGCTTTCATTAGCCGCGACTGTAGTACGTCTCTTTCCAGCGTGCGAACTACATAGAGGTGCCAGGCAGGTTCCGACCAAACTGGAACGTGCGGCAATTTCAAGTTAGTCGTTTGCAGGCAGTCTGTGTATGTCGCCGCGACATGGCGGCGGCGATCAGTCCACTTATCAAGATGCCGCATCTTAACCCTTAGAACGCCTGCCTGAATTGGATCAAGACGTGAATTCGAACCAGCTGTTTCGTTAACATATTTTTGCCGTGAGCCGTAGTTGCGCAGTAGGGCCACTTTCTGAGCTATAGCCTTATCATTTGTTGTAATGCCTCCGGCATCTCCCATCGCGCCTAGGTTCTTTCCAGGATAAAAACTCCAACATACTATGTCTCCATGCGCCCCAATTCGCTTGCCCTTGTAGCGCGCGCCGTGAGCTTGTGCTGCATCTTCAATTACTCGCAACCCATTGCAGTGCGCCACATCGAGGATTACATCAAGATCAGCAGGCTGGCCGTATAGATGAACAGGCAATATCGCTCGGGTCTGAGGTGTAATCGCTGCTTCAATTTTTGTGGTGTCAATATTGTGAGTGATTGGGTTAGGTTCGACTGGCACTGGCTTGGCGCCAACGCTCGAGACTGCAAGCCAGGTTGCAATATAAGTATTGGACGGGACAATTACCTCATGCCCCACTCCTATGTCGAGTGCCCGCATTGCAAGGGAAAGTGCGTCAAGTCCATTCCCCAGCCCCACGGCGTAGCCAGCCTCGCAATAAGCTGCCCATTCTTCCTCAAACGCTTCTACCTCGGGTCCCAGAATGTACTGCCCACCGTCAAGTATACTTGCAACCTTTTCGTCGATCTCTGTTTTCAACTCTCTATAGGCTGCGCGGAGATTGAGAAAAGGAATCATTTGCAATCCTACAACGCCGCGTCTAGGAATTCATCGTAATCGCGATAGTAGTCCTCTTCGTCATATCGATGGGATGCCAGTACTACGCACACTGCGTTTGCACTGAAGGAGTCTAGATCTGTCCAAACAAGCTGATTGATATATAGGCCCCTGCGTGGATCTTTTAGCCAGTATTCTTGTTTTTGTTTTCCGTCATCGATGATTATTCGAAAACTGCCTGATAAAGCGAAGATTACCCGCTCTAATTTTTTATGGGCATGCCCACCTCGCTTGGCGTTCGCTGGGACATCGAAGAGATAATATACACGAGCAATATCGAACGGAATATGATGTCCACCTTCCACAAACCCTATGTTGCCCCGCTCATCACTAATGTGAGGAAATTCGATCGGCCGAATTTTGTTGTATAGACTCTTGATGCTTTGATACCATTTTTAAAAGTTAAAGTTTTTCTTAAAAAATTAG
>Ga0255765_1005859_pt1 | contig 11406 bp, 9 predicted proteins | sample 041ome_8_FD_179965 | JGI IMG/M metagenome (GOLD analysis project Ga0255765, IMG submission 179965) | Coastal salt marsh microbial communities from the Groves Creek Marsh, Skidaway Island, Georgia - 041407BS metaG (version 2) | ecosystem: Environmental > Aquatic > Marine > Intertidal zone > Salt... | reverse complement strand
AGCAGCGGAAAGTTCCACTTAAACACGCCACCGTCGGCCGATTCGCTGCGGCCCAAGCCTGCCGTGATGAGAGGGATCTTGTCAACCGGTGCTTTCTCGGTCAGCGCAAAAGTGCCACCGGTGGATAGGGGCTGAAACACCGTGGCGCCACCGTTAGCACCTTTGAGGCGCTCGTAGCATTCCACGATGCGTGCCGTGTTGTAGGCCGTTTCGCACTCTTCCACCTTGATTTTGACGCCGTTGATGCCACCGCGTTCGTTGACCAATCTGAGGTAGTCTGAATAGCCGTTGGCAAAAGGTACGCCGTTGGGCGCGTAAGCCCCGGTGCGGTACACCAGTGACGGGAAAAACTGCTCCGCTGCCTGAGCGCTGGCCACCGGTGCAAGCAAAGCGCTAGCACCCAGCGCCGCGGCCGCGGTGCCTAACATCAGTTTGTGTAGCTTCATCATTAAGTCTCCTTTGGTTGCTTTTGAAGCGCTTCGAAAATTGCAGCCCATGCAGGGGCGAACCCCTGTCCCCGGCTGCTCGGGATTCAGTGCGGAAATGGCCAAACGCGTAGCTTTTGTTTGGCAATACTCCAAAGCTTGGCCAAGCCATGTGGCTCCACAATCAAAAACCACACGATCAAGGCACCAAAAATCATGTATTCGGCGTGGGATACGCCGGCGGTTGAAATCGTCACGCCAACCAGCTCGCCCAACACCGGCAGAAACTGGTTCAAAAAGATCGGCAGCGAAATGATGAACGCCGCACCAATGATGGCACCCATGATAGAACCCATGCCGCCAATAATCACCATAAACAAAAGCTGAAAAGAGGTTTGCACGTCAAAGGCGGCGGGCTCCCAGCTGCCCAGATACACAAAACCCCACAAGCCACCGGCCACGCCGACCATGAACGAGCTCACCGCAAACGCCGACAACTTGGCGTAAACCGGTCGTATGCCAATGACTGCAGCGGCCACGTCCATGTCGCGAATGGCCATCCAGTTGCGGCCAATCGCCGAGCGCACCAGGTTTTTGGCCAGCACCGCAAACACCACCAAGAAGCCCAGACAAAACAAATACTTATCAACCGGCGAGTCAATGGTCCAACCGAGCACCTGCAATTTGCCCACTGCGACCGAGCCCGTGTAGTTAGTAAACCAGCCCACCCGCAAAAATGCCCAGTCCCAAAAAAACTGGGCTGCCAAGGTGGCCACCGCCAAATACAAGCCGCGCACCCGTAGGCTGGGAATACCGAACAACATACCGGCCAGCGTGGCGCAAAACCCGCCAATAAGCAAAGCCACAATCAGTGGCATGCCGTCGACACGAATCATGGCGTTGTAGGCCGCGTAAGCGCCCACCGCCATAAAAGCCCCTGAGCCCAGCGAAATCTGCCCGCAATAACCCACCAAAATGTTCACCCCCACGGCCGCCAGTGCCATGATGAGAAACGGGATCAGGATGGCCAGAAAAAAGTAGTCGTCAAAAATAAAGGGCACAACAAAAAAGGCAAACGCCACCAGGCCCCACACAAACCAGCGATCTTGCGCGATCGGAAATATCGATTGATCCGCGCGATACGATGTTTTGAACTGGCCGTTTTCTCTGTACAGCATGTGGATTCCCGATTAAACGCGGTCAATAATTTTTTCGCCGAACAAGCCTTGTGGGCGAAACAGCAGCACCACCAGCGCCACCATGTAGGCAAACCAAATTTCAATACCGCCGCCGACAAATGGCCCAATAAATACCTCAGACAGTTTCTCGCCCACGCCAATGATCAACCCGCCAATGATGGCGCCAGGCACCGACGTTAAGCCACCCAAAATGATCACGGGCAGCGCTCGCAGCGCGACCGTGGACAACGAAAATTGCACGCCGAGCTTGGAGCCCCAAATGATGCCGGCCACTAACGCCACCACACCGGCCACGCACCACACAATCACCCAAATGCGGTTGAGTGGAATGCCCACCGACTGCGCCGCTTGATGGTCGTCGGCCACCGCGCGTAGCGCGCGACCGGTGGTGGTTTTTTGAAAAAACAAACTCAAGGCCGCCACCAACAGTGCCGCGATCAGCGCCGCGATGAGGTCTTCTTGGCTGATCAGCAGCCCACCCTCAAAAACGTTGTCAAACAAAAACACCGGCTCTTTGGGCATGCCTACATTGATTGCGTAAATGTCACTGCCAAAAAGCGTTTGCCCCAGCCCGTCCAAGAAGTATGTAATGCCCAGGGTGGCCATCAACAGCGTGCCCACCTCTTGGTTGACCAAATGGCGTAGCACCAGGCGTTCAATCAGCCATGCAGCGGCAAACATAATTCCCGCTGCAACAAAAAATGCCAGCACGTTGGCCAAAATCAGGCTCTCAAAGCCGAACCACTGCGGCAGCCATTCGGCAAAGCGCGCCATGGCCAGGGCGGCAAACAACACCATCGCGCCTTGCGCAAAGTTAAAAACGCCTGACGCCTTAAAAATAAGCACAAAGCCCAATGCCACAAGCGAGTACAGCATGCCTGCCATGAGGCCGCCAAACAGTGTTTCCAGAAAAAATCCCATGCTCAATGGCCTTTATCAGTGGCTCGTGCCAAGGTAGGCACGAATAACGTCTTCGTTGTTGCGCACCACATCGGGGGTGCCGTCGCCGATTTTTTTACCGTAGTCCAACACCACCACGCGGTCCGAGATGTCCATGACCACCCCCATGTCATGCTCAATCAGCACGATGGTGGTGCCAAATTCGTCGTTGACGTCCAGCACAAAGCGGCTCATGTCTTGCTTTTCTTCAAGGTTCATGCCGGCCATGGGCTCATCGAGCAGCAGCACCTGTGGCTCCATGGCCAGGGCGCGCCCCAAGTCCACCCGCTTTTGCAAGCCGTACGGCAACAAGCCCACCGGTGTTTTGCGATAGGCTTGGATTTCCAAAAAGTCAATGATGCGCTCCACAAACTCGCGGTGCGCCTCTTCTTCGCGTTGCGCCGGACCAAGCCGCAGGGCTTGCAAAAACAGGTTGCTTTTGATGCGCAGGTTGCGGCCTGTCATGATGTTTTCCACCACGCTCATGCCCTTGAACAACGCCAGGTTTTGAAATGTTCGGGCAATGCCCATGGTGGCCACCTGGTGGCTGTTCATGTGGTGAAACGTTTGCCCGCGAAAGCTGATGGTGCCCTCTTGCGGCTGGTAGACACCGTTGATGCAGTTCAGCATGGAGCTTTTACCCGCACCGTTGGGGCCAATGATGGCCCGCACCTCGTGCTCGCGTACATCAAACGAAATGTCGGTTAATGCCTTCACACCGCCAAAACTCAGGCTGATGTTGTTGACATCAAGAATCACGTCGCCAATTTTTCGGTTGTTCATATCACCAGGCCTGATGGGGTTCACGCGGCGGCGTGCATGGGGCTGAACACCTTGCAGTCTGCAATCTGCAAGGTGGCGCTAACCACGCCGGTGCGGCCGTCTTCAAAGCGCACCTGTGTTTCAATGTGTTGTTCGGTTCGGCCTTGGTAAAGCGCCTCGAGCAGCACGCCGTACTTGTCGCCAATAAAGCCGCGCCTGACTTTGTTGGTGCGGGTCAGTTCGCCGTCGTCGGCGTCGAGTTCTTTGTGTAGCACCAAGAACCGGTGAATTTGGCTGCCGCTCAGTTTGTCGTCGCGACTCAGGTCGGCGTTGACTTGTTGCAAACAGTCTTTCATCAGTTCGTACACCTCAGGCTTTTGCGCCAAATCGGTGTAGCCCGCGTAGGGCATGCCCCGGCGCTCGGCCCAGTTGCCCACCGCGTCAAAGTCGATGTTGAGCATCACACACACCCGGTCACGACCGTCGCCAAAGGCCACGGCTTCTTTGATGACCGGGAAAAATTTGAGTTTGTTTTCAATGTATTTCGGCGCAAACATGGCGCCGTCATTACTACCGCCCGCCAGTCGCCCCACGTCTTTGACGCGATCAATGATCTTCAAATGCCCGTCGTTGTCTAAAAACCCGGCGTCGCTGGTGTGGTACCAACCGTCGGCAGTGAGTACCTCGGCCGTGGCTTCGGGGTTTTTGTAGTAAGCCTTGAGCAGCCCGGGGCTTTTGACCAATATCTCGCCGCTGTCGCTGAGTTTGATCTCCACCCCTTCGCACGGCACGCCGACCGTGTCGGGCTTGGCTTGATGATCCGGCTGTAAGCATACGAACACCGCGGTTTCGGTGGAGCCGTAGAGTTGCTTTAGGTTGATGCCAATGCTGCGGTAAAAAGTAAACAGGTCGGGGCCAATGGCCTCACCCGCCGTGTAAGCAACACGCAAACGGCTAAAGCCCAGGGTGTTGCGCAAGGGGCCGTAGATCAGCAGGTCACCCGCGGCATACAGCATGTTGTCCAACAGCCCAGTCGGTTGCTTGTCCATTTTGCGTGTGCCCACACGCTTGGCAACATCCATGAAAAACTTAAACAGCCCGCGCTTAATGGCGCCGGCGTCTTCCATGCGGATCATGACGCTGGTGAGCAAACCCTCAAAAACCCTGGGCGGAGCAAAGTAGTAGGTTGGACCCACCTCGCGCAGGTCAATCTGCACCGTACCCGCCGATTCCGGGCAATTCACCACGTAGCCCGTGGCCAGCCACTGCGCAAAGCTAAATATGTTTTGCCCAATCCATGCCGGGGGTAGGTAGGCCAATACCTCGTCGTTGTGGGTGAGTTGGTCAAAGTCGCGCCCCACACGGGCGCGGTCAAGCAAGGTGAAGTGGGTGTGCACCACGCCTTTGGGGTTGCCGGTGGTGCCCGATGTAAAAAACATCGCCGCCACGTCGTCGGGTTGTATCGATTCAATCACCGACCGCACCGCGCTCGGATTGGCCGCCAAGGCTTGGCGACCGCTTTCTTGCAGGTCGTCAAGCGAGCCCAGGCCGGGCGCATCGTAGTGACGCAGACCGCGTGGGTCGTGATAAAAAATGTGTGCCAGGGTGGGAACTTGCTCGCGCACCTCGAGCATTTTGTCCACCTGCTCCTGGTCTTCCACAATGACCACGCGGACCTCGGCGTTTTGAATCGGAAACACGCATTCAGCGGCCGCCGCGTCCTGGTACAAAGGCACGGCAATACCGCCCAAGGCTTGGATGGCCAGCATCGAGGCGTACAGCCGGGGGCGATTGGCACCAATCACCACCACATGATCGCCACGTTTAACGCCCAGGCCCTGCAGCCCGGCGGCCAGGGTCATCATTTGGCTCTCAAGCATCTGCCAAGTGGTGACTTGCCAAATGCCAAACTCTTTCTCGCGCATGGCCGCGGCCTGCGGGCGTTTGGCGCTGTGCGCGCATACCAGGGCGGGGAAGGTTTGTTCCATGGGTGTGATACTTGCGGGGTCAACTAAATGGAGTCTGGATACTATGCCCAAGGTTTGACGGAAAGTTGTCTTTTCAACGACAATCTAGGGCAAACACTGCTGGGGATAACCCTGTGTCTTCGACACTTCCTATTCATTCATCTGTCTTGCAGCAACGCGCGCGGCCCTTGGCGGCGGACGAGGCCGAACAAGTGGGGTGGCTGCGGGCGCTGGATGACACGCATCGCGCGCGCGCCACCGACGACATGCGGGCCGTAGACGTGGCCTCGGGTGAACGGGTGGTGCGCGTGGGGCGGCGTGCCACCCACTGGTTGGGCTTGCACGATGGGCTGCTCAAAATGAGTGGCGAGGACGGCGCCGACGGGCGCGGTGGCCTCACTTTTACCGGCTTGGCGCCCGGGGGCTGGTTTGGCGAAGGCACCGTACTAAAAAACGAGGTCTTTCGCTACACCATTCAGGCGCTGCGCCCCAGCGTGGTGCTGGTGTTGCCCAGCGAAACCTTTCACTGGCTGCTCGATCATTCGTTGGGCTTCAACCGTTTCATCATGTTGCAGCTCAATGAACGTTTGGGTCAGTTTATTGGCGCGCGGGAAATCGACCGGCTGTCCAGCCCTGAACTTCGGGTGGCGCGCAATTTGGCCGCGCTATGCAACCCGGCTTTGTTCCCCGGGGTGGGCAGTGTGTTGCGCATCACGCAGCAAGAGTTGGCCTACCTCGTGGGGCTGTCGCGGCAACGGGTAAACCAAGCGCTTCAGGCGCTGCAAGCACAGGGCTGGGTACAAATTGAATACGGCGGGCTGCGTGTGTTGCAGCGCGATGCGTTACGCCAAGGGCAGCGATGACGCAAGACAGCGACAACGTGAGGCTGAACAAACTCATGGCCGAGCGTGGCCTGTGTTCGCGGCGTGAGGCCGACGCCTGGATCGCCGCCGGACGGGTACGCGTCAGCGGCAAGGTCGCTGTCATGGGTCAACGCGTGACACCGCTGGCGCACGTGGAGGTGGACGGACAGGCGCAGGCCGAGTCGGCCGCGCGGCTCACCGTGCTGCTGCACAAGCCCATGGGCTTTGTCAGCGGCACCCCAGAGGACGGGCATCAACCCGCGGTGACGTTGGTCACCCCCGAGCGGCGTTGGCGTGGCGACAGCAGTGGCGTGCCGCTGCGCGGCGTCGACCGTAAAGGCCTGGCCCCGGCGGGGCGCCTAGATGCCGACTCCACCGGCCTGCTGGTGCTCACCCAAGACGGCCGCGTGGCACGCCGCTTGGTGGGCGACCAAGGTGAGGTTGAAAAAGAGTACTTGGTGCGGGTGACCTGCACGCACCAAGGCCAGGTGGTTCAACAAGGGGTGCGGGCGAGGGTGCCGGCCCAGACGCTGGCTCGCTTGCGTCATGGCTTGGCGCTCGACGGCGAGGCGTTGCGCCCGGCCCAAGTGGAGTGGCAAAACGACGAGCAGCTGCGTTTTGTGCTGCGGCAAGGCAAAAAGCGCCAAATCCGCCGCATGTGCGAGGCGGTGGGGCTGCGCGTGGTGGGGCTGAAGCGGGTGCGCATCGGCGGCGTGGCCCTGGGCCAGTTGCCGCTGGGGCAGTGGCGTGTGCTGGGCCCCAATGAGGCCTTTTAGCCGCCCCTTGAAATACCGCCGCCCACCCTCACATCACCCCTAACTTTTTTTGTTTTTGCGATCTTGTTATGACCACCGATACCCCAGCCACCCCCGACGCCACCAACAAGCAAGCCCACGCCTTTCAGGCCGAGGTTGCGCAACTGTTGCACTTGGTCACCCATTCGCTGTATTCCAATCCCGAAATCTTTTTGCGTGAACTGGTTTCAAATGCCTCCGACGCGTGCGACAAATTACGCTTTGAAGCGCTTGATCACCCCGAGCTCTACGAAGACACGCCAGACCTTCAAGTAAAGGTCGACGTTGACCCCAACGCGCGCACCATCACCATCACCGACAACGGCATTGGTTTGTCGGCACAAGAAGCGATTGACCATCTGGGCACCATCGCCAAAAGCGGCACCCGCGACTTCATGTCGCGCTTAAGCGGCGACAAGCAAAAAGACGCGCAGCTCATTGGGCAATTTGGCGTGGGGTTTTACTCGGGCTTTATCGTTGCCGAGCGCATGACGGTGCAAAGCCGGCGCGCCGGGCTGCCCGCTGATCAAGGCGTGCGCTGGAGCAGCGCAGGCACCGGGGATTTTGAGGTTGAACCCATTACGCAAGACGCACGCGGAACCCAGGTGATTTTGCATCTGCGCGAAGACGCCGGCGACTACCTTGAGCCTTCTCGCCTAAAAACCATTATTCGCAAATACTCCGATCACATCAGCTTGCCCATTCTGATGCCCAAACACGAATGGGACAGCGAGCAAAGCGCCATGGTGCGGCGCGACGAATGGGAAACCGTTAACAGCGCCAGCGCCCTATGGACGCGCCCGCGCAAAGACATCACCGACGAGCAGTACCAAGCCTTTTACAAGCAGCTCAGCCATGACCACGACGACCCGCTGCACTGGAGCCACAACCGGGTTGAGGGCGCCACCGAATACACCCAGCTGCTGTACGTGCCGGCGCGTGCCCCCTACGACTTATGGCAGCGCGACCACCAAAGCGGGCTCAAGCTCTACGTGCGGCGGGTGTTCATCATGGACCAAGCCGACAGCCTGTTGCCAAGCTATCTGCGTTTTATCAAGGGGGTGGTGGACAGCGCCGACTTGCCACTGAACGTCAGCCGCGAGTTGTTGCAAGAAAGTCGCGACGTTAAAAACATGCGAGACGGCAACACCCGGCGCGTGCTCAGCATGCTAGAAGACTTGGCCAAACGCGAGGCGCCCGATACCACCTACGACAAGTTTTATGCCGAATTCGGTGCTGTGCTCAAAGAAGGCTTGGGCGAAGACTTTGCCAACCGCGATCGCATCGCGGGCTTGCTGCGTTTTGCATCGACCCAGTCCGACCCCTGTGCCGTGAGTTTGGCAGCCTACAAGGCCCGCATGAAAGAGGGTCAAGAGGCGATTTACTACATCACCGCCGACAACCTTGAAGCCGCCAAACACAGCCCGCAGCTGGAAGTGTTTCGCAAAAAAGGCATTGAGGTTTTGTTAATGACCGACCGGGTGGACGAGTGGGCGTTGTCTTACCTGCCCGAATTCGACGGCACGCCGCTGCAGAGTGTGGCCAAGGGTGCGGTTGACTTGGGTAAGCTGCAAGACGAAGCAGAAAAGCAAGCCGCCGAGCAGGCCGCCGAGACGTTTAAGCCAGTGCTCGAGAAGTTGCGGGAGGCGCTTAAAGAACACGCCAAAGACGTGCGCACCACCTCGCGCTTGGTTGATAGCCCGGCGTGTTTGGTGGTGGAAGACGGCGAAACCTCAACCCAGTTGGCGCGCTTGCTCAAGCAAGTGGGGCAGCAGGCGCCTGACGTGAAGCCAATTTTGGAGGTCAACGCCGAGCACCCCATGCTCAAGCGTTTGGCGCAAGCCGAAACCGACTTCAACGAGTGGGCCCAGGTGTTGTTTGACCAAGCCATGCTTGCCGAGGGCGCCTTGCCCAGCAACCCAGCCGCGTACGTGCAGCGCGTGCACCGATTGCTGGCTGCGTAGCGCGTGGCGCGCCAAGCCCCTGACCTTACCGATTTGGAGCTGCGTCCGGGGCAGTCGGTGGCGCTGCTGCAGGCCTTGCATATTCTTACCCGCGATGGACGGCTGAACCAGGACAGTCGGCGCAAGCTTAAGCAGGTGAACCACTTGGTGCAGTTCATTGAGCCATGGCTGCACCAAGCGCTGGCGGCCAAAGGCACGGTGCAGGTGGTTGACCACGGCGCAGGCAAGTCGTACTTTGGCTTCATGCTCTACGACTGGGTGCTGCGCACCGCTGCCGCCGGTGACGTATGGGGGGTGGAGGCGCGGCCCGAACTGGTGGAGCGCGCGCAGGCGTTGGCGCAGACCATGGGTTTTGAGCGCATGCACTTTGTGGCGGGGTCTGTGCAACAAGCGTTGGCCAGCGACGCGTTGCCTGCCTGCCCAGACGTGGTCACGGCGTTACACGCCTGCGACACCGCCACCGACGACGCGTTGGACTTTGCCTTAACCCGCCAGGCGCAGCACGTGGCGTTGGTGCCGTGTTGTCAGGCCGAAATGGCAGCCAAGTGGCGCGCGCACAAGGCGCTTAGTTTGGCGCGCACGCCATTGGCCGAGTTGTGGCGCCGGCCGCTGCACACGCGGGAGTTGGGCGCGCAGCTCACCAACGTGTTGCGTTGCTTGCGCCTTGAGGCCAGCGGCTATCAAGTTACCGTGACCGAATTGGTGGGGTGGGAGCATGCCGTGAAAAACGAGCTGATCTTGGCCACCCGTACCGGCAAGCCCAAACATTCCGCCGCCGCACGCTTGCACACCTTGCTCGATATGTTTGATGTGCCCGAACTGGCAACCCGTCACGCACCTGTGGCTTAGCTGGCAAAGCGGCGCCGGGTAAGCGCCAAAGCCAACCAAAACGCCACCACGGCGGTACCGATCAACACCCCCAAGTGCAGCCAGGGTTGGGTTGGCCAATCATCCATGAACAAGGGGCGCACCAGCGCCACGGCATGCGTCAGCGGCAACACTTGGGCCAGCGTGGTCACCCAGCTGGGCAGTCGGTCCAGCGGAAAAAACACGCCACTTAAAAACATCATGGGCGTGAGAAACAAGGTGAAGTAATACGTAAAAAAATCGTAGCCTTTGGCCAAGGCGTTAAAGATCAGGGCCAAGCACGAAAAGGTAATGCCCGTAAGGAGCAAGATGGGCCACGCCAGCAACAGCTTGGGGCTGTGGCTGATGTTGAGCGCAAGCATCACGAACAAAATCGACGTCACCGCGAACAGTGCTTTAAAAGCGGCCCACAGCATTTCGGCCAACACCACGGCATCCAAATTGACGGGCGCGTTCAGAATGCCGTCCCACGTCTTTTGCACGTGCATGCGGGAGAAGGCCGAGTACAACGCCTCAAAAGTGGCGGCGTTCATGGCGCTCATGCAAACGCTGCCACTGGCCAAGAACAACAGGTAAGGAATGGTTTGGCCGTTGTAGCTGACTTGGCCAACCAATGCGCCCATGCCATAGCCAAAAGCCACCAACCAAATCAACGGCTCGGCAATGTTGCCCACCAAACTTGGAATGGCCAGCTTACGCCATACCAAAAAATTACGCCCCAATACGGCCAGCCAAGAGCCACTGGGTGCTGGCAAGCGCCAGGGGTTGGGTTGGTGACTGGCCATTTATGCGCCCTCCCGAATTTGACGCCCGGTGAGTTTTAAAAACAAGTCTTCGAGGTTGGCGGGGCGGTGCAACGTGCGCACACCCGGGGCGCGCTGTTGCAGCGCCTGCAGCAAGGGCGCGGCCTGATGCGTGTACATGAAAACCGTCTCGCCGCTGGTTTCCACGCGCTGCGCCAGGGCTCGACACGGCCCATGGGCATGCGCCGACGCACCTTGGCCAAACAGCTCCACCACCTCAGGCTCGATGTGTTGTTCAATCAACGCACGCGGTGTGCCCTCGGCAATTTTTTGCCCGTGGTCAACGATGATGAGCCGATGACATAAGCGCTCGGCCTCATCCATGAAGTGCGTGGTGAGCAAAATTGACTTGCCTTGCTGCATCAACTGTTGCAAGCGCTCCCACATCAAATGCCGGGCTTGGGGGTCAAGGCCGGTGGTGGGTTCGTCCAGTATCAGCAGCTTGGGGTCGTTCACCAAGGCGCGAGCCAAACTAAGGCGCCGCTTCATGCCGCCCGAGAGTTCGCTGGGGCGGGCATGGGCGCGGCCCGAGAGCACCGCAAACTCAAGCAAGTCGCGGGCACGGCGCTGCAGATCGGCACCACGCAGACCAAAGTACCGACCAAACACCACAATGTTTTCCTCGCAAGAAAAATCGGGGTCCAGTGCATCAAACTGACTCACCACGCCCAGCGACGCCTTAATGCGCGACGCGTCTGTTGGCATGCGCAACATGTCATCGGGTGCATGGAGGCGGTAGTGAACTTCGCCTTCATCGGCCGTGGTGTGCCCCAGACACATGCGAAGCGTGGTGGTTTTGCCCGCACCGTTGGGGCCTAAAACA
>Ga0255765_1005854_pt1 | contig 11420 bp, 8 predicted proteins | sample 041ome_8_FD_179965 | JGI IMG/M metagenome (GOLD analysis project Ga0255765, IMG submission 179965) | Coastal salt marsh microbial communities from the Groves Creek Marsh, Skidaway Island, Georgia - 041407BS metaG (version 2) | ecosystem: Environmental > Aquatic > Marine > Intertidal zone > Salt... | reverse complement strand
GGAACAACGCGCTCCAAGTCATCGCAGACGGTGGGTTCGGTCGCGAGCCACACGAACTGCACGAACGCGATCAAAACGAATGAAAGAAACAAATGAAAATGAATTGTTCTGCCCGTATTAGGCGGAGGAGGTGTGGCGTCACCCTGGCAGGTCGACGTCTATCCAAGTACTGGGCGGAGCGAGTAATCTCTAGCGAGTGCCCTCCCGTCGATGCCCACGATGCGAACAAATACACTCGTAGTGTAGGAAATTTGAAATAATACAAAGTACGGTCGAAAAATTCATTCATTATAATTAGCCACTGGTATCCGCTTGCGCGGCGTCGTCTTTGCTCAAGTCTAAATCTTTACCCGTGATGCGCTTGTAAATGTCCATGACATCGCGCATCGTCGTTTCAAAGTGCGTCGTCGCATCGTATCCAGTCGAAACGAAAGCTCCATCATTGACGCCGTCGCTAACTGGCGCAAACACGTCACATACGTTGACAAACATCTCATCAATCGCGCCAAGCATGCGAAGTCCGACCTCGATTTCGCGTTGAGGATCGGAAGACTCCACCGTTGTACTCACCGATGCGAAATAACGTCCCTTCGCGCACACATTATGTGTAAAGCTCGTGCCCAGCACGTACACATCGTTCCGTCGACCGCACTGCGCCGCCGGGATGATGAGCTGCACGCTCTCCGCGTTATTCACATTCGGAATAGGATGATTCAACAAACACAACGCACGAACAACTTGGCCTACTTTTCGCACCTTGCCTGGGAAATAACTCGGGTCACCCACCACAAATTTTGCCTTGGCAGTGACGCCTTCCGACGTCGCGCCACACGCGCGACCAGTCTCTGCGTCATAAGCAACCTGAATATCCGGCTTATTGAGCATGTACGTACCGCCATGCACGGCTGAAAGACGCGCAAAACTTTGAGGCAACTCTCCCAAGCCGTATAACGGATAGATGTACGGCGAACCAGTATCGAAGCGCGCCATGCTATCAGAGTAAAGTCTCACAGCTTTGACGAGATTCACGGCTGGCTCACCGAGGTATCGGTCATCTGTTTTCAGAGCTAATGAATGTCCAATAAACTCGACGGTTTCGGCAGCGAGACCAAACTTTTCGTATAAATCACGCGCCGGCATGCGGTGCAAATTGTAACCTCCATGAGTCGACGAGTCGTCTTCGACAAAGTTTTGAACAAAGATGAAGAACGACCGCGCGCGCAACTTTTCAAACATACCCATGAGCGAAGACTTTAAAGCTTCCTTGTCGTTACTCGGTACCTTGTGGACTTTAGATCCCTTGCCTACGACGTAAGAACCGTCAACCGCACGGAACTGCATGTAGTTGTGCACTTTCGTTTTGACGAGAGCGCGCACGAGCAAGCCGTTCCCCATCATGAACTTGGGGACAAGATCGATGTTATAATCTTGCCACCGTCCAAATCTTGCCACCAACGCATCTTTGTCTTGTCCTCTTTCACTGGCAAACTTGTCAAACAGCTGCTTGAGATTCAACGACGCGCTTTCTCCACCGTAGTAGTCGTTTCTATCGACGTGCAAGATCTTCATCGAGTCCACAGCGCTCAACAAACCAGCGACGAGGCACTCTTTCAAGCCCGTGCCGAGAATGATGGCGTCATACTCTTCATCCATGGCGTTTTAGCTGCACGCGCGTGTGATGCGTAAGCGCTTGGTACGCGCGCGTGTAGTGCACGTCGCGTCAACGTCTGGCGAGCCAACGTGGGGAATCATGAAGTATAAAGGTCGACCACCCCAGTCTTCGTCGACCTTTATACCGCGACGCGTGGCGTCGGCGAGAATGCATATGGTGATGGCGCGCGCGATGCACGTACGACACTTTGTCGAGGAGTGTGCATCGATATCGCCGAGAGTTTCTCGCTCGCGCGCACACACACGCCGTCACGCTGCGCCAACACAGCGAAATGGTGACGAGGCAACGACCAGTGCTGGCGACGACGGTGCGAGTACGAGCGTGCGTAGCGATGAAAGAGAGATCGTCGCCGCACCGCCGCAAAAAGGAGCAAAGAAGTTATCACGATCCGCGTCTTCAGTGGAAGTGCAGCGTGCCTTGGCGCGGCGTTTGCTCGACGCGCAGACGCGATGGGTGGGTTCAACAGAATTCGCCAGCCAGAGCTCGCAGGATGAAGACGATTTCAACACCGTGGATTTAAACGTGAATGAGGGTATATTCTCAGAAGCTTATACCCGTGGAAGATGGCTGTTGGGATTATTGGTGCTTCAGAGTACATCCAGTGTGGTTTTGGGACGGTACGAGGATTTGATTCGCGACAACATCATCGTGACGCTTTTTCTCACCATGTTGGTCGGCGCTGGCGGAAACGCAGGCAATCAAAGCGCGATTCATGTTATTCGCGGATTGGCTACTGGAGAAATGACACCCACGATGAGTTGTTTACGCAAAACTCTTGGTGAGCAAGTGCGCGTGGGTCTGTTACTCGGCACGGGATTGGCGTGTGGCGGTTTCATTCGCGTGTTGCTCACGAATCCGTCTGGTTCGGGTGATTTCATCGGGCCTTTCGCAATCGCTTCGAGTTTATTTGCAATCGTCACCACTTCGACGGTTGTTGGCACGGTTTTACCGTTTGCGTTGCGCGCCATGAATCAAGACGAAGCGAATGCAGGAACAACTGTACAGGTTGTCATGGACGTTTCCGGCGTGCTTATAACGTGTTTCGTCTCCTCATTCTTTTTCGAACACGCTCAAGAATGGGGAGTGTTTACCGCGTGATGCGACATTGGATTTTTATAGCACTATTTCTAACGTATTTGTATTCTACATGGTACATGCTAAATGCTAAAATTTCAACACGACACCTGTCCAACGTTTTCTTCGTTTTCCTGTTCGTACCTTTTGACAATCGTCGTGAACTCGTACCGCACTTCTTCAGTCTTAACGAGCGACATGGAATGGCGCTTGCTCACCGGACGTTCGGTGCAACCTTCGGCGAAATGAAATGTCATTTGAACAACTAGCAGCGCGTCCGTAACAGGCAGCTGTAGTTTTTGCATGTGGTGAACAAATGGCGACGTCAAAGCCACCGTCTCTGATGATAAGACATCATCTTGTGGACTAGAAAAACGCAAATCAATCCTGTCCAACCACGGAATCGGTGCGTCTTCATCGTCGATGTTCACAACCCGTATCGCAAATGACGCAGCTGGTGGTTGATATTTTACCAGAAGCCGATCGACGCGGACGTATTCTGGAATTCGCAGTCGCAAATGTTGAGCGACACGGCGCATCACTCTGTCACTTTCGGCATGTATGACGAGGCTAGCTTTTTTGTCCTTCACTGTCGCTTGAAGATTTACGATGACCAATTTACCGCGATTGTCGTCATCCACGCCACGACGACGCTTAAGGTGTGTCGTTCTGAGTGGAATGTCGCACGACGGCTTTATTTGCAGCGATGAGCCGAGAACGATCGAAGCGTACGCGTGAGTGCTCTCACGCTCGGCACGCTTGAGTTCGACCTCTGGCAAAGCATCATCCCAGTCGAGCACTTGGTCGCGTAAACGTCCTCCACATGCGCCGTCGACGCAGTGGCGACCCGTGAGTTGAAAACCAACCGTGAGTTGTTCAAAATCGCGCACGTACTCTTTGCCGCACGTTTCACAACGTTCGGCGAAACAGTTTCCGTGTAGTTCGCACAACTTATCGGACGCTAAGCCGGATTTGATATGTAAGCAGTCCACGTTACACGAAACCACTTGACGGACGTAGCCTCGTCGTACAAGCTCTGCTATTATTTGATGTGTCGCGCTCGGCGCCGCGCGGTCTAGCGCAATCGAGCACTCTGGTGGAGGCAAACCTCGAGCTTTTCGCGTCCATACGCCATCAGGCCCTCGAAAGTCAGGAATGCCGCACGCCCGCGAAATTCCAGCACCGGTGTGAATGACGCAACCATAGCGCGCGGTGTGCGTTGAAGAAGAAACAGACTCCTTTATGATGAGCGCCAAAGCCAACGCATCGCGTTCGACTTTATCTTCCGCATCCCATATCTCGGGCTCGCCTAAAGTTCCACCCACGTCTGCGTCTTGATTCAGTCGCGCCGCATACCCCACGCTCGACATTGCATAGCGCGCGCGCGCGGTTTGGCGTGCCCAACTTTGTGTTCGCACACATTGACGTGTTTTGACTGTCTGGCGAACGTCACACGGCGACGATGAGTGTCGCGGACGAGGCGATAGAAGACACAGCAGTGGTGGACAAAGACGGCGAAGATGTCACGGATGAGGTGGAAACATCCGGCTTGGACGTGAAGCGTGCGCTTGTCGCTCGCGACCGCGCCAAAGGCATAGGAGTTTTCGACGAAGCGGCGAACACCAATGTTGTGGCGATTTCTCAAGCTAAAGCGCTCGCCAGCGCGACCCGGGGCGTGCGCGTGGACGACGACGTAGATGGACAGTTCGGTGTGCTGATTCCCGGAACTACGTTTGCCGCTGAAGCCCGAGAGAGCGTGACGAAAGCTGCGAGGCGCTTCGCAGAGGAGGCCCAAGCCGTGGCGCAGCGGACTCGTCTACAAACGCCGATCGCTGCGCCTGTAGAAGGTGACGAAGATGATCAACAAACCTCAAAGTCGCCAGTGTATATCACTGACGACGCAAATACCAAGTTTGAAGTTCGCACGTACAACGACGTAACTTCAAAGTACATTAATCTAGACTATTACGAAAAGCGAATCGCGCCGAGAACCAAGTATATAGACGGCACGATAAATCACGAGGCGGTTCGTACAGCTACATGGGTGTTTGCAGAAGAATACGCACAACGTGATGGTTTTCAAAGCTCATCGGAGGAAGAGGAAGAGCCAGGAGATGAGAAACCACCTGAACCTGTCGTCGTTCCACGAGAAGAAGAACAACAGAGTGGTTGGTGTTGTGGTGGAAGTACTAGAGTGAGTAAATCGACGCCTCCACCCAAAGTCCAAGTTGCTCAAGCCAAGAGTAATGATAAACTCAAAGTCACTGTCGACACAGAGCAAATTACGAGAGACGAGCTCAAGAGTATATCGCTCTCTCTCGAACGACTCGAGTTGAATGTACAACAACACTGGGCAGATATGAAGCGTTTTGCGCGGCATTTAGAGAATGATTTCACTCCCGAGATGGTCAACGTCGATCCTCGAGCGAGAGAAATTAAGGAGATTCTGCAGACTTCAGAGCAACGCCTGCAGAAAATGTTGGATGAACGCAGCGCTTTAACAGCTAAGGAAAGACAACTGCGCAAAGCTTTAGATGTGTTTGAAGGCAAGGCTATGGTCGCACCCGATCCTATGATTGCCAGTAAAGGTGACCGAACTGTGGTACAAAGTCAATGCCCGACCGAAAACAATGCAAAGGAGGTCCAGCCAAAGAAACATGCAGAAGAACCACAGCGCGTCGCGAAGCAAGACACTGTCTACGATCCGTTTGAGAAAATTGGAAGAGAAAGTCCGAGTGGCCTCGCAGCGATGTTTTACTTTCTAGCGCCAATGTATCTTTGGAAGTATTACGAGTGGTTAGCCGTCGAGCGCAAGGTCAAGCAAAGCGTGAAATCACAGACAACGGTCAAGGCGGTGTTTTTCTACAATCCTCTTTTGGTTCCCGGCGCTCGACGCATCCGTCTTGCGTCGAGTGTCGCCGAACAGCTCGCCATGTTACTCGCGGTCCAAAGCTTGCTGAGCTTCCAACTGTTTATAGTCGATCAAAAGGCGAATGCACGAGCGCCGTATATCACCTTGTATATGTTCGTTTTGTTGGCGACATTCAATAAGGTGGCGACTCCAGCATGCGTGGCGACGGCGAAATCCGTCAAGCGCGTCAAAAAGCGAGGTCGGAATACAACCGCAGGCACACTCTGGAAGCAGGAAGTCGTTAAAACGCCAGCAGCAGTAACGCGAAAAACTTCATCATCGACGGATACAGCCATGCTCGAAATAGAATCTCCACAAGTGAGCAATCTCATAGAATCGAATGCCAACGTTAGCGAGCCGAATACCGGCGCTGACCCAGTGGTGTCAAAAGTCTCTGCAGAACTTGGCAATGGCGACATACGCATGTCGCTAGAACGTCTGTCAGATCAAGATTTACGCCATGATGATACGGCGCATTCCACGTCTTCTGGAGAAGAGTCGGTCCGTACGCTAGAAGAACGCGAGGTCAAGGTGGCCAAGATGACTGGCGCGGAAAAGAAAGAAGCGATGCGAATGCTGATTGTCGACGAGTTTGGAGGGCGACAAAATGGCGCCACAACCTCACACATTGATGCGTTTGCACAATCAAATGTTGATACTTTGTCAATCCACGGAAGCCAGTTCGGAGGAAGTCGATTCGACGGCGACCGCGTGTTGACGAGACTCAAGCCGCAATCAGAGCAAGGAGACGCTGGCAATGAAGATATCCCAGTTATCGACGAAGAGAGCTACGAACGTCTTCGTCGAGAGTACGTCGCGAAAGCTCGCGAGGAGCGCCGTAAAGCTAATAAATCGCAAAAACCCATCTTTGATGTTTCTGAATACATTCCAACCGTGTTCAAGCGAGGCGATTCAAAAGATGGTTTTAAATCACAAACCGCACTCAATGGCTCCACGGATGAAAACGCGCTCAAGTCAACGCTCGATATGGAGGATGTCGACAGTGTGTTTCAAGCAGTTCACGGCAAGAGTTCACGACACAAACAAAAATATGGCGGCGGCCGAGGGCATTGGCCGAATAACGTTAGAGCGCGAGATGTGGACGTGAAAAAAGTAGCTTGTCGTCTCAACGATGAAGACGAAGAAGAAACCTGGGATGCGTTGGCTATGCTTGACAACTCTAGAGAACCTATTGCATAATTGCGTGCTGTTGTTACAACTACTACGTGTAAGCTACCGGTACCTGTGTACACTATTAACTAATCATCGCTGTGCTTGGCGACAAAGCTTTCCCAATCTGGGAAACGCTTCCTAAATTTTGCTTCGGATGTATTCACCGCTACTATCGCACTCATATTCGCATCCGGATGTGACTCAGCAAGGAACTGGATGCGACTCAGCGCACGTTCTGATGACGTCAGAAGCCGTGCCAAAGATGCGGGCTTCAACGCGTACTGTTGCACTGCTCCGGGCGACGTGCGCGCCAGCTGACGAATTCGAGCCGAAAAAATCGATGGATTTGTACATAGCAGTCTCGGCGCATACATCACCATTGACTCTAATGCCAATTCGCTTACGCCTTCCGCGGCAAGTGTGGCACGAATTTGCGATACGTTTTGCGCCACACTCGATGAAATGTTCATCGAAAGCAATTTCGGGTTACTATCGATGAGCGCAAAGACGTCTGTGTACGGTAGCAGCTTGCTCAGCTCACGAATTTTGGCCGGAAGAGTCCTTGTCATGTCCATTGATAAAATTTGCGGGTTTTTTTCAATCAATCGCTTAAGATCCACCGTAGGCAAGAGCTCTCGAAGCAGTTCAATTTTTTCAGACGTCCAGTCCAAATCGCAGTAAATCACGCGCGGAAATCTACCAACTATAACGCCCAAGTCAGCTCCTGAAATCGACCCCCCTACCCATAACGCATCTTCTAACGCTGCTAATCGCTCTAATAATCGTACTGGGTCCCGGTATAATCCGGCTTTTGATGCTTGAGCGATTAGACGCTCGCGGTGCGCCTTTGTTTTCACTCCGACGCCAATCCAAAACGCATCTAAAATCTTAACCTGGTCACGCGTGAGCAGCACATGTCCTACTTGTGCAATTTGCTTCTCGTCCACATGCATTAGTGCACCAATGAGCTCTTCCTTCATCAACATCTCGCCGTGTCCGTGGTGTAACAAGCGTTTGCCTTGTCGTTGTTGCGCTCGCCTCGGGTCGGGCACGACGAACGACGACGACGAAGAAGAAGAAGAAGAAGAAGAAGAAGACGACGACGACGACGACGACGACGACGATGCTAATGTCACCGTCGTCGCACACCTTCGCGAGCGATGCCAATCTTCCCCGCGCGGTGTCGGTTGCTGACGACCACGAGTGGCTGAGGCACTCGTCGCGACGACCGAGACGCGCGCTCGAAGCGCTGACGACGACGACGACGACGACGACGCAACGCACGATAATGAAGGCGCGCGCGCGTGCATCGCGGATGCGCACGACATCCCACGACGCGCGCGACGACGGCGTCGACGACGACGTCGAGTGGACGTCGAGGAGTGAGGCCAGAGGCGGTTGGGGTGTAGGGGCCTAAACCCCGAGCGCGCGCGCGCGCGCGCGACGTCGCGAGCCATACGACAGACACCGACATGGTACATATCGCAACTACAATTACACACACGATACACGAGCTAAAACACTATTCACGTTCACACTGTTCACCCCTCAGTTGGTGCCGCCGCCTCGACGTCGGCAAAGAGCGCCGCGCGACAAAAATCATAGCACGCGGCGGTGAAGACGTATGAAAGCAATCCGAGCGGCCCGGCGAGCGTGGTGAGCACCAATGTGTGCGCAATCGGCGGCGCAAATCCATCGCTCAGCATGCGTTCTCGCGTTTTCAACGCCACGTGACGCGCGACAAAGATATTGACGCACAAAAGATGCGCCCACGCGCTCGTCGCCGTCGCTCGCGCGCTCAGCAGCGTCATGATGCTCGACAACGTCGGCACGAATTGCACGCGTCCAGTGGCTAATCCTTCGCTTAAAGATCCAGGCATCATCAAACTCAACGTATCAGGGGTCCACGATCGATACAATAAGAACCCATACAGCGCACACACGGGCGCAAACATCCACAACGACGCGACGCGCGCGTGCGCCCGCGCGCTCGTCTCGCCCCAGCTCGGCGTCGCCGCTACTTTACACCCCACGACGCACGCCAGCGTGTACACCGTCGTCGCACACCACGCAAACTCATCAACGCCACTCATCGCCCGCACCGCCCCGCGCATCGGCGATGTGTTCGCGCGCACCGTCCGCGTCGTCGTCGTCAGCGCCCGTCGTCCCATCGTGGACATTGACGTTGCCATTGACGTCGTCGTCGTCACCCTTCTCGCGCTCGCCCGCGCGCGCATCGCGCGTCCCGCCCATCGAACGTCGACCGTGGACGTCGTCATCGTCGTCATCGTCGTCATCATCGAGGTCATCGAGGTCGTCGCCCCCATCGTCCTCTGCCGTCGATACCGTCGATACCGTCGATACCGTCGATACCGCCCTCTGCCGTCCTCTGCCGTCGATAACGCACGACACATGTGTGTGTCGTCACGTCGTCACCCCGAACCCGAACCCGAACCCGCGCGCGCGTGGAATCCCCACGACGTGACCTGTTTGTATCACTGTTTACCCATACCAGTGACCAGTACACCCACACACACACACCCACACCCACACGATCGACCCGTGCAATCACGCGCCGCGCGAGTGCTATACTAGTACAGTGGACTATGGAGGGCGCTTTTAGCGCACCCGTCGCCCGCGACAGTTGACGACGACGCCGCGCACGGGACGGGACGGGACGTCAGTGGCGTACGACAACGACGACGACGACGCAACAGCGTACCGCACGCGCACGCGTGAAGGCACGACCGCCATGCCGTGGAGCGCGGAAGAAGACGACGCGTTGCGCGCCATCGTTCGCGCGCGCGGGGCGAAAAAGTGGAATGACATTGCGCGCGCGATTGGCACGAAATGCAGCAAGCAGTGCCGACGACGATGGAGGAATCATCTCACCAACGTCATCAAAGAACACGAATGGACAAAAGAGGAGGATGAGACTTTACTCGCCACGCACGCACGGATCGGGAACAAGTGGACGGAGATTGCGCGCGTCGTCGGTGGGCGCACGGACAATGCGACAAAGAATAGGTATGCGGCGTTGATTGCGAAGAGTGGAGCGAGCGCGGTGAAACGACGGGCAGGGGCGATCGCGGGGGCTCTAGGTGGTGCTACGAAAACCGATGACGTGGTGACCACGCCCAAGGCGGGTCGTGGGAAGAAGAGAGCTCGAGTAGGGACGAAGTCGCCGCCGGCGACGCCGACGTCGGCGAAGAAGCGCATTCGACGGAAAACTCCCACCACGAATGGCGGCATCAAATCCGAGAATGACAGCGATGATGAAGATGCGTTAAAACGAAGGCGATCGGGTGAGCGACCATCGACGCTTCGCGAGGCGCTGCGGGCGTCGACTGAACGCACGACGAGCGCGATTTCACCGACGCTTTTCACCGTTCCGCAGTCGCCTTCGACATCATCTCTCGGGAACGGTGGCATCAGTGAAAGTGCGGGTGGAGCGTGGAGGCCAAGTTTATCTATTAACGTCCCAAAACGCGGAGGTGGAAGCGTCGGTGGTGGTGGTGGGGCGTTTGGCGCGACGTCGTTGATGTCGATGGGCGCGAGCGAAGCCTTTCTACAAGGCGTGTCGCTCGGGCGTAGCCTCAGCTTGTCGTGTGCAGAATTGGACATCTTGCGAGAAGTTCAAGATATGATTTCCCCGCACGCCATGGTGGGATCACAAGGAGGGACGATTGGAAGCGCATTCGTGCGGTACGGGAATAAAAGCGGCGGTGGCGCGCCGCTGCAGTCGCAAACGACGGGCGACGCGCAGCACATCATGAACTGGTTGCTCTCGGCCGCGCCCGCGGGAGAACCTTCGGAGGCACCTACGAGTTCGCAAGCCAAGCGCTCGAATCGTGGCAGTAGTAAGGCGGGCGACGTCTCTGTGAATTTACCGCCCGCCGCGGATGGCGATGCCGCCGCCAACATCGAACGCGGCGCGACGTTGAAACATTTCCTCTCCCTCAAAGCTGCGGCAGCGAGTGGAAACACACCCAGAGGCATAGCAGCCGCCAACTCTATCGTTCCCGCATCGCCAGGTGCGATGTCCGTGCCGTCGTTCACATCGAGCGAGCTGAACATGCTGCTCAACGCGTTGGGCGCCGCCCCGCCGCCGTCGTCGCCTCGTTCGGCGCCCCAAATCCCACCTCCATCCAACCTCGGCGTGCGAGCGCAAGGTATAACGACAACGACAAAGACGACGACGACAGCGATGGCGTCGACGAAGACGCGTCGTAGCGTCCGCACCGCCCGTCGTGTCGCGACGTCTCCATCCTCATAGCGTAAAAAAACCTAAAGTACTGTAGTATCCCTCATGCACGCATATGCACCCATCACACGTGATGATGGATCAATCGCAATCCCCCAAAGCCATCGCACGAATCACAGACACGCGCGCGTTGGGTGATGGATATCGAATGTCCGATGATGCTGACGATGTGGTATATATGATATCAACAACACATACTAGTAGTATAGCCTCTGGAACACCATAGAGAGATAGATAGATGTCATACATACCCCATATACCCCATGATAGGTCGGTCGGACAGGATTGGCGCGTGGCGTGTGCCGGCGCGTGTCTTTCCGTCCTCG